>Ga0307509_10002332_pt1 | contig 30912 bp, 25 predicted proteins | sample 10_EM_MG_FD_202245 | JGI IMG/M metagenome (GOLD analysis project Ga0307509, IMG submission 202245) | Populus trichocarpa ectomycorrhiza microbial communities from riparian zone in the Pacific Northwest, United States - 10_EM | ecosystem: Host-associated > Plants > Roots > Unclassified | place...
CCGGTGTTCAGTTGCTGACCCCAGTGAACTCAGGGCGTCTATCGGATCTGCATGGCTTGGTTACAGTGCAGATGAGGGAAGACACGCGAGGGTTTACAATAGTTGATATAGGAACAATTCTCGGTCAGGCACATCTGATCGCGGAGGAGGACCGGAGATGGCTTGTAAATAGCAGGATTGATTTGAGAACATTTAATGAGGTTTATTAAGGAATCCGGAAGAGAGAATCAGGATTCGGTGATGGGTGAGAATCAGGATTCGGCTATGTGTGAGAATCCTACATATTGATACTGTATATAATAGAAGATATATAAGCGACTTTCTTGAAACCTAGATCATTAGTTCGCCAGACGAGTAAGGCGTGAGACGTGAGACCCAGGAGGGACCAAAAAAGGTGCTGCCGCCCCAGACACCAGGCGACGTCGGAGCAAGCAGCAAATGGGTAGTGATTACACGAGCGGAGATGAGGGGTGGGTCAGGACGCGGAGAGAGGTGATGAGGAGCTATCGCCGCATCAGGAGAAAGAAGAGATGAGAGAAAGAGTCTGGGGTAGTCCAGACGTAGGGAGGGCGCCAGGTTGCGTCAGGACGCAAGGAACGTTGCCAGGTAGCATCTGGAAGCGTGGGATGTGGCGGCCCGTTGCAACGCAAGTCAGTACGCACAGGACGCATGGGACGCAGGGGATGCGTCAGGACGCAACGCCGACGGATCAGACGCAGGGTCTGTTTTTGCTGATGCGGGAAGGAACAGCAAAGAGTTGACCCCGTGCCGGAGTAACGTCGGGGTCACAAAGTGAAAACCCACCACGCCCCACCCCGTAACGAACACTAGTTGCACCGTCGGCGAACCTCCCTCCTCCGTCAACACACGGTTACTAGTTTCAGGCTATCCGTGCCCTAGTTGCCCTGATCGCCCTGCTGTCTGGTATTGCACTCTCTCCGGAGATGGTTTGTTGGTACAGTCGGCGTTCGAAAGATCGTGACCGTGTCTCCGGGCTCAGTATTCCTACTTCTCCGTTGTTTGGCGAGCCTTCCGCCTTCTGCTTGCCCTGGTTACATTGGCTTGCATCATACTGGTACGCCCCACCTCGGCATACACCCTCCTGCCCCACTCGCTGGCACCTTACTGCCCCTCACCGTAGCTGGCCCCTCCACTGCTGAGTGGCTCTCCTCACTCAGTGCCTCCTCTGGTCCTCCTCACGCTCCCAAGATTTCCTCTACACTGGCGAACCTCGCATTTAGTTACCCTGTGTCATGGTATTGCACTACCTCGTTGGCCAATGCTAAAGTCCCAAGAGCTGCGGCCCCCCGACCTTGGCGTCTTGGGATAGAGCCTGCCCCTGAAGCCTCCTGGTTCCGGGTTTCGAGTTTTTTCGTTACAGGTGGAGCAATAGTAGTTGTATTTTGCGTCTCTGTCGGAACGTGTTGCCATTCAAAATCCTTTCTTTTGTGTTGGGGGGCCTGCTGAAGGGTTTGTGTCTTGCCTTGGTTTCGTTTCTATTCATGTCTTGCCTTACGTGTCTGGGGGGAGGTATTGCTTCGTCTTCCTTTCGTCTTAGATGCTACAAGGGGGAGGGGTGTGCTCTGGGTTGCAGGTGTTTGATTTTTCCCATCAGAGAGTGAAGCGGCTCATTGGATTGTTTACGGTTGTGTTTACGCCATCCCTAGCGCTCCACGCAAGTTCTTGTACCTTAACAACGAATACACTATATAAAGAAGAAAAAGAAAATGCCCCCTATGTCCTTGATTCTTTACCCTACCGGGTATTTCTTTCACGACTCCTGTACTTCGAAATATAATATCTTCTATTCTGATATCGAATATCCACGCCAAGAGCCCACAAACCCTGGCCCTGATTTGCCGTTATGCGATCTTGCTTGACTTGAGATTGTCATCTCCGAACCCTCATGCCAAACCACTGTCATCGTTTAGGACCTCCCCGTCTTTGTGTGCCTTGGACTACATCCAGTGCCAAGACCCCGTTACAGAAACCCATGGCAGTCATTTAGCACAAGGATGCATCTTCTCAAAGGTTCATAGAAACAGACTTCATCCTGGCAACTTCCATTTTCGAAGGGTTAGCCCAGGTGAGCACAACCACCATTTTCATGACAAATAATTATTGGCATGCTCATTGCATTCATAGAATGGACACATTGCTTGGAAGAAACTGAGAAACCAACAACCATCTATACCAATCATGAGAACCTGCAATGTTTCCTTACAAAAAAGGCCAGGACTCATAGACAGATTCTGTGGGCACAGAAATTGTTTGATTCTTATTTCAAAATCATTTACGTATGAGGCACCAAAGGAGGAAAGCCAGACACTTTAAGCAGTGGGCCAGAGTCCAGCCCTGAAGATGGAGCTATATATCGAAAAGAAAATATTTTGCAACCTTAGCACTTCTGAAAATTCCAAATCACGGTTGAGTGGGCAACAGTTTCCGAACCGCTCCAACAGGAATGGCCTGAGAGAGACAAGGAAATACGTATTCAGATTCAAAGACTTGATGAGACTGCTCGAATCTCCAGAAAATGGTTAGAGCTTGCAGAAGAACACGACATCTACAGTATCGATAAAATACTTATCCCTGCCAACAACCCAGGACTAGTGCAAATTGATTTAGCAATCGCAGTACCAGAGGGAACCCAGGGTTGCATAGTACCAAGAAGTGGTTTTGCAAACAAAGGTATGACCATAGATGTAGGGGTTATCGATGCCGATTACAAAGGTGAAGTGAAAGTCCGACTTGTAAATGATGTGAATTTGGATTATTAGGTCAGGATAGGAGAACTCATGGCGCAATAGATTGTGGAAAGAATGCATGATCAGGAATAGATAGAGATGGATGGATTGGATAAGACTGAGAGAGTGGGAAAGGGGTTGGGAAGCAGGGAAATAGGGTTTGAGTTGGAAGAAACCAAACCAACGATAAACTTCCTTGAGGGAGATGCCAAGAACAAATTCTACCATTCCTCCTATATGACCCAACATCCTACCCTTCGCAAAGTACAAGTGTTATTCTCAAATACCATTATCGGGAAAGGAAATCTAAAAGGATTTGAAGCTGACTTTTGGCTGAATCGCGGGAATTGGCAGAGCAAGATCTAGGTTGGGTGTAGCAGAAGGCAGAGTTGGAATCCTTAAAGGAAAATAAAAACGAATGGCCAAAGCAATGGACCATATCCGATGGCCTTTTGTCCTACAAAGACCGATTATGTATCCCCGCAAATGAAAACCTACAGACTCTGATCCCTAAGAGTTGCTACGACTCCCAATTGGCAGGTCACTTTGGGCAAGAGCAAACTCTTGCAATCATCAAGCGGGATTTCTACTGAAAAGAATTAACCAAGTGGGTTCCCGATTATGTTCATTCCTGCACTCCCGGTCAACTCGGAAAACGCCCCTGACACGCACCCTTTGGATTGTTAAATCCACTACACGTACCCTATGCTTCATCGGCCTCAACCTTGGTAGACTTCATCCCTCAGTTACTAAAATCAGCAGGATATACCCAGATCATAGTCGTAGTAGACAGTGTTTCACCAAAATGGCCCACCTTATTAGATTAGAAGAAAAGGTGACGGCACAAGATCTGGCAGAAGCTTTTCTTCAACAAGTAAGGAAACTTCGCGGGGTACTTTCAGAAATCATTTCACATATGGATGGAATGTTAGCTGAAGACTTCTGGGAATTATTGTATAAAAGGGTTGGCGTTAAACGAACAATGTGGACAGCTTACTACCTTTTGACGGAGGGACAAACGCAAAGAGTTAACCAAGTACTGGGAGGCTACCTCCATATAGTTGTCAACTACAATCAGGACAACTGGTACAATGACCTACCCTGAGCTGAGGTCGCTTATAACATCTCAGGAAGCAAGGGACAAAACTGGGCCCCTGTCTTCACAAACTATGACTATCATCCTGAAACTGAATGGCTGAAGGAACGTGCAGTGAGAAATCCAGGGGAAAACCTTTACACTCACCTGATACAGATGATACATCAGGAAGTGAGGCAATGTCTAGAAAGACGTGGAAATCCATGAAACATGATTACAATCGCAAGGCTAAGCAATAAGCTGACTTCAAATAAGTGATATGGTTATGCTGGATGCGAAGAATATCGGCACTAAACACTAATCGAACAAATTAGCAGCTAAGCTATACCCTCCCTTCAACATCCTGGAACAAGGAGGCGAACTTGCAGACAAACTCGAATTATCTGAATATTCCAAAGTTCACGTGGTATTTCATTTATCAATACTCGAGCCCTATCGAACATCTACTCAAGCAGCGTGAGAACAACCAGCTATAGAACACTAAGAGATCCAGGGCGATCGCCAATACGAGGTGGAAGAGATTATCCTGAGTGAAATAATCTCTGTTACGCGAAGCATCGGCTGCAGGACCAGGACCATCGAGGCTCTTTGCTACTTTGTAAAGTGAAGATCGTGTTGAGAAGACGAGAACACCTGGGAACAACCAGAGCACTCAGAACCGGCACAAGAATTTGTAGAACTTTGAAGATTGTCATAGAGAAATTCCCAATATGCCAAGATTGGGCTAACTTGTGTTACTTGGAAAGGCTTTGCTGCCGTGGCCAAGCAAACGTGGAAAGTCTTTCACAGTACCTTGTGGAGTACCAAATGGAATTAATGTTTAGTGTGTATTACTTCGCATGTAGTATTGAGTAACCGATTTGAGGACTAACCATTATCAGGAGGGACCTAATATTCCCCTAGTGGCAATAGCTTACGCAAGATAAAAGAGTGAGGTATATGGCTTGATACGATAAGCATATATCCGAACCTATGCTGCTCGAGCTATGCACTTCCTAGTGGGATCTGGAAGACAACTCGGACCTCTAGATGAGAGCTTGTTTCAACATATATTTAACTCATGGGAACAATGTTTAGAGCACACTAATCCTCTGATTTTGTAGTTGCATATGAATATTGCTGCATAATGCTTTAATAGCTGAATATCAGATCTGTTAGGCATATGAGAAAAGCGTAGCTTTTCCACCTATTGTTGTGTACCCTGGGGTTACCCTACCTTCACTGTGTGAAGCTAACACCCCCCACTGGCCCCGGCGTTGGGACGGCGCGCCAACACCTGACGGCGTTGCAGTTGCGTCCCAACACCAAAGGACACAATCATTGGAACCTATCTCAGAACACCGTATACGTCGTGGGCGTCCATCCGACCGGATGCTGCTCGCAGGATATATGGGAAGGCCCCTCTGGCGAGCTTATGCAAGTGTCCCGGGCGCGATTGGTGGACTTCGCATAAGGTTACAGACATAGCGGTACGGTACAGGAAGGTATGTCACTAAAGTAACGGGACGTTTTCGTCGTGTCTACTCTAGAATGAAATGTGAATATGACCGGACACACACCAATGGTATAGTACCATTCAGGATTATTCGGTAAGGAAAGACTACGAGAGAATTGTGCCATTGGTACGATCCCGACTGATAGTCTGACCGAAGCCTAAGCGCAGGAAGCAACAGTGATATCTGCTACTGCGATAGGTCCGATTACGAAGTTGGCCACTTCATTCGTCCGATGATGAGGACACTGTCTCGCATGCAGACAAGTTTCAGTTCCTCCTGACGGAAGAAGAATTGTGAACTCTGACTGGAACGTGGTCCCACACCAGAGAAATCAAGAGCTCTCCAGTCCGGACGTCAATGGTAGGGCGCTATTATTCAGGGTCCAAAGGTGTTCGCACAAGAGGAAATGTTCCGAATCGTTAGCAGGTACTTAGTTAGTATGATAGTTACTTGTTGGCCGTGCACTCTATCAACGTGAAATATAAATATCAAACTGCCTCCCGGGCTTTACTGAAATCATCACGCTACGGAGAAGAGACCTTATCAATAGAATAAGTTATTACAAGAAAAATCTTTATCACTATTTTGACGCACGTTTATATTGAGCCTTCCTAGACACATCTCCGTCCACGATAAAGTGCCTCGGTGTTACCCATGTGGGTTGTTCTTAGAGATCTGGTACCACCTAACAAGATCTGATCAGTCACTATTCCATATTAGTATTAGTATGTAGGCATTTTGACCGGATATTCATATATCGTGTATCATGATGAAGGGATCGCAGACTGTCTACGGGTGCGGTGGGGACACATTCAGATCAAATGGCAGTTCAGGAGATTCTCTGAGTGGAGCTGTGTAATATTTTAGGCTCAAACGGTATTCGAACTTTGTTCTATCAAACTGGATTGTTAAGGAGAGACTTATTTACTAAGGAAAACGAAGTAGCATGAAGATTAGTATAAATGGTAGGCCTCTCCCCCGGTGGTTGAAGAATCAATCACGCAATGGAGAAGAGACCTTAACAATATGACAAGGTAGCCAGTTATCTTGTAACTTTTTGATATTTGACTATACTTTATTACTTCACCTTTACCTAACAATTACCTACAATCCTCCCTGACTATTAATCTGTTGCCTTGAATATCGATGGCCGGCTTAGCGCCGAATCCTACTCACTTTGCTACCCCGTAACAGCATTCACGATGACAACATCCTTGGCTATTTAGATAAACCAATAGGTACAGGTATGAACCGGAGCCCTTTGTGGTAGGATCGTGGAAGGTCATTGACATGATGCCTCTGACGTCCTGGATTTTTACAATCAGATAGAAATCTCTCCTCACGGGGGCTGTTTCAATTGATTCCATTCATCTGACATCACCTGCCCACTGAACACTACCTTGCCTTAGAGCCCGCAATACTCCAACTACTTCCTGTTGAACTAGTAATGCATCTTAAAATCCCAGTTTTGCCATTCAGGGAAATGGATGTTTAAGGTATTCATCATGCATGATGAACAGGAACTGACCGATATCGGAATCCTCGCTTTCACAATGATTGAGTTTCAGTACGTGCTGGAATGGAGCACATGCATTGTGAGCTGAGGGCTGGTCTCCCACCAAATATTGTGCCACTGGTTAAAATCACGCACTGCAGACAAGGCATTGTACTGCAGTTGGCAGGCCTTTGAATATTGACAGCAGTGAACTCAGGCTAGACCTGTGACATAGACAGTCATGTTACGCTTCCGCCGAGACAAGATGACCGAGAGTTTACCTTGCTTGACAGAGTGACAATTCTTTGCCTGGCTCATCACATTCTAGAGGGAGACCGATCCTGGCTCATCAACAGCCATATTGATTTGAGAACATTTAACAAGATTTACCTGTTATCCAAATCAGGGTAGGATGGATATGTACACAGGTGGGGCTTGGGTGTCATCGCTAGCCGTATATATTTAGTGTATTCTGGTATGAAGAAAATATATAATTGATACCTCAGTAAAATGTGATGACTATAGTCAAGAGACACCATAGAACCTTGCGGTGCGGAGAGCTGAGCAAGGGCTGGCGGAGAGATTATACCGGAGACCAGGGGCAAGGGAATGATATTCATGACAGCTTCAGAAGCAGTTAACGAATTGCAAGTGTCAGGATGCGGAGATATGGTGTAAAGGGGAGACGTCAAGTCCGGATCCAAGGGCTGGTTGCTGGAGAACTCTGATGAAATACACGCGTGCCTGCTTAGGCAATGGACTCAATACTCATGGGCAGCCTCCTGACATTGCAACTCAACTCAGGACGCACAGGACGGAAGGCAGGCAGCGACAACATCTCTGGTGTCGGGATACTGGGCATGTATATCAGATACCTGTACCTGTTTTTGCTGATGGAGACCGTCTGGCATGCCGTTCTCGCCTGTCCCACCTCTGGGCCCGCCAGTGACTGCCAACTTCCAGGGGTCTCCTACCTTGCCCATGATGCCGCCCTTTGCTCCTCTCGCCGTTTACGGGACTCACTCTCCCACTACAGTAGATCAACCTGTCACTTGCTTGCCTATAGGGATGTTCTCCCACTCCATATCTGCTGCCGCATCACTTACTTGCCATGCTTCGTCCTTCGTTTCCCCAGCTTACTTTATGTTCTCACAGGAGGCTTGAAGAAGTGTACTTTGTTTTACGTTTTTCAATTGTTTGATTGATGATGCCACTCATTTTAGGAGTGTTTCCTTAAATTAGGTTACTTAATTTTGCACCCACATGTAGGCCAGAGCTCAGTACAGACCCTTTGTAGGAGATTAATGGTGAGGGATATTTCCTTTGTTTGTTTGTTTTATATTGTGATTTTTATTGTTGCTTTGGCCAGACGTTCAAGCCATTTCTTGTACCGAGTGTTCGTTACAGGACAGGGCAGGGCGGGTTTAGAGTTCGTTACGGGGCGGGGCGGGGCGTGTTTTCACTCGCCAGGCCCCGCCCTTACAACGGGCCGGGGGGGTTATCTTGGGGGTGACCCCCGCCCCGCCCCCGTCCGGGGTGAGTCCCCGCTCATTCCCTGGAAGGGGCCCCTTTTCTCCGCACCTGTTTTAACGGGGACCCGTCTGGGGAACGGGTCGGGCCGGGGGCAGGGGCAGGGAACCCTAAAAAAACACGCCCCGCCCTGGGCCGTTCAGCGGGGCGGGGCGGGGAGTTGGGCCGGGGGCCCCGTAACGAACACTAGGCGGGTTTTCACGCCCAGACCCCGCCCTTACACGGGGCCGGTGGGGTATGTTTGAGGTAAGCCCGGCTCTGCCCCTGTCCGGGGGCCGTCCGCACTCATTCCCTGGACCGGGCCCTGTTTGTTAAGAGCTATTTGTAACGGGGACCCGTCTGTCATATGGGTGGGGCGGGGGCCTGAGTGGGGACAGGGGCAGGGAATGCCGAAAAAGGGACCCCGCTCCAGGCCGTTGAGTGGGGCGGGGTGGCGAAAAGGGCCGGGGGCCTGCGTTTATCAGGGCCCCCTCCGCCCCGTAACGAACTCTACTTCCACCTTAACAATGAATATATGACTATAAAGAAAAATAAGCTACCTATCTCTTGAATTGAATACCTCTGCTCCACCTCCTGTGATTGAAATCTCAACACTATGAGAGAGCATCTCAAGAGTCTCCTTCGCTTCTGATCTGCCTTCATGGCCTCTACCAAGTAGCTTCGCGCATACCCCTCTTCCTCCTCTTCTACTTTTACCCTTGCCCTCACGTCCTACTTGGTTCTGGATTCTCTCTCCGTTTAAGCAGGGTTGGTTTGATGTTTCTCACCCCGACCACACACTTGAGGGCCCATCTCCCTTAACGGTTAGTACCGTGGGCAACCCTCTTTCTATCGTCAATACATTGTCAGTAGACTCAGGCTATTTTGTGCAGTAGTTGGCTTGGAGGCCCTGGTCTCTTGTATTGCACGCCTACCTGATTTGCTCAGTCGGTACAGTTAGCGTTCGAAAGATCATGACCTCATCTCTGTCCTCCGTGTTCTTACATCTTGTTCCCTGGCTAGTGTTATTTACGGGGCAGGGAAAAGGGCCCGGGGCCCGTGTTTTCGGGGCCCCGTCCGCCCCTTAACGAACTCTATCCCTGGCACACCTTCCACCTCCCACTTCCCATGTCTGTATCCACCTGCACTCTAGTTCTACACCCTCCATGCTGGCCCCTGACTGCTGTCAGCAGGCACATTATCTGTCATGTCCCCACAGCTGGCACCTTGACTGCCGTATGGCTCTTCTCCCTCAGCGGGGCCCCCTTGCCAGCCTCATCCGCCCCTGCAACTCACTCTACGGTCGCATCCTCCCATTATGCTATCCTTGGTCATGGTATTGCACTGCCTCTTTGGCTCTTGCTAAAGTCCCAACCCGGGCCGACAGAGTATCTACGGTTGGTCCTGCCTGACCCTTTGGGTATACTAATACCAGTTAGGCATCAACGTACAGTAGTTGATTCCGCTTTTGTCGCACTGTTGTTCCCGAACCATACCTTTCGTTGGTTAAGAGAGCCCGCTGAAGTGTTTCTTTCCTCCTGTACATTCTAATTGCCTTCTTTGTGCTTGGCTTTCCTATCCTTTCCTCCCAAGTAGTTTCGGCTGCTGGCTGCTATGTGGATTCGCTGATACTATAGGGTCTTGAAGGCTATAGCGAGCTTTTCATCTTGGATTGGTTTTCTACTGTGCGTGGTATTTGTTTGTCCTCTGATGAGGTGAAGCGGGCATTTCCAGTGTTTTAAAGGTTTTGTTTTCGCCATAGCTAGCTCTCCACACTGTTTCTTGTACCTCAAGCAACCAACACATGACTTTGAAAAAACTGAAAAAACGTGACAATGATCTCCTTGGTTCTGTACGCTACCAAGTATTTCTTTTACAACTCCTGTACTTCAGAATATAAGTTCTTCTATACTGATAACCAATACCCGTTCCAAGATCAACAAACACTGACCCTGAGCGGCCAAGACATGATTAGCGCTGAATCACCAACCTGAGATTCTAATCTCTCAACCTTCCCCATAAGCATCTGTCATCTCGTAGGACATTCCTGTTATTTGTGTGCCATCGACTAAGGTCCCGTGGCCAGACCCCATTACAAGACAATTGTGTCAGATTTGGCACTCTACCAACAATTTTGTTGACAGATATCAGCTGTTGCATTGATCCGGATGGCGGCAGAACACTTCGGGGTCATGACAATGACCAGTAAGTTGAGTTCATCCCCAAGGATAATTTGCTTATGTACTAATCTTTTGTTCCTAGCTGGAGCCCTAGGTGTGGCACATGCTTGTGACATTACTGGTGTTAGTTACGGGGCTGGGCTGGGCGGGTTTTCAGGTGCCAGGCCCCGCCCTGACTAGTGTTCATAACTGCGCGGGGCAGGGTCGCTTTTCACACGCCAGACCCTGCCCGTATACGGGGCCGGGGGGAGTATTTTTAGGGTAATCCCCGCCCATCCCCGTCCGGGGCCCACCCGCATTCATTCCCTGAATGGGGACCTGTTTGTTACCACTTATTTTGAACAGGGACCCATCTGCGATATGGGTGGGGCGGGGGCCTGAGCAGGGGCCTGAGCAGGGACAGGGGCAGGGAATGCCAAAAAGAGACGCAGTCCCAGGCCGTTGAGTGGGGCGTGGCGGGGACAAGCGCTGGGGGTCCGCGTTTTTCAGGGCCCCGGCCTCCCTGTAACGAACTTTAGCCCTGACACGGAGCTGGGGGGGGGTATTTTCCGGTAATCCCAGCCCCGCCCCCGTCATGGGGCCCACCCCGACTCTTTCCCTGAACGGGGCCCAGTTTGTTACCACCTATATCTAGCTGGTACCTATCTGGGGTATGAGTGGGGCGGGGGCCTGAGCTGGGACAGAGGCTGGGAATGACGAAAAAGACAACCCGACCCAGGCCGGTCAGTGAGGTGGGACAGGAAAGGTGTCGGGGACCAGGGTTTTTCGGGGCCGGGTCCGCTCTGTAACAAACTCCACACATTACCCTCATGCTCAAGGACCCGTGATTAGTAGAGGATGTCATAAATGTTATGGCTGGCCAGCCAGATGGTACCACTTGTGAAGAGATGTGATATGATCCAAATCAGGATGATGGTTGTCCAGGGTGTCTACCGCCTCAGCGCTGTGCCCATCCCATACCCAGAGAGCTCCTTCGCATTACACAGCCTCTACCAATGACAATTGTCACAGCGACATTGATGACCGTAACACTGCTCATCCGCCTGTGCAGCCTCACTGGTATGGTGGACTAGGGAGCCGTCCTTGGACTGGTAGTCAAGGTTTTATCGCGAAGCAGGGAAGGTTATTAGACAAGGAAATTTGGTTGAGGGTTTGTTTACTCGGATGGGAGATGGTAGTGGTTTTGAGGAAGATAGTCCAATAGGTGCCCAGGGAGACTATAATACCTGACATATGGGTGCAGAGGGGGTTGGTGGTCGTCGTGGTAGGGGGTTAGCCTGAGTCATTGCAGGCAGCATTTCACACCTAGCATGAACCAGGCCGTCTGGGGATGTGGTTGGTTGTGATACCAGAGGACATAAGTTCAGCCCACTCGTCGTAGAAGTTGGCGTGGTTGGTGTGGGGCTCGTAGGTGCTGGGTGGGCCAGGCTGGAAGTAGTTGGAGCGGTGGTGGCGGCACGATGCAAACCGGTTCAGGGGGTAGAGCTATGAGGGCCGCAGCTCGTACTGCCCGAAGCACTACCCTCAGCATATTTGTGGATTGTCCTGTTCTTTCTATTCATTAACCTCTTATTTTCAATTATTATGACTTTCACAAACCCTGTTTTTTATCACTCCATTGTGTGGCCCACATATGCTCGGGGGGACAAGGTAGCCTTTAATCACCGTGACACAAATGAGACCACTCACTCAAAACTCCGAGTCACATCTAACTTAGCATAAGTACCCTTTATAGAACTGTTATTGTTATAAATACCATGTTTGTTTAACATGAGCATTTCGCTTGGTGATCTTCCAACAGAGCAATTCCAATGCATGACTGGGGTTATGAGTAGTGTTCATTATAGGGAGGGGTGAGGTGGGATTTGCCCTGGGAGGTCCCACTTGTTCAGCGCCCCGCGAGCAATTCATATTTGGTTGGCCACACCCTACTCCCGTCCAAGGCCTACCCCTACTAATTCTGTGAACAGGGCCACATTTGTTGCTACCAGCTTTTATGATCAACGTGTCTGGGAGATTGGTGTGGCTGGCATCCCAGCTGGGACAGGCCTGGGTAATGCCAAAAGTTACCGCCCCACCCCCGGCCATTATGCTAGGTGGGATGAGTGAAAGCACCAGGGGCACACCGTTTTTAGGGCTGCTCATGCTCTAGAATGGACTCTGGTTCTGATTTGGGCATATGATTTGGTATAGTTTGGGCATATGATGGGTGCTGATGGTTTGGGTTTAAAGTTTGGGCCTATAGCTTGTGCGTATGATTTACGAATAGGATATGGGCGGAGGACAAATAAGGCTTATCCACAGGGTATATGATATTCCCCTGTGAATAGAGTCTATGAATTGGGTGTATGAATTAGCTGTATGGCCTGCGGAGACAACACAGCTGACTACAGTATGCAACTCTGACGTTCAATCAGTGTTGTGAATTATTCCTGTTCATATAGTATGAATCATTCCATGCAAATAAATCCCGATATATCATTTGAGGTATATGATTTTTGCTATATGCCAATGCAATTACTCAATCAGGTATCCAAACAAGAAGGTTCAAGAGAGCAATGTACGAAACGGGGGGATCCCTGATGGGAAGGTTCATTGGCAGGGGTCTGTGTGGGGCATTGAATGTGGCAAGGGCAGGGCACGGTGGGTTATAGGGGGTCAAAAAAAAGCCTGAGGCTAAAGTGATAGACCGGAGCAGGGTAGGGAATTGGGGCAGGGGCCTGCAGTTTCTCGCGCCCCAAAAGCCATGTAAAGAACACTAACTACAGGCCTGAATAGCACTAACCAATAACCACCACAGACATGCAACCCAAAAGCAAGAAACACCTGATAGTGAACAAACAAACTTGCAAAACAAGTCGAACCTCAAGCCCATGTAGACATAAAATACACATAAACCCCAAACTTGTAGTGAACTCACCCAGAGCCAGGGAACAAACCCCATTGCTGTGAAGCGGGGGACACAGGCAACACGGTGTGGGACAAAGATAGAGGGTGGTGCAATATACGAGAGATACAGGTACCTGGGGAATATAGACTGGGCTAGCCTCAAGTGCACACGCCAGATTGGGAGATCTGTAACCAGGCCTGCACTTGCATATGCATCTGGCAGGACAAAGTTCATCCTCAGGTTCACTGGAAAAATGGCCCGGGGGTGGTGCCACCACCCAATGAGGCAGTGGTGGAAGGGATAAACTCCATACACACAAGCAGAGACAACTCCTCATGCTGCTACAATCAGCACTCCAGGTAAGTCGAAACAAACTCACGCCAGGAGGATTGGTGACTGGAGGCTTAGCCACAGTATTCAAGCAGTAGGGTGCTGCCGGAACTAACCAAGAACCGGCAGGCCGAAACCGGATAATACTATCACAAAGTGCAAATCCAACCCACCATGACAGGATCATGAACCTTTCACTTCAGACATTACAGAAATGATTCCCATGAGGTGGTGGAATACAACAGAGCAAAGCCATAAGGGCAACATGTTTACAGATAACCCCAAATAAGCACCGGTTTGCGGATGGGTGGTGCCTTTATCCGAAGATTGCAAAATGCTAAGCGAGGACCCATGAACCAGGTGCCACCCAGAGCATGAGAGAGTACCAGTACCCAACTAGATAAGGTGTGCTCACAGATAGTACTATTAGAAGGGACCAGCGGTGAGAGGCGGATACAGCAGGGTTTAGCCATCTAGACACTTTGGCCATCAGGAAGGGTGGCACCAAATCAACCAAAAATCATCCCTCATGGTGTGAATATTTTGATCACTGGCAGTGTAGAGAAGATAGTTCGTGCCTATCTCACAGGCCTCTTTTCTTTTTTCTTTTTTCTGCTTTAGTTTTGATTTTCTTTCATTTCTTCATGTATTACTCGTTAAGGTACAATACCTCACAGGCAGTGCTAGCTATGGCGTAAAGAAAACCTTAATCACCAACAACCGCCCACTTCACCTCTTGATGAGAACAATCAAACACCCTAAATCCATAGGGACAATCCCCTTTGCCTAGCACCTAAGATAATAGACCCCATACACATAATGCAACAATTCATAGAGACGTACAGGAGAGAGACCCAAACACTTCCACAGTCTCCCCTAAAACAAGTGAAAGGTTTGATTGGTGAAGGCCTGACCACATTGGAGCTGGAGGATGTTTGCTTGTCGTGAGGGGGGAAATCAGCATGACTTGTAGGCCAGCATTGATCACCATAGTGATCAGTAGCGTCGGCCATTACATCAATCCAAGGTGTTGCATCCCTGGCACAGGGGTAGTGGAATACGACGACCAGGTGTAACTGCGAAGGGGTCTGACGATGAGAGTGGATAATCGCGCAGTTTGGTTCCAGCTTCGATCGCAGTAACGGTACAAGCAGACAGAAGTGCGCGGTGGAAGAAGGAAGGATTGCCAACAGGCTAGGCACAAGCGACAAGTAAGCCATAGCAAGGGCCTTTGGGACACCGGCAAGACCCAGGAGAGATGGAGAAATGTTACTAACAGTGGCTTTAACCATCAGAAGTAGAAGCCCAGCAAGCTGTGGCTGACTTCGACCGATAGTTCGGCCACGGCAATGTCAACCGTGAACCAACTGTGAAGCTTTCCAAACTTCCAAACGCTAAGCAAGGTGCACAATGGGTGCGGGGTTAGGGGGAGAACCAAACTTCATGAGTGAGTCTCAAAGACAAACAAGAACAAGAACCTCAAGGAGGGGAGGCCGACCGGTCTCAGCCGAGGTGCGAAGGTGGCTTAATGGGCGCTCCTGGGTAGTAGCCATCGTGGAAGAAGAGAGCTGAGTGCAGGAAAGTGACAATGATTTCTTGTAGTATTGAGATTCCCATCGCGGGAGGTGTAGTAGAGATGGCTTATCTCCCACGCCTGAAGGGCTGCCTTCTCCGGGGATCCTCAGAACCCTAACACTGGTCATGTGAAATCCTATGTGTCAACTGACTTCAACTGACCTCATATATTTTGACCCAATAATATACCTATGACTAATAACTATTACTCAAGTCAAATGTGGCTTGCGAAGTTCTAATTTGTGAGAATCACAATGACTCAATTGACTTAGATATATATTTGTCAGCTTAACGGTTTCACGTCTTCTAGTGTATTCAATAGATCGACATCATTTCTCATTGAATACTGCATGTATAATCCTCACCTGCCAAACATTGCTTAATTATTATCTTAAAATCCTTTGACTCTACTGCCTCCCCGCTTGTCTCCTAGTACAGTTGTAGTTCTTCCTACCAATTGCATCCTGCTAGATTAGAGATTATACAATAACAGCGGGAAGGCCTCTATTTTTACAAATTGGCATTGGTTGAACGCCAAATAACAGGGGCGATAGGATGGCGAGTGACCGGAGGTCAAACGAAACCATAAACGCCAAGGTAAAAACAGGTAACACGATCGCACACTGAGGCGGGGAAATCTTTCTCTTCAACAACAACACCCTCATGATGCTCTCTAACTAACATAACTAACGGCGAAGACAGAAGTATATAGGAAAAACAACAATATCTTCCATCCACCCACCGAGCCCAATCCTTCCATCGATCGTCATACTGATCCACGCTCTTCCAGGCATCCTGCCGTTTCTATACCAGCCCCCAGACGTTCCATGCTCCACCCCGCTCTTCTACGCTGGTCTCCCTTTTCTCCCGCGAAGAACAATCCTGCTAACAAAGGAAAGAACAAGGAAAACTCTTCTAGGCTCCATAGCCTACTCGCATTCGAGCCGCTCTCACCGATCGCAAGTGCCTCCCCGGAGCTTTGTCGAGTGCACGCTGTGCCAATGCTGAGTTTGCTCGACAAGATATTCTTCCGGGATGTTCGCTTTCCTTCCGATGGATGTATTGATCCAGTGCGCATGTCAGATAGTTCGTTGTCTGAACGATATCGAGGTAGGATAGGTCCGGGACCGCTGGGCTAAGTGCGAGGCCGGGGGTTAAGTGCCTAAGGGGGCGGGGCTTAGTATGGTGAGCAGCACTGCACATTTCCAACATATATCACCCCCAATGGAGCTATGTTTCCTGCCAGCCTGCTTGCTATTATTCAAATTGATTATTGTTCATTGTTAAATCTGTGTCGGCTATCACATTTGAGACTAAGATCATGTGAATGAAACAGGGAATCAAACTAGACCTGTGGTTCGTATTGGGGTACACCATTCACCCTTAGGATCTATTCATCCATCCTTACAATTCAATTTCCTTTCATTACTAGTGAGATTGTTTGCCTGCAATCAGGGATTACTAGCCTTTACTTCTTTCATGAATAATGTATCTGAATTTCGCAAAAAGCCATGTGTCCGTATGCAAAAATTGGCTCATATCTTTAACCAAGTTTTATATTATTCTTGTTTCTAGTTTGAATGACTCTAGTTCCCCTCCTAGTAAACCTACTACTACTTCTCTCAAACTACTAGTTCATTGTGCATGCCTAATTAATTAACAATTACACTTCTCTAGACCTCTTATAAACATATTTCCAAATGATTAAAATTTTAACTACTTATTTATGCAAAAACTAAACAAATGTGAATTTTCAATTATTAGATATTAAAACAAATAAGTACACAAATTTTGCTGCAAAATATTCCCAATGAGATGCTAAATATACTTAGAGTTTGTTAGAGGGCGGCCAGGGTTGTATAAAATGCCGTCCTGCGGCTTTTCCCCCCCCAGCCTGGTAAAGAACACTAAATATACTCTTCCAACTTAGAAATACTAGTATGTATTAAGTAATATTAGTTCCTATAGAATATGAGCCAATTTCTGCATTGCTGCAACCACATACTATATGTACAATGCATCCACAACCTAGTATCAGGAGGGCCCCTGCCTGATTCAATTTTCCACTCAACAAAAGCGTAGAGGCCTTCCCTGTACATTTGCCATATCTTAAATTCGCCAGTGGTATTGTGTATTCAAGTTTCTTTGGAGTTTAGGCATGGTTTGGTAATCCAACTATGGTAAAAGGAGACTTTTCAAATCGCTCGATATAGTTAGGTTTGTTGTTCACCAGCATTTTGAAGACCAACTAGTATGATGTAAATATGGGAGTGTCCCATAATAAGCTCAATTGAGGATACTAATAATATTATATTTGATACTCTTATTGCAAATTGAACCCTATGGGCATTTATGTATATGTCTTACGATAAAAAAGGTACTTGTCTTATTGTGAAATCATCACTGATTATGTTGCGGGAGCATGTATTATTAAACCCGGCATGGAAAACCTCCCTAATCACTATTTGAAATATATTAACTGGCCAAAGGCAGCCTACTCAACCAGACATAAAGTCCATGCTAATAAGCAAGGCCGAAGGCAATGCACTTTCTCAAGTGGCAGGGTAGGGGGTCTGATAACCGATGCTAATACATCAACTAAATCCACCCCCATAGGGTTGAAGCACTATCTGAGATTTAAAAAAGCTGATCTTGTTTCTCCAATAACCGGAATAACGTACAGCTGAGAATTCTTCCACTGGAAATTACTTCACAACCACTTATCAGTCCAAAGTCCAAACTCACCAAACAGCTCTTAGATTCTTACCCATCCCTTATTATTGTCAATAGTTTCTTCGCTATAAATTCAATCTTAAATTAATGCTTTTATGTGTCCTCTCCTCCATGCTAGTTTTGCCATCTCATGATTTGATTAAAATGTGAGACACGTTTGTTCTACATTATATCTCCACATTTTTTTTCATTTTTACTGATCTAGATGCTTGCCAGATTGACCACTCAAACAAATACTCTATGAACCTATTATATCTGTATTACTGATAGTCAATTTGAATACTGTCACTAGATTACTCTTATTGTATTCCTACCTACTTGATCTGGTGACATTGATCTGATTACCTAACAGAAGGCCCAACTATTGAAACAAGGAAAATCATAGTGTGGAATCTCGCATAGAAGTTTATAGAGGATAGTGATAGTCCGGAATGTAACATTTGACACTCCAATTAGAAGAAATAAGAAATGTGGGATATTTCGCAAAAACTTTGACTGGGTTAATTGGACAATCGAATAACATGAATCTATATAAAAAATAAGGAATACTTACATTCTTATTCTATTTACTAAGTTATGTAGTATAAAGCTTATAGTCACCTGATATAAGTCACTTAGTTTGATAGTTAGACCTATCATAGGCTAAGCTATAGGTCAACTTGCCCTTAGTCAGCATATCCTTTCATATCAAATAAAAATTGATCTTTTCTACCATCTCTTTCCATCTTATTTCCTACTTTTTATAACAAGTGCAGTTATTCAACAATACTTTCCTACTCTTCTTTCAATCTCCTTATCTCTCCTATACATTTCAAGAAATCCTTCCTTCCACATCCTGATTGGCTTCAAGACTTATATCAATTCGTGTTAATATCAGTAAAGTAAGTCTAGTTCTTTTCCATTGCATTCTATATTTCCTTACAGAGAGAGCTGCATTCAATAGCCTCCAGTTGTTCCTACCACTATGGACAAATTGTAATTAACATTAGTTCTTGAATAGTTGATTATACTAACATTATGAGATTTATTAAAATAGTAATAGGGCACAGCTTTGTGGAGCTCAGATGTAACACAATTAAGCTGAAATACTTTGCAGTACACGCTAGCTCTTTGTGGAAAGGAGCTCCAATGAGATTAGAGATCAGAGTTAGTACTTGAGCAAAAACTCAGAGTACTTTTACAAATATCTTGAGGAAATCTATAGCTAGATTCTTTCAAGAATTGGACGATATCATTGCAGTGGGAATGAAAGTCTAAACCATCTGGGTAATAGACTTTGAAGAGGAGAGTCATATACAAATAAAAGTAAGAAAGATTGGTATTAAACAAATAGCTCTTCTCCGATCACTTAAGAAGCCTAATATTCATATTGGTCAAGTACACTTGGAAAGATTGGATGAAAGTGTCAGGTTAATACATAAAAACTACTCTCAAACAATTAATTAAGTTTATACATTGGCCCAAAGAGGAGATGTACTATTCCGGCTTCTCCCCCATTACTAGTATCACTTGATGGAGTTAGATTATACTATTTCCAGTACCAATCGTCTATATAAACCTAATCACAATGTTGTTTGTAAAACTTCATAATTTCCTTACAGTTCTAGGTATATTAGTATATCTAAAGAAAATGTTTCATGATAATTTGACCAACCTGTATGACCTATGAATACAGCTGCAACTCCTGATAGCCATTGTTCAAGTTAATCTAACTGGTATATCAAAGAAGTGTTGATTTTCAACATTCTTGATATATTAAGGCACAATGTTATGGCTCTTGAACATGTATTATTTGATAGGAATATCATTCTACACAATGCATTGTCATGATATATGTCTGCAACTATAGATTCTTAGCAGCCAGTAATGGGCTCCATCTGTATCCTCATTCAGATTAACTAACAATATCTTGTTTCTCATATTATGCCAATAATCTTATACTAATAATGGCATATGAATATGGCCTATTGCTTTCTGTTCACATATATTCTTCTGTTATTAATTAGAAGCAAATTCATAATTGTCCGCTTTCATTTATCTCTAGTTATATGATCATTCCTCATATTCACCCTTGAAGTCCAGATTCATATTATACAGTGTTGGAGGGGTTGCTCTAATTTATACTAGGGCTTTAGTAAGACACATATTCATTTCACTTAGAGTCCTGATTTCAGTTGCTAATAACTAGATCCTTAAACCTATCATCCCTCATTATTGTCTTTGACAATCTGATAAGTTGGTTATGCAATCCAATCTGGGTCCTAATGTAATCTCATACTCCTATCAGAGTATAGAGCTCAGTCTACTTATCTTAAACAAAAACAAATATTGAAGGTAGTCTTTTGAGTAAATCGCACTTATTGCATTTATGATTAACATGACTAGTAAATATACTTAGACCTCGCATAAGTAGAGGCAAACAGTTAGACTAGTTTAAGTTATAGTTAAAATCAGAAATGATTCTAATTGCGATCAAATCTGTAAGGCATAATTCTTCTCATATACTTACAAGGATTTATATTTGTCATACAAATACAAATTCATATATAATATTATATATGTATACTCAGATAGAAACAACCTAGGTAATAACTTTTCTTATAATTAACTCACTATTACTACCTTTAAATCAACTCTCTATAGACAATTCCTGAAACTCTTATTATATTTTTAAGCTCCTTTGTTTTAAAATTATTGCTAATCCTAGTACTGATATCCATTAATTATTGATCTCTTGTAAACTAGGCTCCTACTACTATCTGAATTCCTTCCCAATCTGGCTCCACTTGAAACTTATATCCATTCATGCCTGCAAGTATCAAGACTTAAGGTACGGCTTGGGCAACCTAGTGCTCGCACTATCAACGGAAAGTATATCTTCAAAAAAGTACTAATATGATTATGCAAAGATCAACACACTTTATCTTGGGTTTCTTAATTCCTTCCTTCAAAATACATATTGAGAGCTAAAACCTAAGGAAATACCATTAACTATTTTGGAAGTTTTTGCACTTAGCAGTTGATACAGGAACTAGAGTAATTTTGGAAAATTCATAAAAGTTATTTAAAATTGGATCTTGCCTAGTACAATAAAACAAAACCTCTTACAATGTTCATCCAATTGTAAGAGATTTTGTACATGTCGTGATAGCGATCTAAACCTCAATTTGCTAATTATGCAGGAAAATTACTTTTATTCTAATTAATTGATCGCAAATATGCGTTATGAATAAGAAAACAGTGAATAAGTGATTATTGATTTGAGTTAGAATAATACACGAACACTTTTTCTATTGTTCATTCCTGTGGAGCAAGGTGTGTTGCTATAGGCCAATAGTTCCTCTTTGTATACATCGAGTTTCCAGATTGTAAATTAGTTGAAAATGCATATTTAGATATATCAGGTTCAAAATCGGAATTATAATTTCATTCTAGCACCTGAGCCTGGTCTGCATTTTGAAGGCAAGGGGTTTTCATTATGCTGATGGTAGTAATTGTTTGTTCAAAACAAACAGAATGCAATTTGTTCTGGAGGTACTTGTAAAGAGCATAGTGTGTATACTTAGATCAGATATCAACCTTGTTTTCAGGATTCAGAGAGGTATCTGAGATAGTCTAGTGAGAAATGTCGCAAACTGAATGCAAATGACTATCACTTTTACAGAGACGACACTTAGCCTAAGTTTAATTCCCACTTGTTTTATCCGAAATAATACCAGCCTGCCTTTCACCCAAATAAAACAATTGACAGCTGTGGATACATTTGTATAACTATGGCATCATACAGTATCTTTTCAGTATGTATCTTTTCACCATGTTAAACTCTTTGTCTATAAGATATATGACTAAATAGTTGAATTGACTTAATCTTTTATTAGTTATTTGCAAAATCAACTCTATTGCTTGTTTGATGTTTGGTCTGAAATCCTCTTGTAGTGAAGTACTAGGGCAAAAGTGTCAGTCAGATCCGTGGTTACCAAGTGACACCTCAAAAAACAACCCCTTTCCGATCAACAATTTCTTCCTAGAAGACAGTCTACCTCACTGAGTTTGAGAAAGCGCAAATTGTTGCTCTGAGTAAAAAATACATTTCTTTTTCAGAAATTGGAGACCTCTTACATCTTCCTAAGAGTACAGTTCAAACTTTCCATACTCACTTTCAAATGAGGGTTGATGCAAACACCCTCCCAAAACCTGGACGACCCAAAGTTATCACTACCAGAACTTGTCGCCGCCTAGTCAGAGACTCTAAGAAGGCACCCAACTACACTTTATCAGAATTTCACAATGATGTTGCTCCTCATGCCTCCCTTGATACAATCATGAGAGCTTTGGCCTCAGTCAACATTAAGAAGTGGAGGGCCAGGAAAAGAGCTCTCCTAAAGGATAAGTATGCTGTGAAGAGTTTGGCTTGGGCTATAGAGTATAAGAATTGGACAAAGGAGGACTTTGAAGGGATCATTTTTAGTGATGAATGCATGGTTGAAAAGTCCAAAGATCCTAAGGGTATTTGGGTGTTCAGAACAGCTGAAGAAAAATGGCACAAAGACTGTATTCATGGGGTCACCATGGGGGCAGGAATAAAGCTAATGGTTTGGCCTTGTATTTGGGGTAGAAACAAGGGTCCTCTGATTCCCATATTTGAGAAGAGTGTGGATAGAATTGTATATATTGGGGTTTTGGAGGATGACCTAGTTGATGTCTGGCAGGAGGTGGACGACACAGTTGGGGATCCTATCTTTCACCAAGATGGTGCAAAGATACATACTGCAAGAGATACTATGGCTTCATTTGCAGAAAATCAGATACGGGTTATGGAATGGCCACCCAATTCCCCAGATGCCAATCCTATTGAGCACTGTTGGAAGAGGATGAAGGAAAAGCTGCACCACCGCTTTCCCAACATTCACAAGACCAATGGGGGTCCAGATGTTAGAAAACATCTAGCAGAAGCCCTCAATCAGGGTTGGGCTCAGGATATTGAAGGTGAATTTCTGCAAAAGTTGTGGGAGTCACTGCCTAATAGAGTGGCTGCTGTCTTAGATGCAAGGGGATGGTATACAAAGTATTAATTTTTTTGCTTTATAATTTTATATATAGCTTTCCTTATATTTATTGGATGTCTACACATATTTTCAGTTTATTCTAAGCAGTTGTGGTTGAATAGGTAGTAAATTTGTAGTGGTAGTGGGGTTGCCGTTGCTTTGCCGGACGAGTACTTTTGCACCCGTACTTTACGGTATTGTGGCATGTGGTCATGTAATATCACTCACTTAGGGAACCAAAAATGGTTCGATACTCGAGAACCTATTTTCGCTACCCCTAATCTAAGCGATCCACTATCTCCACCCAATAATTGATGGAAACAATAAGTTGAATTAAGAAAAGCTTTATTCGAACGTAATATATTGTGATAAAAAGAACATATCCTATTGCTTGGCAGGCCTGGTCAGACCAGTCTTGGTCAAGTCGGTTTCCATAATCCTGACTGTCCAGTTGGTCTAATTTCCACCATTGGACTAGACTTGACTTTCGACCTGACTAGCTAGTCCAGTCCAGTCTTCCGCTGACCATTCGGAACGCTAATGGTTCTTCTGATACCTTACTACTCAATCGTGCGATCGTCTCAAAACTGAATTCCTCTCAACTGTATACCATCAGTGTTCAATATATATTCAAGATATGGAAGCTTCGTTATATCTCAACAATACTGGCGGGGTAGCTGCAACCATTGGTAAACAATGTCGCTATTAGATCCCTGACCTCAGTCACATGTCTTATGCGACAAACGGGGCGAGGAGACTTTTTGGAGAGAGATTTGTGTACTGTATCTTCCAGTACTGGATGAGCCTCACAAAACAAAACAAAAGAACTGCGGTCCCATATAAAATAGGCCAAATTGAGGATGTATCAAATTCATCCCAGAGGGAATTCGTTGAAACTAACTAGAGTATGACCATGACCTGTAGACTAAGTCATTGGGTACAATAAAACCATTCTGACAGCATTGGTCTGTTGTCCCGCCAAGGAGAGACACGCCAAAAAGGAAAACAATTATTTTTTCAGGTCCTGGCCGTTGTTGTCATTGCTGCGAATGCTCTTTTTCCCTCTTCGCGCTTGGTCCTGATCTTGTTGATCTCGTCCAAATCTGTAGTATCCCAAGCACGGCCAAGGGTAAAGCATATCTTTGCTGAATGTTAGTAATATCTAATGTAAATTTTACAGCGGGTTCAAACTATACCTGACAGATCGAGATACCAAAAATAAACCTGAGCACTAAATCAATTTTATCAGGGCCCTCATCGGATATTATCGGTTTCTGTGTACTCAATAATCCGGAACCTGCCCAATGTCTCAAGCCAACAGTATTGCTGATTTTACCTTCCATGTCTGCGTGCCCCTTATCTACCTTACTCTCCAACCTAGTCATCGAAAAACCAAGATGGTTCTCCAACCTAGTCAAGGACAAACCAAGATCTTGGATAGCCCGATTGCATTTTGCGGTATCCTAATCTATTTTAGTAAAATTGTTCAACAACCTATTTGCTGCCCTTCTTGAATGAGGTTATACCTTCTCCATAGCAGAATATCGCTTGATATGCCCCGTATTCATGGCGGAAAACATCTCTTGTGTCACATAGTGTACATCGTCCTGGAAAGGTTTGTTTCCCTTGAACCGGGATGTCAAGTCTTCCTGAAGGGTTTTTCTCTGATCACAAGGTTTGTTGCGCATAAACTGGGATGGCATATCTTTGTAAAGCGTTTTTCTCTGACCAAGCTAGTTAGTAGAAGTAATCCAGCCTTGGCGATGAAGAGATAACTTGCCTGAGTTGTCTGAAATCTGCGATGAAGCCCAATACCAAGGCCCATGCCATTGATGACAACTTTGTTTGTCAGTTTGTGAGCGGACATTTGTTTGACAACAGCTTTGGTGATGGTGATCATTTTGTTTGATAATCGTATATGCTTTATCAATGATTTGTTGATGTTTTGGAAAAGATTGTAGTACCGGTGAAGGGGAAGGTGAGTTCAAGATGAACGGCGGGTGTTTATATACTGGCCTAGAGTGGAGATGTAGTCTACGATCAAAGCGAGGTAAAAGCAGTCCTCGTATTTGGGAGCTCTCTCTTTAGGGCCCGTTTACCCAACCGCCTGTTTCTAAAATTTCTGTGCTAGAGCAAGTGGCGTCATTATTTGATACGGTGCACAAGTGTTTTCCCAATCTTCTACCACCTCCCCCAAATTCTTGTAACTGGACTGTCAAACGGCGACGCTGCCGGCGAGGTATGATACCTTTGCAAATCCCGCCTGAATCAAGTTCACCCTATTCTTGGTAAACACCATCTACTTGCCGACACACCTCCCACCGAATAAAATAAGGCTATATTATTGTGAATCACCGGCGCTTTGCTTGATAGCCCAATCTGGATATCTCAAGAACTACGACTACATCTCTGGAATTCATTACTTCTCGCATAAAGGACGAACACGAATAATCTGGAAAATGGGGAACGAAGTAGGAGCTGGGTGTGTATCGAAGAAGCGTGTAAGAAGAGAAGAGAACGGAAGAAGAAGTTGTAGGAACGGAAGAGAGATGAAGCGGAGGAAATGGAGAGAATGGACAGGAAGTAGTCAGGGGAGGTTGGACAGAGGGGGGGAGGGTACGGCGAATGTTATCGTGGGGAAAGACAGTTTTGGGAAGGAAGAAGTTAGAATGTAAAAGTTTTTTGAGTTATGTATTTAAGTACATTAGTTTTCCTCCTGAGTGCGAGATAGAATTAAGATCAAGACGTTATCCTCTATAATCTCTCCCCCTTCCACGCAGATAATCTTTTGTTTTTCTTTATATATTGGGTAGAGAGTGTATTGGGATTCTTGCTCTTTCTACGTCTCCGGACGTTTCATATATATACACAAACTTGACTTAGACAGGAAGACTCTTCGTCCGCAACACTCACAACCCTTTCCTCATATCTTTGCTCTATCCACCCAACTCTCTAGAAGTTTCCCGAAACTTCTTCGTGATTCCATCCCTTGAGTTTTGGCCCTCTTGCACTATTTCTCCTCTGATCTGCGATCCTGTGCAGTCCTGACACAACGGTCTGCTTCCTAACTATCATAGTCCGACACTGATATGTTCCACCACCTAGTAAATCTTAATGACTAACCTCTAGTCTGTCCTAGTGCCAAATCCTAAAACATCCTCTAAGTGTTCCTGCCCTAGCCAACGTCTCAACCAAACAAACCTTCACACTTCTGAAGTTCTGATACCATACTAGTCAATCGTGCAACCGCTAACAAACACAATTCCTCTCAACCATGGCCCATCAGTGTTCCGCCTTTCCCCTAGGTATGGAACCTTAGTGAATTTGCACACCACCTTCAAGCGCTTATATATCTTAGAGACAAATACCAATCGTGATAATGGTTCCGAATAGTCCGACCGGTAAAGTCTTAAGGACAGGCCCAATCTGTCCGTCGCCATTGGTGTTAACGACTAGACTGGCTTAGTTCGACTGGTTCAGGCTGGTCCATTACTGGTCCCAGACCAGTTTCTATAACACGGTTGCATAAACGTGCCGGACGCCCAAACGCGACCAGCAATGGCCATTGTGATGGTATTTATCTTCCCATTATTAGCATATAAGTCTGTGCAAGAGCCAGGGAGGAGTGAACACACTCTGGATGTCTGAATGCGATAGTAGGAGTTATGATCTTTGCCTTTCGTTTTTTAAAAATGGAAGTGTATGAAAAAGCCAGGGAAGGCAGAAAAAGATTTGTAGGATTTGGGGATGCTATGAGCAATGGGAGTCATGACAACCCCCCTCCCCGATATTAGCTGTGAGGTCCGGGAAAGGCGGAAGGGAATATACTTTCAAGAGAAAGGACATGTGTTGCGATCGATGCAAGATGAGAGAGCTTTTCTGCTTCATATATATTCCTGTCTCTACTATTAGTAAATCAGTTAGTGGACTGTGCTGGTGAGTGTGGGCCAATGAGAGAGAACTTTCACACAGCTCTATTAGCGATCGAAGTCTTGGGTGCTTTACTCTTGGTGTATCATCTAGTTTCTCTAGAGGAGTTTTAACAATTTGGTGGTTGCCTTTAAGCGAATAGGCCGAAGCCAAAGCACCTTCTATCACTCGGTTTTCACCCAGTCCCCCTTCTTAGAAAATGTGTGTTGCAACCATACATTTTGTTTGTCACTTTTTCCGGATCTTTATTTTGCGCCCGTGTATCTTGTTTCCTTTTCTTCCTCTCGTCAACCAACCGTACCCCCTCATTGGCATCTTCAAACTCGATCTCCGTCCGGATTTGGGTTATCAGTACCTATGACCGAGCAAATCGATCAGATCATGAATGCTCTCCTCAATCATAATCCGATTGAGGGACCCCTATGATCAAGTTGATTGAGCAGAATATAGCTGAGCAAAACCCGATTATGATCTGATCATGCTCATTACTAGGGTGGGGCAGAGGGCTGGGGAGATCTAGGTTGTGGGTTCGTAATCTGCGATCTAAAGTGTCTAGTAAGATGGCTTGATCGCAGCTGTGGTAACTTAGTTTGCGTCAAATTAGAGCGGTCTGAAATAGCTGGGCTCATGGCTCCAATATGGCTAGTAAGGTTTATCTGGAAAAAGAGGCCCATGGGAGATAAAAGAATACATATGAATTTGCAGCGTGAGGAACAAGAGACAGAAGGGAACAGAGGGCTCTTCCGTAGAGAAAATTCTAAAAGAAAGGAACAACTGTATACACTACAAATAAACTAGGACCGAACAGAAAATGCCTTGCAAAACCCATTGCTTCACCATTACACTAGACCTGCAAGTATGAGACTGAAGACACAATGGTGTAGTATCCAAACCCACGCAATCGGGTAAAAAGAGGCAGGGACAAATGATTGGGTCAATACCAGTACACCGAAGGGCTTAGTCCTGGCTATACAGAGTTAGGGTAGGAAGGAAACTTTATCAAGACTTCGAGACACAACTTAGATAGGATCTGATTGAACATACAGAACCAGACAACTGCTTATCAGATAATACAGTAACAGATGCAAGCGACAAGAAAAGCAGTGGGAGGGCGCCCATACAATCCGAAATCACCGAGAAGGAAAAACAGCAAGCTAATTCCGCAGGGAGCCAACCCTACTACTCTTTACACCTATGCGAGCTCTCAAATTTGCCACCCTCGCTGACCTCCCCTGGGCCCTTTTCTGCTCCGGTTTGTCTTGGCCGCTACGCCAGATACATTCCCAGAAGCGCTATCTCCAGAACCATGCATGTCTGCGCATTGTCGCATAAAGGCGCTGTGCATGGTACTCGTAGATACCAAGCATATGCGAGAGCCGGCCCATTTTCGTGTAAAATGAACGACCCTCCGGCCCCGTATCCCGGCAATGTGTCCTTCCTGAAAAGCAAAACAGCGTTCGATATCGGCAATACGGAACTCGCCGCCAGTAAAGTTTCCGAATGGCGAAATCATTGCCCATTCCACATCGCCGCAATCCAGATGTGGCTGTGTAAGGAGATTGACCAAGCATGCGCGTAGGGAAAAACATTCTGTATTAGACTTACACCATGGCTCTTTATAGTGAGGGGGTAATGAATGAATTGTGTTCTGCATTTCGTCACGTTGGGACTGTTCAATTGTGGACAAGAGGAACCGTTTAAAATAGGAGATTTTGCGGAAGGAGGTGAATAGGTCATGCTGATGGGCACGCACTCGAGCACCAACCTTATTGGTATCAGGTGTGATCACAGGCCCCCGCGATTCGTGACCTATTTCCGTCTACAAGCCCCAATGAAATACCACGCAGCGCGATTCCGGACGGGAGCAGGGATCAGGGCTTTCAAGCAGCCATTGCTCATACTCTTTGTGCCGGCTGCTATTCGGAACAGAAGGGGGATTGGTGCTTCCGTAGTCGGCTATGTTTTCCCGGAACTGCGTTTGCTCTTTCCCGACCTCGGGACCGTAAAGGAGGGAATATGGGTCAGAGAATAAAACGAAAAGGCGCTTAAGAAGAGAGTCAAGAGCTAGATAAAGGCTACCGGGAGGTACTTGCATCGGCAGATAGTTCTCGCTAGTGGTTTCAACCTCGGAGAGAGTGAGGTTTTGGAGTTCATCGAGTTTCGTCTGAGGTGCTTAGGTGTCGATATCGATATTGAAAAAGACTTCCACTATACTACCTAAAGGCAAGCACACCACATTAGTAACCTCTCTCCCCATAACTACCAACCGGACTGCTGAGACAAAAATGGATGATCAGGGATCACCATGTACTTGGGTAGACGAGCAAGAGCAAGAGAAAGGAAAAAAGAGGATTCACCTTCAGAGCCCTGAGTAACGCGAAAGGATTCTTCCCCATTCTGCCTCGCTTCCTCACAAGCACCTCTCTCACTCTATGTCAGGTGCAAGCGGAAATTCAGCCAGTTCTCCAAGACTGTGTCATTCTGCAAGACGGTGCGACTGGTTCCCTTGCGTGCCATCTTCTCGGGTGGCCTTGGAGACCTGCGTCGTTCGGCCATAGCATCGAAAAGGGTAGTGTCTAACTGAATGGATTCGGGAGGCTGTCCAGGCGCACGCAGGTTATCCGTCGTATAGGGTGGCCAAACAATATGACCGGGCTGAACCGACAGGGTCCGCCCGCGAGGGACTTTCCGCCCAAATGGTTTCTTCATCCTATACAACTGTAAGCTGCAATGTTTGCAAAAAGGATAACCTGCAGACTAACCTAGCATTAACACGAATGCTGACTTTGAGGGCTAATCCAAACACACTTGTATTACGCTTGTATATTGGTTAAACCATCACAGATAACCCGCATGGCAAATAAGATCTTTAGCTATGTGTGATATTTCTTCTCTCTCACACAATCAACAATTCTAGCTACATGTTAGAAATGACAATCTATTGGGAGTTTGCATAGACTTACCTTGGTCTTCGCGCAGTGGATTGAAACAAAAAAAAAGCCCCTTTGCAAAAGAAACAAACTTGCCCAAATCAACAAGACACTAAGTCACCTCAGGAAGAAATACCACAACGATAGTGGTTCCAACTCCCTTGTTACCAACGATAGGAAACCAGAGGGCAAAGTGACGGTTGAATGGGAAGGTTGAGTCAATGCAGGCAAAGAGCAGTGGTTTAACAACAATGCAGAGAACAGGAGACGTCGTTGGTTTGGATTTGAAAAGGAGGAGAGACAAAATGGTGCGCCCACGGCAGGCAAGAAGTGCAGGTTACATAGGGGCAACTTGAGGTAGAGGGATGGAAGGGTACTTATAGAAGGACTTGCACAGCCAAAGGCAGGCGAAAAGGATGAAGTGTTGTAAAACAAATAAAGTGTGTCCGTACAGTAGATAGGAATAGTGGGAAGGGTGTTAAGCCGTGCCTGTGGGATGGGGACAGGAAAACTGGCGGAATAATGGCCGGTGAGCTTTGATACAAGTACCACTGTACTCTGGTCGATTTGGAAAGGCTCTTCCCATGTGGCGTCATGAGTTTGATGAGATTGAACTTCCTTGCAACATATTTGCGCAATATTTTTCTTCGGGATACCTCACGACGAGTACAGTATGTTGTCTATCGTTCCCTTTCCGGTCATATATCCGATTGGTTGCAACGCGAAGAGTGTGAGAAAACCGGAAGGAATGAAGGGATGGAGTTCAATCAAAACTGGAGCAAAACTAGTGTCTACTACTAAGGGTATTCAAAGTTATGAACGGAAAATGACGGTTGAAGGGGGGAACGGAAAAAAGGTTCTTGGCCTACATGTACTGCGAGAGCTAGATGGCCAATAGGAGGCCTGAATGTAAATTTTTGGGAGTTGAGACTTTGAGTAACCTGGGACTGTTGCAG
>Ga0307509_10002333_pt1 | contig 30911 bp, 25 predicted proteins | sample 10_EM_MG_FD_202245 | JGI IMG/M metagenome (GOLD analysis project Ga0307509, IMG submission 202245) | Populus trichocarpa ectomycorrhiza microbial communities from riparian zone in the Pacific Northwest, United States - 10_EM | ecosystem: Host-associated > Plants > Roots > Unclassified | place...
GTTGCGTCAGGACGGATGGAACGTTGCGGGGCAATTCAGGAGGCGTGGAATGTGGCGGGGCGTTGCAACGCAAGTCAGGACGCACAGGACGCATGGGACGCAGAAAATACGTCGCTTGCGTCAGGACACAACGCCGACGGATCAGACGCAGGGTCCGTTTTTGCTGATGGAGGTGGAGGAGAGATGGTTCGTGTAGTTGAGTGAAGGCCTGAAGGCCTGGCTTATATAGGCATCTTCACAACTCTAACCCTGGTGACTCATCACCTCATGTTGCATAACTTCTATGACTCATAAGTGAGTTCAATTTTGAGACCCATCAGAGAACTCATATGAGTCACTACACAACCTACAATTAACCTATCAATAGCCATAAAACCAGTCATGTGCTCAAATGAGTTACATGCGTGAAACCCATGACACATAATGTGAGTCATGTGCCAAAGTCATTACATCATATGACTCACAATCATGAGTCATCAAAACAATCAACCAATCATAATATAAAGATGGCTTACTACTATGCAGTCATGAGAGATGCTATGAGTCAATTGACTTCATTGTATGAAAAAATAATATAATTATGACTAATAACTATTAGTCATGTAAAATCTGCCTTGTTTAGTTACCATTTGTGATATAGTATCTGGAAGGAGAAGGTATATAATGAGATGAACGTGAAAAAAAAGTGCAAGAGGCTGGATTAATGTCGGTTGGAGCTAGGAGTAGAGGGAGGCAACCCAAGAAAGAAACCCTTAGAAATGATAATAGAATAGAGAAGCAGCTAGTGAAATAGCAGCATTATTACAAAAGACAGTCAATTGAGTACCGAGTCTGTCAGGAGTATCTTTTGCTGAATGTCAAAATGTAATGTAATGTAGTAAGAGTTACTGTAAGAGAAGGTGCAAATTACATTGACTTGGTTTACCTGGGAACAAAAAGACTAGCACATGTGAGAATTGAGAGGAGGAACTGGTTTCCAATGAGGCAAAAGCGTCGCTGTTGATTATGTCTGAGCAGGGTTTATGATTAAAGGTCAACCCTCTAGCATGCAACTTGTGATATCCAAAGAGGTCTACTGGATAGTTAGAGGTGAGAATACTGTTTGCAGTAGTAGTAAAGGGAAGATTGAAATGAGTATAGTGGAGGGGGGAAATCATAGGGAAGTTTAAAAATGAAAAAGTTAATAACTCAAACTGGTTGAGGAAAAATCCCTAGTATTATGCAGACACTTTTTGTTATGACAAATAAGCCATAAATCTATTGGTCTACTACTAGTTGATAGAACTCTGTATAGGCTAATGTGTCCTCTTGGTGCTTTTGGTTCTTTGTCCAACTTTTGAAATATACCTAATTGTAAGGTATGACACTCAGTCTGGTCGTACAATCTTATATGTACTGCACGTAATTATCCAAATGTCCCATCTGATCATCTATGCCGAGCCCACCACCCTTTTGCGTGGCAACCGTTGCACCTACCCTGAATAGCACGTCACATGCCTGTGTCCCACATATTCAGCCAAGCCCTACCACACAACGTGCACCGCGACCATACCTCTCTATATAATTTTTCTCTCACTCCACACTCTCCTCTTCTCCATCACCCCCCACACCTCTTTCTTTCACCTTCACAATATCTTCTTTTGCTCACCCTTTATTTCTTTCCCCCCACCGATTGCTCTCTCATCATATCCCTTTCTTCTGCTCCCTACATCCTCTTTTCACCCACCAGATTCACCCCATCACACCCTTCCGATTCTTACCATTTCCACTCCCCCAATTCCCTCTGGTATTCGCACATTTCCCTTTGGTCTCTTTGCTAATATGTTGTTTAGTTGGCTACCGGGTATTTGGCCGCCGGCCGGCACGCCTTTACCTGCTAACAAGCACCACTCTTCTCCGACCTTTTCACTGGCCTCAAGGTGAGCCCCTATGATTATTGATTTTCTCTCTCCTTAAATATTAACCAATTCTGAATGAATTACAATACAGGTCAATATGGAGAGTCACAGGTGTAGCGGGTGTCGGCGTGACAGGCAACTGGGTGAGTTCGACACTGACCTTCGAGGTAACCGTCGTCGAATGTGTAGGGAATGCTTGGTAAGAAACTCTATCACAATGCATGTAAAGAAATACCTTATGACCAATAGCTAACCAATAAAAATCCTGCTAGGGGAGACGCCGTACTGCGAGGCAACGACTCCGAATCGCTGAAGGTGCAGTTAGCAATGTGGCTGCACTTGAGGCAGTGGAGGCTGTGGGGCAGAATACTGAACCTGTTCCCATGGCCTTTATTAAGTGGCGTCTGGAATGGGCAACACACAATTTGGGTCAGATGCATCTCATTTGTGGTAAATGTCATGCACTGCACTGGCAGGATGAAAGACCACTAAATGTTACCCGTGCTAAAGCAGGGACCTTTGAGGCCTGTTGCAAGCATGGGGATGTGATCATAGAGAGGATGAGGGCTTTGCCTGAACCTCTGAACACCTTGATGACTTGTCAAGATAGTCAGTCAAGGTTGTTCAGAGAGCATATCCGTCGCTGGAATGCCCTCTTTGCCTTTACTTCCATCAGATTTAATGCTGATGATCGTACTAGAGCTAATAGGCAGGGCGTTCAGCTCTTTCAAATTCATGGTCCTCTCTATCACCAGCAAGGCCCTCTGGTTCCTCCAGCAGGCTTGGATGCCTTATACTCACAAATATATTTGTTTGATCCAGTTTTGGCTGCAGAGGCAAGATCTGCAAGAGCACCTACCCTGGATCCTGTATTAATAGCATCTATTGCACAGATGCTTCAAGCTGGCTCTCCATTTATCCAGCTGTATTAAACAGCCAGGGAGCGGTTCGTACAGCTTTCAGAGCAGGAACCAAACCTGCATATCATTCTCGATCCCCAATTGAGTCTGATCGTGGAGACAGTGGCTGATCTCCGAAGAGAGAACTTGCCTACGGCTAATGAGGTTGCAATGATCCTGCCAGAGGAATATGGCAGGGGAGGCTTTCGTGATATTGTATTAGCTGAGAGGATTAATGGTGAAATTCCCAACCGTGGATTCTCCATGATTAACCCCAACCATGCTTCATACTTGCCACTGCACTATGTGCTCCTCTTCCCTTATGGGGAGCCTGGCTGGCACTGGGCAAGAACTCTCCTCAATGAGGATGGCAATCGCCAGAACTTGAGGATGTCACAGAGGGCATTTTACAGGTTCCGCTTACACACCAGGACTGATGAGCCAGCTACTCTTATGAGATCCCAAAGGCTCTTCCAGCAAGTCGTGGTTGATGCCTGGGCAGCTTGTGATCAGAACATGCTGAACTGGCTCAGAACAAATCAGGCTTAAATTAGAACTGATTTGTACAATGGTCTTGCCGATGTACTGCAACGAGGCGATGTGAATATGGATGAACTTGGACGCAGAGTTGTCTTGCCATCAAGCTATGTTGGTGGAGACAGATTCATGCAGCAACTGTATCAGGATAGTATGGCTCTGGTACGCCACTTTGGAAAGCCTTCACTGTTTATTACGTTTACGGCTAATCCAAAGTGGACAGAGATCCAAGATGAACTCCTCCCAGGACAGACAGCCATTGACCGCCCAGATCTTGTTGCTAGAGTCTTCAATCTCAAGCTTCGTGATCTGTTGGATCAGATCAAGCATACGCAGGTATTTGGTCCTTGGCGTGGCTGGGTATGGACTATTGAATACCAGAAGCGTGGGCTTCCTCATCTTCATCTTCTTCTATTCCTGCAAACTGATGCCCAATTCCTTACCCCTACGTATATTGACAGGTTTATTTCTGCCGAGCTTCCAACTGAAGATGATATCATTGGTCAACGGATGAGAGAAATCATTCAGACTACAATGGTACACACCCAGTGTGTTGGGGGAAATGGTAATGCCTTATGCATGAAAGACCTAAACCCAGCTATTGTAACAACCTGTCATAAGGGATATCCACATACCTTTTTGGAAGAGACAATGATTCCAGAAGATGGCTATCCACAGTATCGAAGGCGCAATACAGGCAGGTCCTTTATCATACCTGTTCCTGGATCTGGAGGTACTCTTACTGCCGTGATTGACAATCGTAGAGTTGTACCATACAGCTCCTACCTGTCTCTCCGCTACAATGCTCACATAAATGTTGAGGTTTGCTGTTCAGTGCAAGCTGTGAAGTATATTCACAAATACATTTATAAAGGCGGAGATATAGCAACCGTGAGTGTGGAGTCTGAGCATGATGAGATCAAGCGCTATCTGCATGGACGCTATTTAGGTCCAACTGAAGCGGTTTGGCGTTTGTTTCAATTTGCTATGCATGATGAACAGCCACCCGTAACTCATCTGCAATTACATCTGCCAGGGCAACAAGCTGTTTACTTTGCCAGTCATCAGGATTCTGATCACATTCGTGATCTAATTGAGGGGTCTATGACTACACTGATGGCTTTCTTTTCTTACAATGCACAGAATGAAGATGGCAGGCAATTACTCTACTATGAATTTCCTGAGCACTTTGTCTATGTGCGTAAGATAGGCTGGAAGAAGAGGCAAAAAGGGACTGCAGTGGGCCGGATGTATTCGGCCAGTCCCTTTCAGGGTGAGAGGTATTATCTCCGCCTACTATTAACTGTTGTTCGAGGAGCTACAAGTTTTGAAAATCTCAGGACAGTTGATGGTATAGTGTACCCTACATTCAAAGGTGCCTGCATTGCCTTAGGGCTATTAGAGGACGATGGAGAGTGGGTAGCACTCTTCAGGGAAGGTGCATAGTTTATGACTGGTAGGGCTTTGCGACATCTATTTGCTTTGGCCCTGCAGTATACAACTATCAGCAACCCACTTGCCATTTGGGAATCATTTGGGCAAGCGATGTGTGATGATATTCCTCATATATTGACTACTGGGAAGGTTCCAGTACCCCCAGGAGCTGAGGAAATTGTGGGTAGGATTGATCCTGACTATGGTCTTTTCCTTATTCAAGAGTACTTAAGCGAATTTGGAAAATCACCGTCAGATTATGGGTTGCCAGAACCACTCCTTTCATGGGTGGCACAACAATCTAACCAGAATATTGCAATGATTGAGGAAGAATTAGCCTATGAGCCACATCAGGAAGAAGAAGCATATAATGCAATGAAAGCACAGGTCAATCCAGAGCAGAAAAATTGTTTTGAAGAAATAGTCAATATCGTGGAGCAATATGAGAGTAATCCTCGTGGATATCATAGGTCTGGTTTCTTCCTCCAAGGTGCAGCTGGGACTGGAAAGACATTTCTCTATAATTGTCTTTGTAGTTACCTACGTGCTCAGGGAAAGATTGTCCTTTGTGTCGCGTCATCTGGTATTGCAGCACAATTGTTACCAGGTGGCCGAACAGCTCACTCAAGATTCAAGATTCTCTTATCCAATGGACTCAATTCTTTGTGTAATATTAGTAGCAACTCACCTCTTGCCCACTTGATCAGAAAAACCTCCTTGATCATTTGGGATGAGGTGCCTATGCAACATAAGTCCTGCTTTGAGGCAGTTAACTCGACCTTGAATGACATCTGTCATGTGAGTGATAGTTCTCTCTTTGGTAAAATTCCCACAGTATTGGGTGGAGATTTTGCACAAATCTTGCCAGTAGTAAGGCGAGGTTCAAGGCAGGCTACTGTACAAGCTTGTATTCGGCATAGTTCTATCTGGAACAGCTTGCAAGTATTAAGGCTTAAGACGAGTATGAGGATTGAGGCTAACGATTCCAACCAGATCTTCATTGGCTTTCTTAAGAGTCTTGTGAATGATCTAAATATGTATGGAAAGATATCTCTACCAGAATATATTCGCAAAGTTGCAACAGTTGATCTACTGTGTGATCAACTGTATCCCCAGGCTCTGCTGGATGAAGCTGTTACATCTCATAGTGCTCTAATTGGAAGGGCAATTCTGGCTTTCAAGAATGACACTGTGACTGATTTTAATAACAGTCTTCTGGATAAGATGTACCGAACACCGCTTTGAGGCTGTCAATAAAGTAGAGCTCAGTGAAGAAGCTGCAGCCTCAGAACCCTATGCGGTAGAATATTTGCAGAGTGTAAACTTAGCTTCTATCCCACCATCAAGTCTTAGATTAAAAGTTGGAGTACCACTAATCCTTAAGCGGAACTTGAGTCCAAAGTATGGACTGTGCAATGGTACAAGATTAAGGTTGTTAGGAATCAACCGCAACTGTTTACAGGTAGCTATTCTGGGTGGCAGGTGGGATGGAGAGATTCGCCTCCTGCCTCGGATAAAGCTTACCACCAGTGATCAGGAACTGCCCTTCATTCTTGAACGCAAGCAGTTTCCTGTCAGATTGTGCTTTGCTATGACTGTTAATAAGTCGCAAGGTCAATCTTTAGAAAAGGTAGGTGTAGATCTTCGTACTGATGCATTTACACATGGACAGCTCTATGTAGCACTGTCTAGAGTAACATCACTGAATGGACTTACTCTATTGCCATCCAGTAATACTCCCACAGTTATATCAAACATTGTATATCCTGAGGTCCTGCTTTAAGATACCCTTGTGATATATATCTCCATTCTGACTTCTGCTCTGGCTAATATTATATTCCTGCAATATAATATATACTAAGCTATTGAACAGATTTTGCAACAGCCTGCTATTGACAATAGTATATTTATATTAAAACTGTCTTAGTTTCCTTATCAATTTCGTCGTTTACTTTCCGTATCAATTTCATCTTTTCTTAATGCGAATCCTGTGAAAGTACTCTTTTTCCATCCCCGCATTTTTCCCTCTTATCCAGAGGTTTTTGACTGAATGGTTTTAATGAGGCTTTCTATATACTGTTTGCCTTTTTTAACCTAATTTTATAGCCACTACTAAATATATATATCTATCTCTTTATTGTTTATACACTTTGTTCTTACATAATGAACTAATTATTTATCTTATTAACTCAATTCAAGTTGGTGCTATGAAACCTATTATTCTTTGTTTTCTTTCAATACTTTATATCACATGGCTTGATTATTAATTTCAGAGTTTGCACCTATAGCATCGCATTGCCTCCATCAACTAATATCACCTTGGTTCTACATATATCGCCTCCCTTGATCCTCATACCATATCACCATCCACTCAACTATCTCACTCATACTACATCATTATCCTATACCTATTTGATCGACCACATCTCCCAGGACACGGCCTCAAGGTCTTGAGGCGGGCAGCTAGTCTATATGAACTGTACGTAATTTTCCCAATCAGACATCTGATGATCTGATACCATCTCACCTTACCCTGAAACAACAGTCACAACCTGCCCTATAACAACTGTATTGGTCCATGACATGTAAAACCTATCTTATACAACGTTGCAGCTGGCAACCATCCATATAATCTTTTTCTCTTCCACCTTCTTTCTTCTCTCCCCATACACACTTCTCTCTCCCTTCCACTTCACCTCCCCTCATCTTTTATTATTCCCCACATATCCCTTATTTTCTCCACATCCCTCTGTTCTCTGTACAACTTCCATTAATCCATCTCAACCCTCTACTGCCCCTCTCTCACCCCTCTCAGACCCTTATCTCACTACTCCTTCACCATTCCCTCACCCCTCCCTCACCACTCCCTCACCACTCCCTCACCGCTCCCTCACCGCTCCCTCACCACTCCCTCACCGCTCACTCACCGCCCCCTCACTGCTTCCTCACCACTCCCTCACCACTCCCTCACCGCTCACTCACCGCTCCCTCACCGCTCCCTCACCGCTCCCTCACCGCTCCCTCACCGCTCCCTCACCACTCCCTCACCACTCCCTCACCACTCTCTTACCCCTGGCTCCCTTACTGCTTCCTCACTACTCCCACACCCCTTCCGCCCTCACAGCTCCCTTACTACTCCCTTCCTGCTTGCTCCCTCATCTCTCCCTCACTACTCCCTTACTCCTTGCCCCCTCACTCCTTCCTTACCAGTGCCTTACCGCTCTCTCACACCTCCCTTACCTCTCCCCTACTTCTCCCTTACCTCTCCCTTACCTCTCCCTTACCTTTCCCTTACCTTTCCCTCACACCTCCCTTACACGTCTCTCACACATCTCTCACACATCTCTTACCCCTCCTTTATCCCTCCCTTACCCCTCCCTTACTCCTCTCTTACGCTTTTACAACATTTTCCCTTTACCTACTGTATCTTGTTTGCCTCATTGTATTTGGAAAATCAGTACTCATAAAAGGGTTTAGTTTCTCATTATTCCATCCTCATCTTGATAGCTCTGGCACTTCTACAGCTGAGAAGCTCTCTGTTCATACATCATAGTAAGATATATTCCGTATTTCATTCCTGTTGATTTGATATGTACTAATTAATATTCAATACTTGGATAGGAGAATATGGAGACCCAAAGGTGTGGCAAGTGCCTTCGGAGCAGAGAGTATGCCGCATTCAATCTTGATGCTAGAGGCAATCGTCGCAAGACATGTAGAGACTGCTTGGTAAGCTACTCTCCTGAATCCTGCATATTATAAACTGTTAATATAATAATACTGACTAAGTGAATGATATTTGTTTACTAGGCAAGGCACAGGGATGCAAGACAACGGGCAAGACAAGCCTCGGGGCTAGCAAATCAAATTGCTGCTCCTGGGGCGCTCGAGATGGTGGGTCAGGCTAATATTCCTGTTCCCACTGCTTTTATTGAGCATCGTCGGGAATGGACAGCCCATAAACTTGGTCATATGGACCTGATATGTAGTGCATGCCATGCATTGCACTGGCAGGCAGAAAGACCACAAAATAGAACCCGTGCTAAGGCTGGAACCTTTCAGGCGTGCTGTAAGCACGGTGATGTGATAGTTGAGAGGATGAGGGCTTTGCCTGAATTCTTGAATACCTTGATGACTGAGCAAGATAGTCAGTCACGGTTGTTCCGGCAGCATATCCGTCGCTGGAATACGCTGTTTGCTTTCACATCTATCAGCTTTAATGCTGATGCGCGTACTGGGACTACAGGGCAGGGCTTACAGCTCTTCCAGATCCATGGTGCCATCTATGACCAGCAAGGTCCTCTGGTTCTACCAGGGGGTCGGGATGCCCTGTTCTCCCAAATATACTTATATAATCCAGTTGAGGCAGCTCAAGCAAGATATGCAAGAGCACCTACACTCGATGTGACAATAATTGAATCCTTAACAAGGATGCTACAACAGGTATGCTCTTATATCCAGCTGTATCTTACAGTCAGGGAAAGGTTCGCACAGCTGTCAGAGTAGGAACCTGACCTGCGTATTATTCTCAATCCCTAACTGAGCTTGATTGTGGAATCGGGGGCAGATATGAGCAGAGAAACCTTGCCCACAGCTAATGAAGTTGCATTGATCCTGCCTGAGGAATATGGCAGGGGAGGATTTCGTGATATTGTACTAGCTGAGCGGGTTAATGGTGAGGTCCCAGATAATGGATTGACCATCATTAATTCCAATCATGCCTCCTACTTGCCACTCCACTATGTACTCCTCTTCCCATATGGGGAGCCTGGATGGCACTGGGCAAGAACTCTTGAGAATCAGGATGGCAATCGTCAGAACCTGAGAATGTCATAAAGGACATTTTTCAGGTTCCGCTTGCACACCAGGACTGACGAACCAGCAACTCTTATGAGATCCCAAAGGCTCTTCCAGCAATTGGTGGTTGATGCCTAGGCAGCTTGTGATCAGAACAAGCTGAACTGGCTCCGAACAAATCAGGCTAAACTGATTTGTTCAATGGTCTTGCTGATGTACTGCAACAAGGCGATGTGAATCCAGAGGAAGTTGGACGCAAAGTTGTCTTACCATCAAGCTATGTTTGTGGAGAGAGATTCATGCAGCAGTTGTACCAGGATAGTATGGCCCTGATATGCCACTTTGGAAAGCCTTCACTATTCATTACGTTTACAGCTAACCCAAAGTGGGCTGAGATACAAGATGAGCTACTACCTGGTCAGACTGCCATTGACCGCCCAGATCTGGTGGCTAGAGTTTTCAATCTCAAGGTCCGTGATCTGTTGGATCAGCTCAAGCACAAGCAAGTGTTTGGTCCTTGGCGTGGCTGGGTCTGGACAATAGAATACCAGAAGTGTGGGCTGCCTCATCTTCATCTGCTGCTGTTTCTGAAAACTGATGTCCAATTTCTTACACTTGTCTATATTGACAGGTTTATATCTGCTGAAATCCCAACTGAAGATGACTTCATAGGTCAACAGTTGAGGACTATTATTGAGAGTACCATGGTACATACACAATGTGTAGGGGGAAATGGTAATGCCTTATGCATGAAAGACCTAAACCCGGCCATTGTGACCACCTGTCACAAGGGGTATCCACGTGATATCTTAGAGAAGACAACAGTTCCTGAGAATGGATACCCCCTGTACCGGAGACGGAATACAGGCAGGTCTTTTATAATACCAGTTCCTGGATCAGGAGGTACACTTACTGCTGTGATTGACAATCGTAGAGTTGTACCCTACAGCCCCTATCTGTCTCTCCGGTATAACGCCCACATTAATGTAGAGGTTTGTGGTTCAGTACAAGCAGTGACATATATTCACAAATACATTTACAAGGGTGGGGATAGAGCTACAGTCAGTGTGGAGTCTGAGCATGATGAGATCAAGCGCTATCTGCATGGACGGTATTTAGGTCCAACTGAAGCAGTTTGGCGTTTGTTTGAATTTGATATGCATGATGAACAACCACCGGTAACGCATCTGTCATTACATATGCCAGGACAACAGGCAATTTACTTTGCAGGACATGATGATCCAGATCCTATTCGTGATCTAATTGAGGGGTCTATGACTACACTGATGGCATTCTTTTCTTACAATGCGCAGCATGAAGATGGCAGGCAATTCCTGTACTATGAATTTCCTGAACACTTTGTGTGGGTGCGTAAGATAGGATGGAAAAAGAGGCTAAGAGGGACTGCAGTGGGCCGGATGTATTCGGCAAGTCCCTTTCAGCGTGAGAGATATTATCTCCGCCTGCTATTAACTGTCGTTCGAGGAGCTACAAGCTTTGTAAATTTAAGGACAGTTGATGGTATGGTGTACCCAACATTTAAAGGTGCAAGTATTGCTTTAGGATTATTGGAAAATGACGGCGAGTGGGTAGCCCTCTTTAGGGAAGGTGCCCAGTTTATGACTGGTAGGGCCTTGCGACATCTATTTGCTTTGGCCCTGCAGTATACAACTATTAGCAACCTACTTGCCATTTGGGAAACATTTTGGCCAAGTATGTGTGATGATATTCCACATATCTTGGCTACTGGAAGGGTCCCAGTACCTCCAGGAGCAGAGGAAATTGAAGGCAGAATTGACCTAGACTATGGTCTCTCCCTCCTTCAAGACATCTTGAATGAATTTGGAAAGTCACTATTAGACTACGGATTGCCAGAACCACTTCTTTCATGGGTGGCACAACATCCTAACTCTAATAATCCAATGATTGAAGAAGAATTAGCCTATGATCCACATCAGGAGGAGGAATCTTGCAATATAATGAAAGAACAGCTCAATCCAGAGCAGAAAAATTGTTTTACAGAAATATTAAATATTGTGGAAAAATATGAGCAGAATCCTCGTGGAAATCATAGGTCGGGTTTCTTTCTTCAAGGTGCAGCTGGAACTGGCAAGACATTTCTCTATAACTGTCTCTGTAGTTACCTACGTGCTAGGGGCAAAATTGTACTCTGTGTTGCATCATCTGGTATTGCAGCTCAATTGTTACCAGGTGGCCGTACAGCTCACTGCAGATTCAAGATTCCCCTATCCAATGCACTTAATAGTGGATGCAATATTACAAGCAACTCACCTCTTGCCCAGCTGATCGGAAAGACATCACTGATCATTTGGGATGAGGTGCCTATGCAACATAAGTCCTGCTTTGAAGCAGTCAACAGGACCTTGAATGATATATGTCATGTGAGTGATAGTTGTCTGTTTGGTAAAATTCCTACTGTACTTGGTAGAGATTTTGCTCAAATCTTACCAGTGGTCAGGCGAGGTTCACAGCAGGCTACTGTACAAGGCTGTCTCCAGCATAGCTCTCTCTGGCACCGCTTGCAAGTATTAAGACTTAAGACAAGTGTGAGAATTGAGGCTAACAATTCCAATCAGATCTTCATCGACTTTCTTAAGAGTCTGGTGAATGATGCAAACATGTATAGAAAGATTAATCTACCTGCCTATATTCGTAGAGTTGAAACAGTAGATCATCTCTGTTATCAGCTCTACCCACAGGCATTGTTAACTGAAGCTGTTACATCTCACAGTGCTCTTATTGGAAGGGCAATTCTGGCTTTCAAGAATGACACAGTGACTGATTTCAATAACAGTCTTCTAGACAAGATGCCTGGGACAGAACACCTCTTTGAGGCTGTCAACAAGGTAGAACTTTGTCAAGAGGGCTGCAGACTCAGAGCCCTACGCGGTAGAATATTTGCAGAGTATAAACCTGACCTCAATACCTCCATCCTGTCTTAGATTGAAAATTGGAGTACCACTAATCCTCATCAGGAATCTGAGTCCGAAGCATGGAATGTGTAATGGTACTAGATTAAGGTTGTTGGGAATTAACCGCAACTGTTTACAGGTAGCTATTTTAGGTGGCAGGTGGGATGGAGAGATTCGCCTTCTGCCTAGGATAAAGTTCACCACTAGTGATGAGAAGCTGCCATTCATTCTTGAACCTAAGCAGTTTCCTGTATGTTTATGTTTTGCTATGACTGTGAACAAATCTCAAGGCCAATCTCTGAAAAAGGTAGGTGTAGATCTTCGTACTGATGCATTTACACATGGCCAACTTTATGTAGCACTGTCAAGAGTAACATCACTGGATGGACTTACTCTATTGTCATCCAGTAATACTCCAACAGTTACATCAAACATTGTATATCCATAGGTCCTGCTTTGAGATATCTTGGCAATAGAAATCTCCACCTTCACTAAAAGTGGTACATTTAGATTAAGCTATTGTTACTTTGCTTGTGTTTTTACTGCGAATCCTGTGAAAGTACTCTTTTTCCATAACCGCATTTTTCCCTTATATCCGGAGGGTTTTGACTGAATGGTTTTAATGAGGCTTTCTATATACTGTTTGCATTTTTTATCTTCATTTTATAGCTGCATCTAAATATATATATCTATCGCTTTATTGTTTACACACTTTGTTCTTACATAATCAACTAAATATTTATATTATTATCGGAATTCCTGCTATCATATCCTATTATTCGTTGGTGTTTTTAATACTTTATATCACAGGATTGGATTATTAGTTCATGTGTTTGCACCTTTACCCCCATGACACATTACTTTTCTTCCTCCTACACATATCATCATCTTCCTCATACAATATCACCATCTACCCAGCTGCCTCATTCATACTATCTCAACAATAAACAATTATTTTATCAACCACATCACTCAGGCCAGGTCCTCAAGGTCTTCAGGAGGACTGCTAGTTTACTAGTACTAATATCCTGTGACATACTTTGGTTTGCGAAATAATGGTTTTCCAATTACCTTCTAGCATAGGCAACAGGAATACACTAGACTTCATTCCCATCCCTCGTCTTTTACTGAGTGTATATACCTGGTGAAACACTGGAATGATGGGGTATTAGCCAAAACATGGCCAGATTCTAAGATGGAGTATTGAAAGATTATATGGAGATGGTAGTATGCTGGTTCTGACTATTTTCGTTACTGTTGTTACTATCAAGTGTAAATATTCTAGCAATGAGTTTATCTTTCCTGCTGACTTTAATTATTATATGGGATTGGAAATATATGTTCAGGTAAAACATGGGGAAATGTTGGTTTGTATGTAGCTGAGTTACAAATTGGAGAAGTATAATGGAATAATGACTAACTTAGTGGAATTGATGCAAGGAGTAGCTTTACTAAATATGAGAACATGGTGAGAAGAAAGGCACAATGAGTTGAAAAAATAAAAGTCTTCTCAGAGTAATCATATTGCAGTTTGTGATGCAGGGTATGGTGATCAAATAAATTCATAAGGTTTTTCTGTTATGACAGGAGTGTGGTAGAAGTGTATTCAGTGTTTGGAACAATCCTGAGCAGACAGCTGAAACCGGGGGATGAGACTGGTTCTCTTTTAGAAGTCTGAATACTATAGCCACAGTAGCAGAATCTCTTGACAAATAATCATGATTTTGGCAGTGGGCTTCATGGATTGATGTAAAGCCCGTTGCCAGTAAAGGTAGGACACTGGCTGCAGGTGGTTAAGCGGAATGTGGAATAGCTAGGGACTGTGTCAGCACTGTTAGCTCTATCCTATGTGAAGATTTAGTTATCTATTTAGATCATATCTTTGGGTTAGGTTAGGGCTTGTCCATATTTGTGATTATGATTATTAATAGTTATGCAGGAGTGGTCTTGACATCCATGTTTCTCCTTAAATAGTCTTCTCTCTTCTACAACCAGAATACAACAACCATCACACCTCATATATGAGAAGTCTACACACTCAATACTCTATCGCAAATAGCAGTTTTGGAAACAAAGATACTAACTAGACCATAGGATTTCCAGGAATGAATATTGAGCAGGCCTACTGGGCTTGTATGACCTCAGCTAGAGTCAAAGAAAATAGCTAGCACTTGTCTATGCTTAACTTTCAACTTTTGCACGAGGTGTCTACGAACAACCCTTATCATAAGTGTTTAAAGGTAAGTTAATACACTTATGTAGCAGGGGTAGAGAAGCAATCTCTACAAATTGCTCTCTTGACTCTTATACTTAAACCCTGAAAGCTACCCTGATCTCGTATCTATTACCTATACTCTAACATCTTATCTCTTTATTTTCTACATACTAACTTTCTATTTTTTATTATATAATAATATTATACTCTCACTTCTTATTTTTTCCTGAATGTTCAGTATTATGATAGATCTTGCCTAAGCTCTTACTATCCTACTCAACCTTACTTGTAAAAGTATATGAGAATATAAAAGAATGATTTTCAGATATGGGCTTAGATACCTGATACCCCAATATTGTCAAATGTTGCGAAAATACTGATACGCAAATGAAGCAGCATCCAGCTAGGCAGTGCAGCAATATATTGCTAGTCTCTCAGCTATTCACAAGTAAAGCCCTTCAACTTGTGTCATGTAAAGCTTGGTAACTTGGATTATTTCAAGCTTACCAAATTGAATGTCTTGTTTAATTCTACTGACTATATGGTAGAGTGGTGCTGGCACACCTAGCTATATCTGTTTGACAATATCTTCCAGCTTAAAAAAGGATTAAAATATGCTAAGAGTAGGATAACAAATAAAGTATACGTAAACCATGCTTTTCAGAATGGATTTGCAATTGAAATGGCCCACATTATTCCTCTTACACAGCTCTATATACCACAATGCTCAAATATCGATTTCTGGCAAATGTTCAATCAGTTTTTTATGGTTGAAACTACTGATACAATGCCCACAAACGTATTGAAGGACATCAATTCATGTTGGAATCTAGTCTTACTAGATAACTCCATCCATTCAATGTTTGATAAAGGAGCACTCACATTGACTCCATTTACTACTACTTGTTGACAAATTGCTATTTGAAGAAACCAACTCATTTCATCCATGATTCTTGAAATCTCTTCAGTCTATCAACACTGTAGATCACCATACCACCACAGCCTCTAAACGGGGCAGGTGTTTTGGGCTCAGAGTGGTATGCAATACCTTAATGCTTCTCATAAAATTACACTCATCAACGGTTTCCTTCGGTGCTCTGCAGGGTGGACTGAGACCTTCACTGGAGGGAACTCCTTGCCCGATCTTCACCTGGGGGAAATTTCGCAATACGTTACCAATAATCTCAAGTCAGGTCACCCACTTCTCTACCAGGTATCTTCGTTCCGGTTCGCTCAGCGGTAGGGACTGCTTAGCTCCTTGTGATACTGTAGCAATAGGTAATCAATCCCCTCTCTTAAAAACTTGCTTTCATATCCTCCACGTTCAGGCATTTCATCAAGAAGAAGCTCATGTAGGGTATTTGGTGAAGCCATCACAATGGGGAAGCAGGAAGAGATGTGGAGGTGGAGTGTATGTAGTGGGGAAATGAGAGGTCAGGGTGCGAGTAGTTAACTGTAACAATCCTATTGTCCTTGTGTTATATTGCAAGACATAATAACCTTGATTATCAATGACTTAAGATCTTACAATCTCTGCAGATTGTACAGAACTGGCTTGCTGCCTTGTAGTTCCACTATCTCATCAGCTAGTGCCCAACTGTCTTACCATCATATAGAACTATCACAGTAGTTCTATAATATCAATACAGCGCTTCAGCCTGTCCCAATAGTCACAGGCTTGAAGAGTTTGTTGGTAGAGTATTTGTAGAATTCAATAGTATAAAGATATTGAGAATTGTATTGTAACTTCCAGGTATAGGTATGTACTTAAATAATTGAGAAAAGGCCTAAAGGCCTACCTTATATAGGCATCTTCATGACCCTAACCCTGATGACTCATCACCTCATGTTACATAAGTTGTATGACTCCTAAGTGAGTCATAGTTTGAGACCCATCACATGACTCAAATGAGTCACTAGACAACATATGGTTAACCTATCAATATCCACAAAACCAGTCATGTGCTCCAATAAGTCACATGTGTGAAACCCATGACACATAATCCGAGTCTTGTGCCAAAGTTATCACATCATATGACTCACAATCATGAGCCATCAAAACAATCAATCAATCATAATATACAGATAGCCCACTCTTAAGAAGTCATGTGAGATACCATGAGTCAATTGACTTCATGGTGTAAAAAAATAATAGACTTATGACTAATAACTATTAGTCATGTCAAATCTTCCTTGCTTAGTCAGGATTTGTGATATAGTGTCTGGAAGAAGAAGGAATAAAATTGGATACAATTGAAAAAAAAGTGCAAAAGGCTTGACAAATGTAGGTTGGAGCCAGAAGTGGAGGGAGAAAACCCAAGAAAAACCCCTTAGAAATGATGATAGGATAGAGACGCAGTTGGTGAAATGGCAGCATTATTGCAAAAGACAGCTAATTGAGTAAAGTGTCTGTCAGGAGTGTGTTTGGCTAAAGGTCAAAATGTGAGGTAAAATAAGAGTTACTGTAAGAAAAGATGCAAATTACATTGACTTGGTTTACCTGAGAACAAAAAGACTAGCACATGTGAGAATTGAGAGGGGGAACTAGTTTTCATTAAGGCAAAAGCGTCACTGGTAATTATGCCTAAGCATGGTTTATGATTAAAGGTCAACCCTCTAGCTTGCAACCTGTGATATCCAAAGAGGTCTAATGGATAATTATATGTAAGAATACAATTTGTAGTAGTCGTAAAGAGAACGTTGAAAGGAGAATAGTGGAGAGTGGAAATCATCGGGAAGTTTAAGAATGAAAAAGTTAATAACCCAAACCGGTTGAGGAAACATCACTAGTATTATGAAGACACTTTTTGTTATGACAAATAAGCCATAAATCTATTACTCTACTGCTTGTTGATAAAACTCCATATATGCTAACTTGTCATCTTGGTTTTTTGGTTCTTTGTCCAACTTTTTGAAATATACCTAATTGTAATATACGACACTGAGCCTGGTCGTACAATTTGCTAGCACTCATATCCTCTACAGTATATTGCTCTGCAAAATAATTATTTCAAGGTCACCTTCTCGTATAGAGAACAGGACTACCCTGGACTACATTCCTACGCCTTTACTTTTACTAAGTACACATACCTTATAAATTACTGTAATAATAGACTATTAGCCAAAACTTACCTGGATTCTAACATGAAGCATGGAAAGATTATATGTAGGTAGTAGCTTGCTTGTTCTGACCATTTTTGGTACTATTGTTACTATCAAATGTAAATATTCTGGCGAGGTGTTGATCTTGCCTTCTTACTTTAATTATTATATGGGGTTGAAAACAGGTGTGCAGGTAAAACATGGGGAAATGGTTGATTTGTGTGTGGCTGGATTACACACGAGCATAGTAGAGGTATACAGGAAGAATGACTGGCATAGTGGGATTGATGCAAGGAGTGGCTTCACTAAATATGCGAACAAAGTGAGAAAAAAGGCAAAATCTGTTGAAAAAATAAAAGCATTCTCAGAGTAATCATATTGCAGTTTGTGATACAGGATGTAGTTGATCAAATAGGTGCATGAGTTTTGTCTTTAATAACAGGAGTGTGGTAGCAGTGTATTCGGTATTCCTACACCGATGGCTGAAATTGTGGGATAAGACTGGTTCTCTTTTAGAAGTCTGAATACAAGAGTGACGGTAGTAGAATCCCTGAACAGATGATCATGGCTTGGACAGGGGCTTTATTGATTGAATTAGAGCCTTTTACCGGTTAAGGTAGGACAGTAGATGTTAAAGAGGGATGTGGAATAGCTAGAAACTATGTTACCACTGTTACCTCTCTCATATTTGAAGACGCCGTTACCCACTTAGGTTATATCTTTGGCTTAGGTTAGGGCTTGTCTACATTTGTAATTACGATTATTAATGGTTGTGCAGGAGTGGTCTTGGCATTGGTCTTTCTCCTTAAATAGTCTTCTTCCTTCTATAACCAGAATACAACAACCATCACACCTCACATACGATAAGTCCACACACCCAACAGCTTATTTCAAATACCAGTTTTAGAAATCAAGAGACTAACTATACTATAGGATTTCCAGGAATGGATATTGAGCAGGCTGCAATGGGCTTGAATGAGCTCAGCTGAAGTTAAATAAAGTAGCTGGTACTTGTCCATACTTAACTTTTGACTTCTCCAAGGGGTATTTCTTAACAACTCTTATCATAAGTATTTAAAGGTGAGTTAATACACTTATAGAGCAGGGGCAGCAAAGCAATCTCTACAAATTGCTATCTTAACTTATATACTTAAAACTTGAGATCTACCTTGATCTCTTGTCTATTACCGACCCTCTAACTTCTTATCTTTTTATTTTCTATATACTAACTTCCTATTTTTATTATATATACTCCCACCCTCTACTTTTTTCCTGCAGGTTCTGTATTGTTATTGATCTTACTTAAACTCTTACTGCCCTACTGAACCTTACTTGTGAAAGTACATAAGAATATGAAAGAAGGGTTTTCAGATATGGACTTACATACCTGATACCCCAATATTGTCACATATTGTGAAGAGACTCATAAGCAAATGAAGCAGCATCCAGCTAGGCAGTGCAGCAATATATTGCTAGTCTCTCAGCTAATCACAAGTAAATTCCTTCAATTTATATCATATAAAGCTTGCTAACTTGCACAATTTCAAGCCTACTAAATTGGATGTCGTGTTCAATTCTACTCACTATATGGTAGAGTGAAGCAGGCAGACCTAGCTATATCTGTTTGACAATATCTTCCAGTTTAAAAAAGGATTAAAATATGCTAAAAGCAGGATAACAAATAAACTATAAGCAAGCCATGCTTTTCAGAATGGATTTGCAATTGAAATAGCACACATTATTCCTCTTACACTGGTCTATATACCACAATGCCAAAATATCAATTTCTGGCAGATATTCAATTTGTTTTTTGTGGTTGAAACTACAAATACAATGTTCAGAAACATATTGGAGGACATCAATGAATGTGGGAATCTAGTCTTACTAGATAACTCCATCCATTCAATGTTTGATAAAGGGACACTCACATTGACTCCATATACTACTACTGGTTGACAAATTGCTATTTGGAGAAACTGACTCATTTCATCCATGATTCTTGAAACCGCTTCAGTCTATCAACACTCTAGATCACTATACCACCACAGCATCTAAACGGGGTAGGTGTTTAGGGGCCAGAGTGGTATGCAATACTTAACACTTCTCATAAAATTACACTCATCAACAGTTTCCTTAGGTGGTAACCGTGGTTAAATGAGACCTTCACTGGAGTGAATTCATTGCACTATGGGTACCTGAGGCAAATTCTGTAATGCATAGGCAATAATCTTCAGTCGGTTCACTCACCACTCCACCAGGTATATTCTTTCTGGTTCACTCGGTGGTAGGGGACTCTCAGCTCCTGGTAATACTACGGCAACAGGTAATCATTCCCCTCTCCCAAAAACTTGCTTTCATATCCTCAATATTCACGCATTTCATACAGAAGAAGTTTATGTAGGGTATTTGGGGAAGCAATCACAATGGGGAAGCAGGGAGAAATGTGGAGGTGGAGTGTATGTAATGGGGAAAGGAGCGGTCAGGGTGTATGTAGTTAATGGGGATCAACACTAACTTAGATTTAGGTACAGGAGCCCATCCAGCAAGTCCCAGAGATTACGTCTCTACTAGCACCGTATACGCGTACTAACTTACCCTTAGCACTTGTGATAAGGCATGTTTTTACACCTCTAACCGGAGTCGGTGGTTCGATCACATTTAATCACTCGGAATGAGGCGAGTGTTTATGTTGAAGCATCCTTCCATATCTGGTATGGTCAACTGGGGGGTGTTATGTAAGCCGGGCGTATGGCGGCGGCGATGCAGCGGCGAGTGAGGCTCTGTGAACGGGGGAAATTGTGCCTGCGTCTTTTCTTGTTACATAGCCGGGGTCACCCCCACTTTTCTCTCTCTCAATTAACACAAGAACAGTGGTTTCAACAGTTTAGAGGCCGGAGTACTCGTAGTATGCAACACTTTAACGCTTCTCATAAAATTACACCCATCTATCATGGCTCAATCTTCGTCACCCCCTCATAAATATACACCCACCAACAGACGAGAAAAAAAGTTCAATGACAAGGAAAAGATGCCAATGTGATACCCCTAATGAAATAACACCCATAAAACAGTTATTGAGGTAAAATAGAAAGAAACGAAAGAAAAAACTGATAAAAAAGAAAAACCGAATAAAAGAAGCCAAAGAAAACAACATACAGCAGAAGCAGCTCCCCTATACTCTATGTCAAGGCTTCATCCGGCTCAAACGGAACCTTGGTTCTTAACTCGGCCTCCTCCGCCGCATGCCATTGTTCGGTCTCTTCCTCACCTGGGTTTCTCTTGGAAAGTCTCTTGCGATCCGGCTCCCACGAACTGCTGCCCTCCTCCAGACGTGGTGATGGACTTCCTCGCCTGGGCATACCAGGTGAAACCGAGGCCGAAGCCGATGACGACTCATTTCCGGGAAACATCATATGAGACCCCAAGCCCTCACCTCCGCCCCCCCCAATGTAACTACCGCCCTCTTCGGCTACAGCAGAGGAAGGGGTTGTAGGTTCCGAGTCAGGCGCAGCGACAACCAACAATTCATCAGATCCCGTTGTGCCAACGTTCCTCGGCGGGACCGGTGGGGCGGGCACTTGGCGTTTCGGTTTATTCCGGGCAGGTAGCAATGGAGGTGGGACCGTTTTCCGCTTGGGCACATTTATGGGCGGGGTCTTCTTGGCTGGAGGGGGTGGGATTTCAGCCGGCGGGAGCCTGCGTGCGCCCGGTGACGATATATCCGCTGGGGCTTCTCCAGACACATTTCGGGCTTTATACCAATTCCTGACTGCTGTGGTCAAGGAGCCAACCGCTGCTACTGTCATCTTCTCAGGCGTGGTCCTGATTGGGCGGGAGCTAAGCGTAGAGCTCGAACTCGATGCATTTGTCATTGTTCTCGCAATAATACTCGGAGTGGGGCTATTTGGTAGACTACCATTTGGAGTTGAAGGGCGAACCGAGTCCCTATCAGCTTGCGCCGCTAGTTCATCCGTCTCAGCTTGTGAATATACCGAGGAACGACTGCTCCTTTCCGATCTCTGGTCATTCGAAGCCTCTACGGACGATTCCGAGTTTTGCGACAGCTTGGAAGGTGGCGTCCCCACCGGGTGAGAATTGGTCGAAGGTGAATTCGGATTTGAGGACGAGTGGGAACGACTCATTGCCATTACAGCAGAGGTTGCGGTGCCCTTGTCGACAACATTGTCTTTGCCCCACACCGCTGTAACATTCACCGCATCAGTACCCACAACTGGTGACGAAGGTACCATGGACGTTATGGATTGTGCTCTGCTCGACTTCTTCTTCCGCTCACCATTACTAGACTTCAGCCCAGGAGATTTCGGCCCCCGTGAACCTTCAGCATTCCCGTTTAGGCCAATCGTCGAGGCTGCTTTCTTGCTGTCCATTCCGAGTGTTGCTTGTGGGAGGGATGGCATGCTCGCCGACTTGTCAAGAGTCTCACCGAGGGGTGTATCGACAGATGTTTGCGCTGCTTCCCCGCTATCTTCCTTCTCAACACCATCAACAGAACCCCTCTCGGCTGCGGACGCCTCCTCCGAGGGTTCGGAGGGAGCAGGCTCTTCCCATATGCCACCTCGAAACTCCTGATACAGGGTATCTGTAAACGGGGTGTCGTCGTAATGAGGAAGAACTAGCGTTTCCGCTATTACTTCACGTATGCGACCCTCAATAGTTCGCAAGACAGGGCCCCAAATGACCTGCCGAGAACCAACGATAGGTTCAATGTCGAGCTCCATTTTGGGCACAGTCTCGAAGGCTATCCACAGTCTGTTGCTTGGTGGAGGCTTGATCCTAATCAAAACATGGCCCTCGAGCCTTTTTAGTGTAACACTGAGAACCAAGTTGACCTCTCTTGGTTTAAAGCGAGAAGCCAATTGCAGAGTAGCCTTAGCAGCCACCTCCTATAAGACCACGTAATAAGCAAACCCGCATGCAATAATAGGGGGAGTTATTAATCCAACTTACCAGCCGGAAATTTCCATCATATGTAAGGTCTGCCTCGGCGCAGAAATCACCATCCACTGTCATTTCCTTCAAGCGGGGGTTTGTGATGGAAGGAACCCCTTCGCCAACATGCACCTTCTGCAGCACGATATTGGAAAGAAAATTGGGTTTATTAACTCGTGCTATCTTTTTCGTTATCCTTGTCCGTATGAACTTTTCAATATCAGAGGTCTTGTAGATGGCTAGGAAAAGGCGCCCAAGTAACCCATTCACCCAGTTGGTTTGCAGATGTTCCTCCGAGGAGTGTAGCCGCTGAACAAGTGATAGGATGTGCTTTTGCTCATACCGGAGAGGTATAGGGGGGGTGATGGTTTCATCAGACTTTTCCAGGTTCTTCAGGAGTGCAAAATAAAAGTCCTCCTTAAGAGAACAGTTTTCGGAAAACAAGTAAAATGGCATAGCATTTTGACCCATATCAAGTGTTTTGTCTACGGCATTGTTTCTCCTCGAAAGGCATATGGCATTCCGACGAATGTAGAGCTCGCCCTCCGGTATTTCCTCGCCTCCGCCGTAGATACTGACGGAATATAGACTCAACGAGATAACATGCCTAACCTCGGACTGATCCGAGTCGTCGTAAAGCATAAGGTGACCATGTCTGCAGCAGGGGTCAGTAAGGGAAGGGGGTCGGTCGGGTGAAGGTTTAGATTGGACAGAAAACCCACCTAAGAACAACAAAGAATTCATTACGTGCCCTACGGCCAGCCTTCTTCGCAGCATCGGCAGCGGCAGGACTGCCCTTTCTCTCGAAGAGGCTACGATACATAGTTTGATAAACAGAAGGGGATTCGCTGACAGGTTGGGTATTTCCAGCCGGGGACGTTCGCTCCGGAGGCTTCCCATTCACACCACCGGGAACGAACTCTCTCGTAACAGCAAAGTAACCGGCAGCAACATCGGCAGCGTTATTGAGGCGTTTGACAAGCTTCTCGTCGTCCGTTTTGAAAACCTTGTCCTCATCGGCGTCAAGTTTGAGCTCTGGAACAGGTTCATCGAGTGCAGCTATTGGAAAGGTAAGGTAAGCATATAGAAACAGGAGCCCCAACAAAAGAGGCAAAAGTGTAATCCCTCCAAGCAGGTAGGCGATAAGGAAAGACAGAAAGGAGCTCATGACTAGAGCAAGACGCGCTCAGTGAGCATGAAGAGCTCGACGAGAAAGCAAAGGGAGAAAGTAAGCAACAGAGAAAGGGAAATGTGGTCTGTAAATTAGTGTTGGGAGAGGAGGGTGGAAGGATGTGGGGTGGGGGGGGGATATGACGGACGCGCGCAGACAGGGTAGATTGTGTGGTTGATGGGGGGGGGGGGGGAACTGTCAGAGAGGCTGGTGTCAAAGATACGTATTGCACGGGTATGGCATGGTACAGAGCTCCAGGAGCGCTAGGCACAGTGCTGAGAAGGACTTTTTAGATTGACTTTGATTAAGGCAACGGTGCAACAAAACCACAAGTACAAGTACCGGCACCGCACTGCACTCGAGTAGAGTAAACGTCTTTCCAAGTTTCTATGCAATGACCTTGGGTGACCCTGGCAACCTTACTGGGAGGGAGAAGCACAGTAGGGTACTGGGGTATCGCCACCGCAGAAAGGAACAAGCCCTATAAAGTTACACACCGTTACCGTGGGGCCATCGACGGCAGCGGAGCAGCAAGAAGCATCCTGGGGGAAGAAGGGCTGGGCCTTGGTTGGTTGACCGGGGCCGGGGAGAGCCTTCAGTCACAATTGAAGCCACACATCATTCCGGAGCATTCTGAATTTCAGCCTCAAAATTTTTCCGGTCCTGTGTGTGACTCGAAAGAACCTGTGATTCGGAGGGGGAAACCCCGGAAGCGCCACACCTGAATTGGCCAGACCGGGCTGGAGTGTTGGTCCAATGCAACTTGGCGCCAAGTACTAGTACTGCACCCGGGTTAAGTGGCGTCAAGGCGGGAGAGGTGAGGATTGGCAAGGAGACGGGTGCGTAACTCACCGGCTCGTGCCCCGAGTGATCATCCACGATCAACTTAGCCTCTAGCCACAGTGTTTGAATACAGGTTAAGGGATAGTCTACTGTAGCTGGCCGGCAATTGACGAAGCTGACTCTACGTGACGGGGCCACAATGGCTTGTCGCGGCGCACAGGCAGACGATAGCACAGTGTGAAAATTTACCAAAATTTCACTGCACATAATGCCAAAACCGTACCGCAGTGGAAATGCTCGTGGACGGATTGAGCTCCCTCCATTGTATTATATATGATATTATTATTATTATGATAGCCACATGCTATTATGATACCTCCCCAGTCCGACCTTTTCTTCAGCCAAAACACGTTTCCCTCATCTGTACTGTACCAGTGATGTGTAAAGTAGATTTCCACCACCCACGTTGAGGGTGAAATCATCGAACCACGGTCAGGCCCACATGGGCTCAATCCAGTGGTTCTTGTTGCCACATTGAAGATTTACAGCGGGGCAAGCAAACAGTCGAGTTGTTAAGCCAATACAGTGCTCGAGTACTAGTACAGCAGGCAAGGACAGCCAGGGAACAAACATGTAAGTAAATAAAATTAAAATATAATTATAAAAAAATATAATAAAAAAAATACTCTTTGCAATTCACACCATCCCAATCGCCGCTTATCTGCATCCTCTTGTCTGTTTCTGCCGGAGATTCATTAGAGTTAAAGTATAGTACGGTACTCGAGTACAGTGCTCGTACCGGCAACGCTAGACTACCTTACCAGTATTGTGCTGCCGCCGCTACTGGGTTGTCTGCTCCTCCCTTTCTCCCTCCCTTTCCCCCTATATTTATCTCTCCTCTCCCTTACAACTCGGCCAGTAGAACGCAGCCAGTGGTCGTGATCCTATATCCGCCAGTCCTGTGGACGTCGTACCGCTGCAAATCCCTACTGGTCGCTTTTACTGCATTTTTCTTCCCCTTTTTCAACTTTTTCCACCTTTTTTATTCTTTTTCTCATCCCTAGCAAACGGGGAGCGTCCTTGGGTCTGAGCGAACTCTTCCCCCTCTCTCTTCGAGTTTTCGGTAAAGCCTTCTGCAGCTTCCCCATCTTTAGCTCCCGACGTCCTGCCATCTCCTTCGCCTCCTCCATACACACACACACACCATCCATTAAGACTCCATCCGTCCACTCGACCCCAAAATCACCCACCCACGATCCTGCGACGCTGTTTGTCCTGCGACGTCGCCTCCTAGACACAAAAACTTCAGATCTGCTCACCCTCTCCTGCAACTTTTGCACCTGGCTCATGCAATACACATACACGCACCACCTCACAACCTAGTAAGTCACCACGAAACTCCAGGGCCCTCGCATCCCCAGAACTGTTTTTCCCTACCCTACCCTAACCCGCCACCACGCCTCCCTGGATCGCCAAAGAAATCCCGGATCGTCCCCTTTTCATCCTTCTCGTGTTTGCTCCCTGCCTACCCCCACACACTTCCCTACCCACCTTCCTCCAAACACTTCCCCCCCCCCCCTTCGTTCCTCCGAGAAGAAGAAGAAAGAAAAGAAAAAAACACCAACCGCTTGTGGCAATCCTCTTTTCACCTCCATCAAACAATATCATACTAGTTTTCGTGTCATACAAACTTCTACATCATATTATCTCCCTCCCTCTCCCACCTTCAAACCTAGATACCCAGATATTTACACACAAACTCTACCCTCACCGACAGATATTATTGCTTCTCTTACCTGAGGACCATATCTTGTCTTCCTTCCTTCCTGTCGCCTATTCCCCCCGCCTTGAACTCAAGCGAGTTTGTCTGACGCAACAGCTAGATCTACAATCGGCAAACCAAGCCCAAGGACGCACGCGACACCCGAGCAAGCGACCGAATTCTCGAATATTCCCCCCTCGGGGTAGTAGTTACTAACCTGTCCCTTCTCTCAGTGTTTTGGTTGGCAGACAAACCCATTCGGTCTTGGAACTCTCCTGAGTCACTCCTCTCTTTTCCCCGCCCTTTCGGCCGCACATTCGCGTGCGGTTACATAGCAGCGTATGACCGCCGTGGCTCAACCACCGAATTTTCATTCTGTTCCCGGGCCATGGAATGGGACCGGACAAAGTAATCTCAATTCGATGACCCACGACGACGTTGCGCGCATCCTTAATAAGGGCCAGCGCTCATCAAGTGTGTCCTCCGTCTCTTCCTCGACATCCGGCACATCCAACGGCTCTGAGGCTTCAAACGGCAGTTGGGGGAACTCTGTAAACGGGAAAAAGAAGGGGGTTGGTCGCGCCGGTGCTAGGGGTGCAAACGCTGCCTGGGCTACAAAATCCGATATAATGAGGGTACCTGGAGGTTCAAATCAAGCACAGGGAGGCTCGTTGACGGGCTCTAATTCATCCATCAATGGCAACCACCAAGCCATGCCCATCCTACCCTCTCAACACCTTATTTCCGGCCAGACGCAACAGAATGGTGGCCCACTTCCACCCTCTTATTTGATGCTTCTTCCTCTGAACGGAACTTTTGATCGCAAATTTATTCCACTCCCATATTGGCCCGACACCCTGCGTATCGGGCGCCAAACTAATACCAAGACCATCCCCACCCAAAACAACGGTTATTTCGATTCAAAGGTGCTCTCTAGGCAGCATGCAGAGATCTGGGCGGAGAAGTTGAATGGCAGGGTTTGGATCCGCGACATAAAATCATCCAATGGAACTTTTGTCAACGGGCAACGACTATCACAGGAGAACCGGGACAGTGAGCCCCACGAACTTCGGGCGGAAGACGTTTTGGAGCTGGGCATAGATATTGTCGGCGAGGACAACAAGACAATTATACACCACAAAGTGGCTGCAAGGGTTGAACATGCCGGCCTACAAACTCCGAATGTTGGTAACCTCGACCTCAACTTTGCAGATATCGACCCTATGAATAGCGTCTCCATAATGAACTCTCAGAATAACTCTGTCCCTCTCCAGAATACTAGCATTAGAGGGCGCTCCGGATCCCAAGGATCGCGATCTTCGGTGATGAGCGGAGGACCGGTCAGCCACCGACAACCTCAGATGATGATTGCGCCAGTCACGATGGAAATGGTTGTGAAAAAGCTCAATGTAAGCGAACCTAATATTTGCGCCTGATAAGAATCTGACTAATTATCCACCGCATAGTATGAGCTACAGGCAGCAAAGCAGCAGTCTCAGGATTTACAGAGGACTTCAGATGTTTTTGATTCTCTGTTGAGCTCTAGGCCAATTGCCGCATTGGGACATATCCCCCCCAGTGCGAACCCGGCGCCCACCGAGCCCCTACCGGCTCCTCCGGTCCCTACGCATACAGGGGTGGCCCAGAACCAAGTTTCAACATCGCCACCAATTCCACTTTCCACACATATTCAAGAACATTTGAGGAACCAGCAGACATCTGATAGCAGCAGGAACACGCCAAAGCTTCGGTCAGAAAAGACCGAGAGACCGGAACCGCCGCAGCAGCAGCTGCATGGGCTTGTGGACGCGCTAGAAGAGGCCCGCAGAGAGCTGCAGGTCAAGACGGTCCGGGTTAGAGAGCTTGAAGAGACGCTGAAGAGGGAAAGAAGTGCAAGAGAGGTAGCCGAAGTCCGCGCCGCACAACTTGAGAACGCCTCAAGTGCTCTTGGGGAAACATCTCGTGAGAGAGGTTTCAAGAATTTTGATGCCGAAAAGATACGTGCTGATGAAGCTATCGGATTGCCGGACGAATTTCATGAGTTGCGAAACGAAAAATTGCTGGATGGGCAGCTGGAGGCATCAGACGAGGAAGATAGGGATATCTACGATGATGACACCGTGAGTGTCAAGGTTGACCCATCGGCTCAGGCTGCAACTGAGGCGGCAGAGAGGCTGCAACGGCGTGTCGAGCAAATGATGGCGGAGCTGCAGTCGGCCAAGGAGGAGATTGAACGGTACAAGCGGCAAGCTGAAGTTGCGGAGCATGAAGGTGCTAAATCAAAGAGGACTCTCAGCGAGATGGTGGAAAAGATTCGCAAGGACGAACGGGCCAGGAAGCTCCTGCATGAGAAAGAGGCTGCAAGTCAGACGAACTCAGTGGCAGTCAAGGACACGGGCATCCAGGTCCCGAGCGAGGATATAGAGGAAGCAGGGGATGGTTTCAATTTGAACGGCACCATTAAACCTACCGGAGGTAAAGTAGCGGCCCCGAACGGCAGCAGAAACTCTGGGCAGGTGATTAGCAAACGGAGCAAGGAGGGCAACTTGGCAATATCAAAGCGGGATGCAGCTCCCTATGCTAGCATCATTGGGGTAATGCTATTCGGGGTCGGTTTGATGACCGTCTTGAACAGATGGCACAAGGCCGAGAGCTAGAAAATTCTTGCCCATTCCTCTTGGGAGAGTACCGGTATTCTTTGGGGGAGTTTGTTTTTCCTGATACATCTAAATAACTTGTGCATTTAAAAAAGGCTGGGAGGTTAAGGGCGGGGGAGCTGGAGACATTCGGGCTCGGGGAGTCAATCTCTTGTTTCCATTTTCTTTTGTTTCTTGATCAACCTACACACTGTCGCCTTACGGGCTATATCCCCTTTTTTCTCCTATTGTCTCACTGTATTCGTATGTCTGTCTACTCACTGCACTCGACTTGTCTTTTTCCTTATATGCCGCCACATCTTGTCAACTTTTTTTTTTTCCACTACCCCCCAGGCCATCGCCGGAGTCATTTGCTTTACTGCGTGTTTTTTGTGCGACGAGCGGCGTTTTCCATACCTCTCCCTCTCTTTCTCCTTTTCCTCGGGTTCCGGTTTCTTATGGGGATGGGAGGGTCTGTTTGGAGGATGGATGGACTGGCCTGGCTATGTAAAAGTGGCTTCAGGGAGGAGTTTGTCTTGGGGAAAGGTGTCATGCATGGGCGATTGGGTTAGAGCATTTGTTGGAATATTTTTTTTCTCTTGTACTTTTTTTATCTTCTACGATACTCGCTTAGTCGATGGTTTGCCTCATCCGCTCCCGCTCTCCTTATTCCAGCTTCAATTTTTTTGTTCCTATTTCTTCCAATTGTTCATGTCCGATATATATTATTATGTGGGCGCTTTCCTTGTTCCGCTTATTCCGGTTCAAGGGGATGGCTGGTGCGCAATCTAAAAGTGAAATAGTACAGGCGCGTATATACACCGTAACATATGTATCTCCCTCGCTCGATTGTTTGTTCAACTCACCTCTTTCACTCTTCCATCATCAGCAGATCTGGTGGGATATCCTCACGAGATTTCTTCTCAATGGTATCACATCCTAAAGACTCGGCCATTGCCTTAACAAACCTATCCCCAACCTCCTCAACATCAACCCCTACCACACCCTCCCTCACGAAACTAGTAGCCCCCTTCCCTTCTAGCCCACATGCAACAATCCTGTCGAACCACCATAGATCGGTAGAAACATTCAATCCAACCCCAAAACTACTCACAAATCTCCGCATGTGCACGCCCACTGAACCAATCTTCCTATCCTCCGAAGTCCAAGCACCCGTATCCTCCGTTGTGAACGCACGAATGCGCCACTGAGCACACGTCGTCACCAGTGCCCGCTCAAGGGCGCGTACATAGCATCTGGGCGTCAAGCCGTGGCGTCGAAGATCAGCAATGACGTACGCCGTGAGCTGGCCCGGGCCGTGGAATGTGGTTAGCCCACCGCGGGGGGTGTAGCGCAGTTCTGAGCCCCTGACGCGGAGGTGGGATTCCTGCTCGGGGGTCAAAGGGGTCCGTGATTCCCGTCGGCCGAGGGTGTACACGGGGGGGTGGAATTCGGAGGTTATCACCGTGGGCTCGGGGGGTTCGGTGGTGGTGGTGAGGGTTCGCAGCGAGGCAGCGGAGGGGGCCGGGGCTGATTGGGATTTGTGCGAGAGGTGGGCGGATACGAGTGATTTTTGGAGGGCCGCGGCGGAGGCGTAAGTGGTTTTTCCGAGATGTAGATGGAGGAGACGGGTTCGGGACATTGCTAGCCCCAGGGAAGGGAGAAGGAGGGTGGATGATTGTGTCGGAAGGCGGGTATGGTAATCTTGTTGTGTATGAGTAGGATATGATATTTTATATGATGGGTGGGGATGGGCTGGGGGGGGGGGGGGGGGGGGTAAAGTTACCTTAATAC
>Ga0307509_10002334_pt1 | contig 30889 bp, 20 predicted proteins | sample 10_EM_MG_FD_202245 | JGI IMG/M metagenome (GOLD analysis project Ga0307509, IMG submission 202245) | Populus trichocarpa ectomycorrhiza microbial communities from riparian zone in the Pacific Northwest, United States - 10_EM | ecosystem: Host-associated > Plants > Roots > Unclassified | place...
ACTGAGGTATTTGTCTCGAAAGCACCCTGGCCTTCTGAGACTACCTGAGTACCACTAGGAAGACTACCCTACTACCCGTAGGCTAGAATAGACTCCTAGGTGCCCGAGAGACCATATATGGGTGACCCCCATTTTGGCAGTTACCCATACTCCCCTTATATATCCTGCGAACGACATTCAGTCGGACGGACGGCAACGACTTATACGGTATTACGGCAGCTGCTCCAATGACCTCTTTTAACTAGCAAACGAGCAACTACACAGCCGTCTGCCTATCACGCGCCGTTCCAACGCTGGGGCCAGCGGGGGGTGTTAGCTAAACCCGCCCAAGTTTGATAGCATGTTCGGGCCACCCTCACATAGGCGTGGGGCCTCCCCGTGCAGATGCGTGTGTGCCCAAGAACATCTAAGAGCCCAAAGAATGTGACGCAATCGACCTCTAAGTTCTAGGATGACTTTGCTGGTGAAGGCAGGGTAACTTGGACTCCACAGTAGGGTAACTATGGTCCATAGGCATAATGACCAAATTCCCAAGGTAGGGTAACTTTGCCCTCTTATGCCATTAACCACTCCGGAAGTCCTCCAGTCAACCACAAAGGTCTTCTTGGAGGTCCATGTAACATTCCCATAATTCTCTTGATCTTATGTGAATGTCCTCCCGAAAGGTTACCCTGCCTAATAGAATGCCTAAGGCTATTCTACTGTTCCCTAGACCTTGCCTTTTAAGTGAACCAGCATTCTTGTATACTAAGTATACTAGACCATACCACCTTTGACTACCTCTTGGTATACCATTTGGGCTAAGGTGGTAGTTATTGTAGCTACCTATCGTAGGGTCGTTACATTACCTAGTAAAAAGAGGTCATTGGAGGAGCTCTCTTAAGACCATATAAGTCGTAGCCATCCGTTCCCCCAAATGTTGTTCTCAGGATATATAGGAGAGGGATGGCTGGCCGCCATTATGGGGTCACACATAAATAGTCCCTTCGGCACCTAGAAGTCTATCTTTGCCTACAGGTAGTACAGTAGTCTTCTGAGAGGTACTTAGATAGTCCAAGGAGGCCAGGGTGTTTTGGGGACAATTCCCCAAGTAACCAGCTGGAACCTTTCCTTCTTAATTTGTAGCACTACTATGGGTTGTCAATGGACTCTAGAGGTATGAGTCTTATTACGGTAGAGTATGTCCTGAGAGGCTAGCTATGGGTAGTGCCCATTGAGCTAACCATTGGTTACATCTCATCTGTGGAGCTTGCATGTCTTAATATCATATTGAGTAGTCATGTAGATAAAATAATAAAGTGCATAGCTTGTATAGACGAAACTACCACTGGGCCAGTGAGTCCACCACCTAGGTAACCATCTAGGTATTAACTCCGGTTGTTGTCATGGCAGTTAGCCACTGGCATGACTTCAATAAGAAGAGTTTTTCTACCTGAGGTTGTATTGGAGATACATTGTAGAAACTCATACCCTATTGACGGAGTTAAGTGTACCCAAGTTGATCCGATACTTCCGGCAAGATAATTCCTGATCGAGGGTAGATCTCGGACAGCGCTGAGCAGGACAGGGTGCTCACACACGGTTGGAGTAGTGGTGAATGTCAAAGGCTTAAATCTGATATCTACTTAAGTCCAAGTATTTGGCATTCTACTTTGATAACCAACGATCCTCGAGGGAACTTATGGAGTGAACCTTTCAGCTTAATGATATTAAGTTTTACTGTTTGATTCTTCTTGAATTATCTTTATCTTCTACTTTGAGTTTTGGTGTGGTCGCAACCTTAGAGTTCCCCTCTCTATAGGGTGCCCTATTACACAAAGTGAATCACAATAGAAAATTCTCGAGACCAGCCAATATTAAGCCTGCACTGATTTTAACCAATGAATAACCTGAATAGGAGTTTGAAGTAATTCTGGATTACACAGTATACTATAGATAAGGCTAACTGCTAGTCAGATGTGAGGGTTACCTCTTCAGTGAGAACTGTTGGGAATCTATCAAAGACCTGGAGCATGCAGAGGTAATCGTACAAGTGTGATGAACTAATAATATAACATGTGACGAATTCCCTGTTCCCTCAGGTGATATTACTATTGGTTCTTCCCCTGTCTGAGATGAGAGTCTTTCTCTTAATTTGAGAACAAAGAACTAGTTAATTAGGGATTCTGGAATCCCTACTTGGAGACAGACTACTGTATGAGAAGTTCAGATTGAGGATAAATTTTTTTTTGAAGCAAATAGATTGTTATTTTGTTTTCAGGTTATAACTGGCCAAGGGTATCCTGTTAGGTATGGATTTGTTTTAAGGATAATTTGATAATACCAAGTCAGAAGATTAATAAGACTTGTTATTTGTTTATAGATTAGGTATTGTTTGATATCTTAGGCTGTTAGAAAAAGGTTGATCTGAAGAGAAAAATATTGAAAGTGTATTTAAAGACCTGTATCTCACCGGACTTCAAGAGATCAGATTCCAACAAACAAGGTTTTCAATATACTTGATTGAGCAATTATCTTCTATTCAGTTTAATACAAGCATCCTTGAGCATTACACAGACTTAAGATACTTAGCCTTCTCTTGGTAGTTTCGATAAAGTAATACAGTCTACTCAATTACTTGTTGGTATCTCTGGTACTTGAACTCATTTATACTACCTGTCTGGTTAGAGTCAATACTGTTATCCTCTTGCAAGACTGCAATCCTCCTTGGGAAGTGGTTACATCACTTCAGACATGTTTTCCCATTTACAGTGAAAAAAGCCAATGTTTAGGTTCTAATAAACCATACTTATATCACACTTTAGTTAGACATACTATCTTTTTTTCCATTTTTCCACTTTTCCACTTTTCCATTTTTTCCATTTTTTCCATTTTTTCCATTTTCATTTTCTTTTCATTTTTCAAACCCCCGGAGATCGATAGCTGTAGGAATGTAGTAGCTTGAAAACTAGCAATTTTGGTGTTTTTACGTCTGTCCGGTTACTAAACGACTCCTAGTACCGTATCATAGTCGCAGTGAAGCAACACGTAAAGGCCCATTCTCGCTAGCTCTGAATTTAGGTAAATATGTAGCTGGGGGCATACCTAGTGAGACAGTATGGTATTTCCTGACCAGTCGAAGCTAGATTTGGCTATGCCCTGGGCACCATGCTCAGATTTGTTTTTTCAAGGTTACTATCTTACTCGCCCAACAAAATTTTCTGTCCCCGACCTTTACCTGTACACTGAGGGCGCAGTTCAGAACAGCGCTTCTCTCATGGCAATAGGTGGCCTCCTAGTACAATACTCTAGTATGGATAAAGGTCCGGGACAGACTTTGTTTTGGGCGAGTATATGTTTACTATTTTGTTTTGTCTTATCATACTGTAGGAATGCGTAAGGGGCGCTTGTCTTCAAGCGTTTCTTCCCTGCTTTTGCTCGAGCAATCGGAAACGATATGATACCTCCGCGTCCGCAAGCTCTAATTACTTCTCTCCCAGGGAATTGAGCTTCGTCCGAAAATTCCCGAAAGCTCCGTTGGTTTCGCCGAATTATAAATATTATGGTACATATCATAGAACATGAGGGGTTCCGAATTTTTGAGGGGATTTGAGCCCGCTCTACTTCATACATTATCACTCGCTCTCAAATGCAGGATTACTTTGACGTCATTCAAGCTGCACTTGTAGTCACCACCCCCACGTTGGGGGGAGCATTGTGACAACTCTCGTTGTCATTGGCGCCGTGCTTCTCTTCTTAAGTTTGCATTCTTAGCCTTCGCTTAGTCCCCTCCCCTTCACCTTCATATCGCTCGTCTCTAACTCCAATCTCCTTAGATTGCACTGGAAATTGCTAAGCACGGTGATGTCATGACATTTATTCAGTGATCGACGGCAGCAAGTAGTCGTGGTAAAATTCTAGTCCCTCTTTTCAGCCCCAGATTGCAAGAAGAGGTTGCGGTGGAGGAACAGGATTAATTCGTGCTGGCCTTCATAATCTCCTGCCAGGCATCTCATGAGCTTCGAACTTGTATCAACTGGGGGCCGGCTCTACTCAACACTTCTGGTTGAGATTGTTGCTGTAGAAGCTAGTAGGATTGTCTAAACTAGAGAAATTGATCGATTCAACTGGAAAACAGGCCTCCAACTCTCCGATCTGACACTTTCGAGAGTTGCAGGGGCCCCAGTACTATCGAAATTATGTTTACCGCTCGTTGGGGACTTTAAGCTACAATGCCCGACAGGACTAGTACTACAACTTTGGTGTGATGTGCGAATGTGGCTTTTATTGGGTTTGGGGCTTTAGGATTCCCAAATGGGCTCGCTTTGGTGAAATTATTCCCGCACGCACACAAAATTCCCACCAGACTAATTAGGTATTCAAGTTGAATCCATCTGCTCCTGTCGGCATGGCTAAGAGGATCCTTCGACTGTGTGAGCCGGCACTACCTCCGCACCTGCCTCCCTATCCTCGCTTTTAACCTCTAACCTGACACCATACAACCACGCCATAGGATCCCTTGGGACTCTCCCTTGCTTTTCCCACATCCTACAATACTCAATTAGCTCTCTCTCGACGAGCCCGAAGCCACACGTAACGAAAAGAGAAGGTAAGACTTACTCTTTAGCATCCCTGCCCCTCGGTAAAAGACCTACTAACCAGTCTCTTGCGATCCTAACAATCCAACGGTCTGCCATAAACACAACTCCACTCCAATAAGCCTGACTAGCAATACTTTTTGATCGTGGGACACGTAGATTAGCATACTCTGCTAGTGCATCCTCGATGTTACTATTATTAAGTAACGAGTTGGCAAGAACAGTTGCATCCTCGATGCCCATGCAAGCTCCCTGCCCGCTTGTAGGAAGCATAACTCTAGCGGCGTCTCCAGTGAGAACAATGTTTGATTTGGCGTTCACGATCTGTGATTGCTCAAAGACAAGCTGGTAGAGGGGCGCGCGAACAATCCGGGAGCTGCGTTGGCAGAGCTCAGCACAGACCCCTCCCGGGAGGGATGGGTGAGGGGTTCTAGATAGACGAGAAAGGATATCAAGCGTACTCGACAACGGATAGCCCCCGGTGATTATCGTCGCGTTCGGATATTCGGCTGTTTCCTCCACCGTCGATTTGCTGGTTGGCGGAGCGGGTTCTGATACAGTAATGGTCCAGAAGCATTTGCCGTCCGGAAGTGGCCATGTCGAAAGTCCAGCAACGTCCAACAGAACGGTATATCCCTGAGAAGAAAGTGTTTTCTCCTCCGGCGTATAAATCCCGTATATCCCACTCGAGTTCATAAATGTCGGTTTCCAACCCTCACCAATAATAGACTTGCGAACAACAGACCAAATACCATCCGCCCCAACAGCCAAATCTCCGAAAATACTCCCATCACCTTCTATCACCACTTCCACTTCGTCCTCCCGAGCCACCAGATCCACGACTTTTGCACCCCATCGCACCTCCCCGCCGTTTGAACACACCTGGTCGACCAGCAACTTCATCAGAGCCCCCCTTTCAACAACCCTTAGCCCTGTCCCGCCGCCGATGTCGGGATTCCAGTTCGGCGTAACCATCGAGTTCAAATACCGTTTTTCTCGGTAGATCGACATCTCCTCTACCTCCTGTGAAATCTCCCACAACCCATCCTTTAGTCCTAGGTTTATCAAGGGGTGTAATGCGTTGGAGGAAAGGACTACTCCTGCGCCTTGAGCGTACGTGGCCTGGGTTTGCCGATCGAGGAGAATGGGTTCATAAACCTCCTTTAGCGTAGGATTTTTGAGAATTGTTAGAGCGAGGGTTGGACCGGTTATCCCCGCACCGATTATCACGACTTTCTTTCGTGACATCTTGTTGGTTGCAGAGTGTAGGGTGAAGGAGGTCGAGTTAGAAGGAGCAGTGAACATCAGGTATGTGTGTTCAGTTTCATTGGTTGGGGTTGACTTACAGGGATGTACAGTATAATACGGTACTGTGCAACCGTTGATACTGGTATCAGCCACGCGGCCGATTGCTTAGGTGGACACAAGGACCATGGGAGAAGTCCTTGTAGGCAAATACGAGATGGATACCCTATTAAGGGTGGGCAGGCGGGTGCTTCCAGGATACACCGTAAGTCACAAACAAAAACAGGAATACCCAGGAGGGTATTTCTAAGAACAGTAAAGTAGCCAAAAAGCCGGAGAACTTTTAGGTCTATACCCGTACTCGAGTACACTGTACAGTCCCGAGTCTACAAGCAGTTTATCTCTTTATCACTCGTGATCCCCGCCCTCGAATCCCCTTTGAACCGGGCCGAGAAGGTCTATGATTAGTGGGGGGACGGTCACTGGACCATCTACGCTGGTGAAGTTGGATTTGAGTTGTCAAGAGGTTTTAGTCGAAAGAAGAGCTTAGTCAGATAAAATTAACCAATTAAGACCGGCCAAAGTTCACCGACTACCGGGGGTTGGCGTAATTCTCCTATTCCTTTTACGTTGAGAACTAGGCTTTATTGGGGGGGTATCCTCTCGGTATGGAGATTAGAACCCTGTAAGGAGATAGCGAATTTGACGAGATAATACGGTACCCCCTTCCTCAACGTTCCTACGCTAACCCAGGCTAAGTGAGTGATACCCTATGATCCTAGTTCTCCCCGGTTAACTGCTGGTGGGACACTTACGTTGTGCCAGCACGGAATACCTGCCCAAAGAGTCCCAATGGTCCCTTTGCTGGTACAGTCAGCACGTCCACACAACTTGACTGTATTGGGCCTTATGATACAAGGTCCGGCAAGAAGCCATGCAACAGCTGATTAAGGTTGACCAGCCGAATATATCTTTACCTGCTCTGGCTAATAGTTTCTACTCATGTAAGAGTATCATACACTAATATATATGTGTGAGGTCAAGTCATACCTCAATCCCGGATACCCGGCTTCCAGAGAACAGTTCCGTATAGCCTATAAACCCTTTAGCGATGTTGGACCACATCAACTGGTTTCCGCAATCCCGTTAACCTATCTTGGACTTATCTTGCGACCCACAATGAAGATTCGATAGCGAATCGCAGAGGTTTTTTCATGGCATTCTTACCCCACCACTACTCCGCTGTAACAAAATCTCACGGGATCCACAACCAGAGTAACAACGGGAATCAGCCCGGCAGATAAGGATAAGCCTAGTTCGATAAGTCAACGGAAACGCCGATACCAATAAATGAGATCCAACAACGCCCCGTGGACTGCTCTTATTCTACTGAGGAAAAAACTAATCCTTCTGGAACGTTTTACTCTGAATCTGGAGATTACAAGGCTGAACCAAACAGCGGGTTTCCTCAGATTTTACGGTATCGTACTTGGTCTATTACGTACAGCACCTCATAAGTGGGGCCAACTAATCTTTAATTTCCCGACATGAAAGGGAAAATTAATCCTTGTAGGTACAGTGGTATTAAGAAATTTCATTACAGTAAGATACTATCCTAGCCCCTTCGACCGATTTACCATTTACTCAAACAAAAAAAAAAAAGGGAAAAAAGAACGCCAATGAATGAGGTGACAGGATCCCGATATCCCGTTTATATCCTGTTTATCGTTTATGCATTCTGCTGTATATAGAAGTCGTATTTTATTTTTTTAAGCTTAACCAGCATGTCCGGCTTCCAAAAAGAGTTTCTCCCACTATCGCACACGATTGTCAGCACCAATATATTGTATGGGGTAAGCCAGGATGTGGAGAGAGACCTTCATAAAAAACGACCCAATAACCGTCATCGCCCCGGAAACAATTAAGAGGATATAATTCTTATCCATAGCATGGATAATAGCGTGCAAGACCTTCTTTCTTGTCTCCCCTTCAAGACTCCTAAACAGCTCACTCCCACTGCCGGCCACTGCGCCCTTGATCGCTGCGGCCGGGACGCCCTCCAGGAATGGAGTTATGCCCTTGACGCTCTCATTCAAGAATACACTCCCGCAGATAGCCAATGAGATGACCACTCCTGTAGTTTGTGCGAGGGAGATGTATCCAACTGCGGAGGCCAGCTGTTCTGGCTTGACCTTAGCCTGGGCGACAGAGAAAGAAGCCTGAATGTAGGAACCGGAGCCGATTCCAATAAGAATGGTATATCCGTAGATTTTAGAGGTAGACGTGGTTTCCTTAACGGTGTACATGAGTGCTCCACCGATCAGAACCATCGCACCGCCGAAGAGGTACCAAGGGGCATAATACCCAGTCTTTGACATGGCCCCACCATTAACAATACAGAAGAGCACCATTAGGATAATAAACGGCAACAATCTCACAGCGGCTTCCAGTGCTGTATCTCCTCTGACGAACTGAAAGTATAGAGGTATGTAATACGTCGGGACGAAGATAGCAGTGGAAGCAGCGGCCATCATAGCAAACAGCAAGACCAAAAACGGGTCCCGCAGGAATTCACCGGGAAAGAGGCGCTGTGCGGGGGTAGTGAGGACAGAGTAGGCCTGCGTCACGGCAAAGGTGGTGAGGAGAAGACCGCCGACGACGAATAAAGCGATCTCCCGCCCGGAGTCCCACGCGTAGAGTGTGCCGCCAAAGTTGATTGCCATTATCAGTGAGACGAACGAGCCGATATTTAGGATAGTACCAAGCCAGTCCAGCTGCTTAATTCGCGCCATGGGTTGGGTGTTGGGCTGAGGGTCGGCGGAGGGGAGGAGCACGAGGTAGACGGGGGCAAAGACTGCGCCGATCAGCAGGTTTATGTAAAATGCCCAGCGCCAGGTTGCTGCAGATTGGGAGAAAGCGCCACCAACGACAGGTCCGAGGACCGTTCCGAGACCCCATGCTATACAAAATCAGTATTAGCATAGTAGTTGAATGGGAGGAGAGCGGGGGGAGGAATCATACTTAACCCGGTAGCACCAATATACGCCGGTCTCTCATGAACCGTGGTGGTGATGGAGAGTAAATTCAACGAACCAAGGTACATTCCAGAACCCTATGCCCATCAGCAAACATTACCATCCACGGGAGCAACATATTCATACTCCAAGGCCAGCGACAGCTCTACCAACAATGAGAGCATCCATATTAGGTGCAGCACCGCAGACTGCGCTCCCAACTTCAAAGATGAAAACCGAGAGGATATACAGCCATTTCGCGTTGAAAATTCCGTATGCCTTTCCCCATGGGAGGATTGTAGAACACCCCAAGAGGACGAATGCAATTCCCAGCCAACTCAACTTTTCGATTTCGCCAAAGTCCTCAATCACTGATGCTTGGATGTCGGCAACCTGGCTTGTTAGCTATTTTGTGGGAAGGAGCGGGCAAAGGAAGAACATACAACAGTGTTGTCAAGCGCGAAGAGAAATGTTGAAGAGAGGATTGATATCACGACCAGGACCCACTAGATACAGTACCATTAGTTGTAATCAACCAACTTTCTCGGGGGGGTTACATACTGATATTCCTGTGACTGTTCGGGGAGGGACTTCTTCGACCGTCTTATCCCCCAATGCTGGATCGCCAGTAATAGACGTAGCGGTAGAAGATCCTCTCTCCACGTCTCGCTCAGGAACCCCAAGACTCTTCTCGTTGAACTCTGGCCCAGCTGAGGGAGACGTTGATGGTAGAGACATTTTTGATAACTTCCACTCTTTGGTTCCTTCCGGGCCGATCACAGAAGCCTAACTCGAGAGAAGGGAAAGCTACTGATAAAGTTGATACTCGTGAAGCAAAAAGATATCCCTACCACGGGAAACAGAGGGTATTTGTATTCTCCTCCTCCCCCTCTCCAGATTTTTATCCCCGGCCCGATCACTAAGTCCCACACTTACAAATGCACCATATCGTCATTCAATAGATCCTCCGACCGGGGTGGGGGATAGGGAGTTCCCCCGGACCATCCCACTTTGACAGGATCCAATAAACTAGCTATAGAAAAAAACTGATATGCAAGAAAAATGTGCTAGGAAGTCGGAATTCCCTTTCTCGGCTACTGCCGTAGGGTGGAAATGACGGCAAGCTCAGCCCTCTGTTGAGACAAAACAAAAGTAATAAGTGCAGTGCTGGAGAGCTGCTTACTAAATTTAGCAGAGACAACTACTGCGTCTTGCATAGCGCATCTATCTCCTATTCGAGTTTTTACAGTATTTCTGCCTCAAGACAAAGGGAATTATATGAAACGCATACCTCTCCCAGTAGCTGGTTTATGCTCACAAACGCAGTGTAGCACTCAAAGCCCGAGCGCAGTACCGTACTCGAGTACAGGACACGCAATCTGCTATCATGGAATCGTAGGCACAGCAGCGTACGGTACAGTAGGTACCCACAAACCACCTCCCTCTCACAGGATAAGGCAAGGTGAAAAATGCACGCGAACCAGGGACCCGGGCCCTAACCCTCTCCAAATGCTACAACAAATTTCAGTTGTATCACGCATCACCACGCATGGCCCCACTTTATTCCTTCTTCTCCTATGATCCCGAGTTCCTTATCCCCATCTAGCTTAATTCTACGGCCCAGATTTATCATCGCATTGACACAGACCAGCACACGTACCTCGTATTCCGGAGGAACGTCATAATTTTATCATGGAAGTCAAGAAGAAAAAAGAAAGAAAGCGGGCATGACCGGGCAAAATGTTCTTCCGAGGCGCGACACCCCTGTCGCCGCCGGCGACCCTCGAATGCGGCGGACATAGTGTTGGAGTTACAATATGGTAGCCGACGGGTGGAGTTAATTCCCGGTTCCCGGGGCTATGAGTTATTGGGTGGATGCATGGGTGGGTTAGTGCGGTGCGACGGGAGTGATTTGTGAACTGTGGATTGGTGGGCGGCGTGATGACTCGTTGAAGTCCTGGATCTGAGGTGGAAGGATTACTATTCACGCCCGAGCCGCATCTAATTTGCTTTCCCGGCCCGTGAGGGTTAGATTGACGGATCGCAGAACCCAATACGATGATTTAATACTCGGCCTTGCTCTCTTTCCTTTTTCTCCCCCCCCGCCAGTTAGTCAATTCTCGCACTCTTAACAATGTGAGGTAAGTTGAAAAAATGATCCCTCCTGTATTGAACGCACTAGTAAACCGAGCTATGTATCGAGATACCAGAGTTTTTTTTTTGGTGGCTAGGATTATCATTCGGGCAGAGCTTTGCCCCGTGATGTTTTCACTTGGACAGTCAATGACCTCCTCAGTTGTCGAGGCAGATTGTCGGGGTCCTCCAGAAATTGCACTCTGGTCGGAACCCCCGTTGGCTATCGAATTGTCTCCGCTAGCAGTTTCTGCCCCCGATAAGTGTAGTTTGGTAAGTGAGCAGAATTGCGAAATCAATCAAGACCCAACACTGCCAGAGGGCTTAAGCTATACCACATCAAGGAAGCACTAATCCTTGTCAGGAACTTTTGTCCTGGTCATCCCGAGATTAGCGACCTGGCGCAAATAGCTAATCGGAAAGGCCTGACGGGAGCCGTGCTGCCCTTACCCCACATCTGGGTCACTCTTGGCTCATTTCTCTTCAAAACTTTTCTGTTTTGAGGGGTAGGACGTACTCGAGTAAAGTGGGGATTGCTGCAGTCACTACTCGAGCAGGTGCTGCTCAGCCGCACCATCCACGGTTAGACCCGAGACCTTAGGGCTTATCAATACCACAGCGACCGGTGCCCGATAGGGCAAACATCTGGCCTTCCCATGCAACCCTATCGAACCTTTGGCTGATTAATTTGCTTTCACCCCCAAGAAGGGGTGAGGGGCACTTTCTTCTTGGGGGGGGGGGAGGGATCCCCACCGCAGGAGCACAGTAATAGCAGACCTATGATTCGAAAGAAGGTATTTGGGGGATCGGAGAGAGGTGCATCATTAATACTGGACAGCAGATTTCTCGACGGGCACATTCTAGCCCCCCCTCCGCTGACATCAACTCCAAATTGGTTTCGCTGTACTCGTACAGTACTAATACAGCAACACCATACCGTACCAGCACCCCAATCGAAGAGGAATCGTCGGGTAGTACCGGTAGTCCGCTAAAGTGAGAGGCTGAGGTGAGATCCACTATTACGTCAAAACCAGAGTCCCTCAAAGGTGTACCGGTAGTCCATCTGGAGAGTGTTACTGTACTAGTACTCCAGGGTGGAAGTCAGTGATGGGATGGACAGGGCTTTGAGGTCCCCGTGCTCATGACCGTCAGAGGGAAAAAACGATCTAATTTGGTGGGGACTGTACCGGTACAGTACTAATATGATGCAAGGAAGGGTAAAAAGAAAAGAAAAGGTTTGGCATGGCCAACCCATGTCCATCCCATCACTAACCTTCATACCCAGCAGAATCAAGCGTTCCATTGCGATTTCGAGACAGGGCAAGGATTAAAAATCCTATTCGAACGCAGAAACGCCAGAGGAGGTTTTTTTCGCACAGAGAAAGGATTATTTTTCCAGATCAATCCAAATTAACGGCTCACCAACTCTCCAGCGGGTATCGTGCATGAGTAGGAAATACATAGAGGACATATTTGTCTGGCCAGCCCTTGCATGGCTGTTCCTTAACTTCTTGCCAGACCTTGTGCTGTACAAGTACTAGTACAGCAGCTGCGAGTGTACTCGAGTACGAGCGCCGGACGGTTCTCCCATATAATATTATTTATCCTAATTAATTGCACCTGTCCGGCGTCCACAACTGGCCAATATCAGAGTTAAAACCAGGGTCTACACCGCCTCCCAACCCGACGCTAATGAGACGCTCCGAGCAACAGGACTCGCCGGCCCTCCCACCGGGTTTTCCGCTACAAATATGCGGTACCACTCTTGCGTTGGATCCACGAGATACCTGCGAGCCGGTTGCTCAATGCAGGCCACTCCAAACAACCATGTCATACGCTCAGCCTATCAAAAGCTAAATAATTGATTCCCTCTTCTCACCCTCGTGCCAATCACGTGTCATCACTCGTCCCTGGACGCCGGACTACACACACCGGTATGATAAGATGAATCGGAAAACGGGGAACCGAGATCCAGTGGGAAGCTTGTGGCAAATGTAAAATCTGCATATTAACTAGAGCTCTTCTAGCAGATTCTCTCAATTTGACTTACTAGAAGCTTCTCAAAGTCCTCCCGACCAATGATATGCAAGTATTTCTCTCTTGCCACAGAATTTCGCTTCCCCCTGTTTTCCGATTCATCTTACCGGTATGTGTAGTGACTCCCCTCCAGCGGATGTAATCAATCGACTAGCAGTTCCATTGATTTTGGCCCCATCCCTGTCCGGCACAGAGATATGGCGATATTTCCTCCCTTACTGCACTTCACTCACGACACCCACGCAGCTAAACGTCTCCACCCTTCCACGCGGCACCACCAAATCTACAATGGAAACCAAGCAAGCAAAAAAAGACGGTGAGAAGAAGGAAGGGGGGAAAATAAGATTGGACTCTAGACTGAAATGAACGCACACGAGTTTTAATAGGGATTGAGAGTTAGTAGTCTCCATCGGGTAGGGTAGGCTGTCTCGCTCAAAATTTTGTTCAATCCTGTTTTTGGCCGACAAGCCCTTTACTCCACGGCGTTTCAACATATTATCCGAGAGAGGGGGGGAAGAAAGGATCAGGGGAAACACCGGGTCTGCCAAACACAAATGGCTTTAGGGAAAATACCTCTTTATTACGGAGACATGTGATTTTCGAGTAACGTTCCGATATTTCTAAATTCGCTCTTGCCGGACAAGGAGTTCACCTTAATCTACGTTTCCAGAATTTCCCTTCAAGCCCGGAGTTAAGGATAGATGGGTCTTATTGCCGCCACGATGGCGGATATGTCTAGGATGCGATAGGCCCTCCATCGCGATTGGATGAAATCGGAACATATCATTTGATCTACCCATACCCTGACAAAAACACACAAACATCGCAAAAAGGGAAGTGGAGTTCCAGTCTAGCTCGTCCTATACCTACTGGTATCCTAGAATTTCTACTCATCCCGACGGCTGCCTAATAGCGTAACCCACCCTCCTTCCAGTGCTATTCGAGATACCGAAATTCTGGGTGCCGATAGCCCAGCTTCTGTACCTGCGCTTCTGTTAACCCCACAAGCCGGTTATCTCGACCTCCTCTATCTCGTAAGGCGTTCTCCCGGCGAGCGTAGAAGATACCAACTAGACCCATCAAGGCCGCACCGACTTGTGCACCTGGGAAACGTTAGTCCTGGTTGGTATTATAATGAGGCGAGAGAGGATACCGAGGTTGATCGAATGCCCTCGGATGTATCGTGGGGCATCGGAAGGGACGTATGTCCATCTATGCGGTCCATTAATTAAATGTCGTAGTATTTAATGAAGGAATCTAGGAACATACGTTGCGAGAATTGCGCCACCTGTTCCAACGCTCACAATATACGCTCCTGTCACAGCTCTGATCGAAGGCCCGGCTGCATCTATTCACCGCTCTCATCGTTATTAGCATCTCCTCTGATCGACAAGGTAGGATCTAGGGAACACACTGTTCAGCCCCCAACTCAGGAACGCCAAACCAAGGGCAAATGCGCCGCTCGCCGCGAAAAATACTGCAGTGTATTTGATGTATGGTTCATTTACGCTTACAAGAATCGAGTATCCCGTTATCGTCAGCATCGTACAGGCGAGAACGGAGAGACCGCGCTTTCGATGGCGGTCCGAAACCCGGGCTATGTAGAGTGTGCAGCAACATGCTACCGCATAAGGTGGAACAGTGAGGAGCTACGGATATTAGCGGGGGTGGAAACTGGGTGGAGAGAGGGGGGGGGAGGTACTTGAGCCTTTGTTGCCCTCCATCCCAATGCGCTTAGGATTGTCGGCTGAAACTGAATTAGTCTGATATCACGGTGTAGGAGCGAACGATTAACTAACCAGGAATAGAGAGAAACTCTGCACCGTAACGTTGCAAAAGAAAAATCCAATACAACAAATTACGTTATTGATGTTGAACATTCCTCTCTTCACGTGCCATAATTCCGTTTTCTCAGTCCTGAGCTATGACCATCAGCTGAGTGATTCCTGTCGCTGTGAGAGGTAGCGCCTACTTCTTTGTGCTCGATCCTCATTCTTTCCACTGCGATCCACCGTTGTCGTTCGCTCAGAAACCCACAGTCCCCTGGAGATTCGGGCATGAGAAAGTACCCCAGGATTCCGAATCCGACTGTGAGCTACGGGGCTTCGTCAATAGGATTTCTCTGATTGAGGGTAAAAAGAATTCTCACAATGCCTTCAAAGAAGAATATATTTCTCCACCTATGCTACCTGTTATTATCTGTGTTCCGTGTCCATTTGGGGGAGGAGGGGAGTACGGACGTATGCACTTCGAACCCATTGGCACCCCATTTCGGAATCCGTCTACACCCACCTCATCAGCTCCGACTATTGGCACCCCGGATTCAGTTTAACTTACGATAGGGCCGTGGCCAATAGTCCACCGAACGCTCCTGCGAGCGTGGCGGCTGAAGCAAGGATCCCTACTCGAAGGAACAGCTCGCCGCGCTTGTAGAAGCAGCTCATGAAGAATGCCATTCCCTGATCACATTAGCAGGGTTGGGACAATTAAGAGAGCCAGGGAGCAATACGGGCATTGTTCCCCCCTCCGCGAGTCCCAGGAATGCACGAGCCACGCATAGTCCTTGAAAGCTCTTCACAAATGCAGTCCCAATTGACACAATTCCGAACGCTATTACAAGTGCGGGGACTAGATTTCCATGCTATTAGTTTGAGCGGAGAACGGAAACAGCGCGGCTGAGGGAGATGAGTACTGTAAATCTTTGGGCCTATATGAGAGGTTAGCTTGCTTGCTCCCTTTCGGTAAATTAGGCCCCATGTCAGAATACCTATCCTCTTGAGTAATATATTGCTCGGAATCTCGACCCTTCAACACCAGCCATTATCGGTTAGTCATCACTTACCCTCGATACAGTGGCTAGTGAACTGACAGAAGATAGGTAATATAAAACACGGTCAACGCCCAATTAAACCTAAATCCGACAAGTTTTAGCTCCTTCTGCATTCCCTGAATCCGAGCATTCCTATGTACACCCGCATCAGCAACCGCGCACCGCAAAACTTGCCATTCTCACCACCATACCCGATATTTGTTCTGAGTTTCCCAGGAAGACAGGTTAGCGGGGTCACGTCACAGTCACCATAGCCACCCAGTAACCCACCGATCGGCGAAGCAAAGCAGATACAGCACAGTCAACAACGGTATCAATCTCCAATCCAATCGCCTTCTCACACAATCCTCCTCTTCGGCAGACCACAATTCCCCATCAGATCCTGTCTCGTACTTCTCGTCGGGGGTTTCCTTCGCTGCTTTCTGGACCTCCATGTCATGCAGTAGTCGGTGGTGTCCTTACTCCAGGTCTGGGACTCGAGGCCGGGATGCAGTCTCATCTTTAAACTATTTCTCAAGGCGCGGGTTGTCTGGATGGATTGAAATGAGAGGTTGAGAATGTCACATGCGGTAGTGCAGCGCGGTAGGCACTGGGCGGAACACTATGCGATAAGGACTAACCTCCGAGCTCACTAACACTCAAGGCAGTAAGGATCGCCCACTTAAGTCTCGATCGCAGCCTTGGCCGATGCGGCTGCATCTTATTGTCCCGGGCGGCCGGGATCCTGAGCGGACTATCTAAGACATTAGAGACTTTCAGCAGATCCTTGTTTTTCAGTTCGAACTCGGGTTCGAAAAATGATAGACACGCCTGGCGATGTTTCCAAAATTTCCAAGTATGATACTGCTATCCCATAAATAAATTGGTTCAATACCAATAGATGTGATTAGAGAGTTTGCGCAAGGAGACCTAGGTGGAAGGAAAACAGGTTATTTTCTGTTAACCTAAAAGTCTTGGACACCGAGGTGGGTAGCGAGACCTGGAAGAAGTGTAAAATAGGGCTTTTCAGACCTGAAGAAATCTGATCACCGCAGAACAACAAATTGGTGGCAACACAGCGCTCTTTTTACATTTTATTAAAATATTTTACTAATGATAATATTGGGCATTAAGTAGTAGATTATCACTTGTTCTATGGCAGTCAATATATAGTAGTGCTCAACATGTGTAGCTGGGTATCCTTATTTGCGCAGAGAACAAATTTGAGGGAGATGCGATATCACCCTACTCAATCCTCTCTCTTCTAGCTATCATATCATACCAAGCTACGGTACCGGTGTGGGAGTTTCACTTGACCTTCCCTAGGCGGATGGTGTGTTGACCACGCACGCAACTATCGGCGAAAGGATGTTTGTGACCGACTCAATATACCGTGCAGTAGGAGGGCTAAACTTGACCCGGAGTAACTACTGTGTAATGTTGTCGATAAGATGAAAACGAATCACAGACAAAGCTAAGCTCAATTGAGCCGAAGTGGTGATCGAATTGACCAGAGCAAATAAATTCAAATTTTCGGTACTAACTACCAGGAAGCATACCCATCCGGGTCCTCTATCCTAAGGCATTGCATTCCATGGGGCAAGCCAACCCAACTCAAAAACAACACCCAAACAAATAAACAAACAAACAAACTAACAAAAACAAACAAATCAAACACTACCCGTACCAGCCGGGTCGTCCATCATCATCTTTTCCACCGTCCTAAAACATACATCGTATGTCCTAACATGTTGTTTCAGCCCACTAAATGTTTTATATATTTTGTGGCATTTCCAACATTCACTCGTCCCAGCACAATTTCGTTCAATCCATTTATTCACCATGGCAACCCGGAATTCTTCATCCCAGTCCACTTTGTTGCCAACCTCCTTCTCCCAGTATTCAATTTCAAGTGCCCTCCCGCACACTTCCTTCCTTCTATTCAAATGCATTTTCAGTCCCGATCCTCCAGGTCTGGCATTGCTCCCACCACCATAGTTCCCTCCACAGTGGCCACATCTCGTTTCCGCTTCTCCCACAAAGAACCATCTTCCCCTCATATCCGTCATCTTTCGGACACATGCACCAACATGTACCTTGCCACATCCATCGCATGGGATCTTCTCGACCTGTTCGGTAACGGTTTCACCATTCCTTGAAATAGTTATGGTCGAGTCGAACGGATTTCCAAACATCACCCTCACATCCAGTTGTTCCGGTAGTGTTGTCGGAATACCCATTCCGAGGTATTCGTGTTTCGTCCACCATTCCTTCCATTCCCCGATGTGTTTGTCGTCGAACAGGGTGTTCGCTGGTGGTCTTCGATCGTTGTACTTGTCGCATTCAGTCATGTGGAATCTCTCATCATATCCCACACATTCCTCGTGCCTGGTTTTGTCAGTCCCCGATCGAATCCTAATGAGTACGTACGCGTCCAACCTCGTCAACCCCTTTAAATGTCTGGGTTTCTTCGGCTTCCGCTTGTAGTAGTCGTGTCCCTGTTCCATGTGCCATGTCGTCCATTCCTCGGATCTAAGGTCCTTTGCTCTCCCCCCTTCGTCGGCCACCTCATCCCATCCAATCCATCTACCCGGTTGTACGTTTTCGTTGATGTGTCCGCCGGCAATCCTATCCGCTGCCTCGTTTCCTTCAATTCCAACGTGTCCGGGTGTCCAATGGATCTCGACGGTTTCCAGCTGGTTCATGATCGGAACCAAAATGTTCCATATCCCAGCACCTTTCCCCTCGTCTTGCATCGAATTGATCGTTCTAATGGCCGGTATGCAGTCCGTGAAAAGTACACATTTCTTTACCTTTCTTGTGACCGCATCGTCCATAGCGCATGCGATAGCAGCCATCTCAATTCTAACGGAATCGTATTTTCCGTGTATTGCAATTCCTCTTCTTGCGGTGATGAGTCCTTCCCCTTCCATCCACACCCATCCGACCGCTCCTTTCCCGTCCCTCCTGGCACCGTCGCTGTATACCCAAGACGCTCCTTCCGTTGTCGTGAGCCTCTCCATCATCTCGGTATGTTCTCTCACCGCAGCTTCCTTGTTCTTGGCTATCCTCGTGACCGGTCGTGTTGTCATTACGTGTTCCGAGACTTTTCTAAACGGTATAATCGCTTGTTCGTCCCATTCCGTACTCATACAACCGTACCAAGGGTATTCTTTCCCATACCCATTGTTGACGTCGCGTTGCCGGCATCTCCTCCTTAAGTACTTTGCTTGTATATGCGTGGGTACCATACCGGCTTCAGCCAAAAGGATGTTGTTAGCTGTTTTTATCGGTGTTCTTAGTCCAGCCCGTATGGTGTCATTGATGTTGATCTGTATCTTTTTCAACATCTTGTCGTCGTCGGCCACGAACTCGAGACTGTACCATACAGTCGGTAGGTAAACCGATTTGATCAGGCGATTGTATTCCCATGCGCCAATGCCTCCTTTTGATCCATACCGTCTCCCAATACCGGCTATCCTCCTTCTCACTTCCACACCCCTTTCCAGCCAGTATTCGGTATGTCCCCTCCATCCACCGTTCATCTCCATCCTGTACCCCAGGATTCTAATCTCATCCACCGGTTCAATCAGTCCCTCCTCCGTGACCAAACCGTCCCACCTCTTTTTCCCCATTCCCATCCATTCTGTCTTTTTCAACGCGAATGACATATTCCGTTGCCTGGCAATCCGATTGCAATCCTCGAGAATTTCCGTCATCAAGTCCATCGCGACTTTTTGGGATTCTCCGGCAACTGCAATTGTCCCGTCGTCCACGTAGCTGCTTACAATACAGCTCCTAGTCGGTGTGTGTAGTATTCGTGGTTTGAATATCTCTTCCACGTATACGCCGAACAGGTAGGGGGATATCGGGGATCCTTGCGGGACTCCTTTGTCCGTCCCGTATGCCTTGCTCATTCTACCGTTGAATTTCAGCCTCATTCGTCTGGCTGACATCCATCTCTCGATCCATTTAACGATTTCGGCGTCGCAGGATTTGTATTTCAGTATGTCTATTAACAGGTCAGTGTTTATGTTGTCGAAACCTCCTTCCACGTCCATGGTCATCACCGCTCTGTGACTCCCTTTGTGGTATTTGAGGAATTCCATCGTTTGTTTGACACTGTCATGGCACGATCGTCCCTTCCGTGATCCGTATTGTGTATCTCCTAGTACTACGTCTTTTTCCATCCTCTGTAGTATTATTCGATCGACTACCTTGGCCATCGTTGGCAGGAGATGTATCATTCTCCACGCTTTGGCAATCTGGTAGTCATCCTTTCCGGCTTTCGGTATTAGGACTGTTCTCGCTTCGTGCCATCTTGGTTCGCCATATCTGATCAGGTGGTTTGTTGTATCCACCATGTGTTGTTCCTGGTGTTTCATCCAAAATCGTAGGAATGGATAACTAATCCCGTCGTATCCACCGGCCGTATTCCCCGGTGATCTGTCTAATCCCCGTCTCAGTTCCTGGGCGTCCACCGTTATATTGACCTCGGTGTTTGACCATTCCCTGGGTTCGTCCGATTCGATCTGCTCGGCGATTATGTTGCTGATTTCTTCGTGACGGTACCTCACTTGCCCATTCTTGTCTTTGATGGGGGGGATTGACCTTTGTCCTTCTAAGCATTTAACCATCCGGAATATTTCCGGGTCCTTGGCTTTGCTCAGCTTATCTTTCAGGTTGTCGTATTTTCCTTGGATCAACCTGTTCCTTAGCACCTTCCTAGCGAGAGACCATTCCTCTTTCCTCTCTCCTCGTCTCAGGAATTTGGTATCCGCCGCCATTCGTGCTATTTCCTCGTTGTACCACTCGTCCCGGCCTCGGAATCTATTCTTCCTGGGTTGTCTATTCACCAGTTCTGTTATCTCGTCCCATCCGCCCCCACTCTCGCTTATTGTCTTCAGTTGATACTCCATTTCCCTCCAATCAACTTTTTTCCATGCGATTTGGGGTTCGATGTGGTTTCCCGGGATCTCCATATCCAGCCTGGTGATTATTCCCTGGTGTTCTAAGGCTGCCTTGTCCGTCCATGTAGACCGTTCGTTACCTTTCTTTAGGCATATGTCAATGACCGATATGTCCCTAAATGTCGGTACATCAGGTGCATCTATCCGGTATCCATGGCTCTCGGCGTAATCGTTAACTGCGTACCCGTGCGTGTTCTTGTGGTTGTCCCCACCCTTCGCACCCCATCTGGGGTGTCTGGCGTTGAGGTCCCCCGCAATCGTGTTGCAGTCGTCCAACGAGTTCAGTTTTTCCATCGCCTCATCCTTCCTCTGTCCCGGTGTGAGATACACCCCACCAAATAACTTTTCCTCCCCATTCTTCGTATTGTATCTCACTACCGTGCTCCACTCGTTATGTCTAACCAATGAAACTAATCCTACAATGTCCGTTTTTACAAAAACCTCCACCCCACTTCCTTTACAAAAAGAAAATAATTCATACCCCGCCCTTTCACAATCCTCCCCTTCCCCATTCCTCCTGGCGGGCGCTTCCAAAATAAAAAATAAATCAACAAATGAAAGTAATTCCATCACTAGTTCCCGGTTACCCAAACTCTTCCCAACATTTATCGTACAAGTTGTAACCCTCATGTTTACAAGGGTTTTGAGCTTTCGCCGAACAGGTATGATCCCCTCATAAATTGGGAACCATCCTCGTCGGTTTCGCGGCTTCTTGTTGGCACGGATGAGGGTCTGGCCTTACCCTTACCTTTGTCAACTTTTTGTGGTCTCCCTCTGACCACCGGGACTCCATCCACCTCACCAATCTTCTCGTATTCGGTGATCTTGATACCGGGTACAACTGTACCGTGTTCCTTTTTCCGTAGATCGTATCTTGGGGTGGGAACCAGCGCGTTACCGACCGGTTTGGTCACGTTACTCCTCGATTGTTGTTCAATCATTGGAGTTCCTCTACCGGTATTCGTCTTGTTTCTTTCCCGGTTTCGTGTACTATCAGCCACCCCGGTCGCTGATGTAGGGTCAGATACCACGGGGGTGTTTGGACCCATTCTTGATGGGGAGCTTGAGTTCCTCCTAATGGCGGGACATTCCTCGTGTCCGGACATGTGCTCGTTGCTCTCACACTGCATACACCATATTTGGTAGTGTTTGCATCCCGCTTGGGTATTCACACATCCTGTCACATTGCATTTGTGATCCGTGGATAGGTGTTCTTTCCGGCAGTATTTGCACACCGGTTTGGCAATGCATCCCGCTCCAATGTGACCGATTTTCATACAGCGCGTGCACAGTACGCTGTTGTTTTCCTCTCTCCATACACGGCAAATCCTCGGCTTGCCGGATATGATCATCCGCGGGGTTTCCTTGGCCATCATAGCCTTAACCTCCGGGCTCTTCTCGACCACCAGAAGTATTCCAGCAGTTGACTGTTTCCGTTTGTGGAACTTTTCCAGCTTCCCCACCCATGATGGTTTGGCCGCCAACGTAATGCCCATGTTGCTGAGCTCGATGTCGTTCGCCATCGATCTGAACGCGTTTACGTCGTCCCAGTCCGAGGGGGACCATGTACCTTTCCCAGCTCTGGCTAGTGGAACCATACCGACAAAGATTTTGACCTTCTCAGCGTCCCTCTCGAATCTGAAGTCTTTCAGACCCATGTTTTCCAGCTCCTCACCGAGGGCTGTCAGGTAGTGGTGGATATCCTCCACCTTGGTGTCTCTCAACGCCAGTAGAACGTCTCCGAATTTGTTCAATCTGGCAACGGAGAAGTATGCCTTCCGTTCGTTGAGGTTCCCGAGGCATTCGTTCAACCCGTTTCTGATCGTTTCCGGGTTTATTCCTTTGGGTAGTTTTGTCACCGTACCCTTGGGTGTGTTGAACCTGATCTTCAGGTGTCTTTCTCGTTCCTTTGTTCTTGGGGGAACACCCACAACGACCAGCTTCTTCTTCTCAAATCGCTTCCGCCCCCTGACGATGCTGAACTCCTTGGTTCCCATCTCGTCAGCCGCGACTTTGCTGTATGTCATCCCGCTCTCGTATTTTGGTACGTTCGGGGGAATTGTCCTGGCCGGTTGTTCCACCGCCTTCACTTTATCGGCCTTTTTGGTATCGGCCTTCTGTTTCCCCTTGTCTTTTCGGGGAAGTGGGATGGCGGGTTCCGTTGTCGCCTCCTTTTTTGTCTCAGGTTTGTCTCTCATCCTGAGTTCAATTTCAAGGTCCAAGACCTTGTCCTTAAGTTCATCTACTTCATTTAGTAGATCAAGGATTCGTTTCTCAACACGATCCATCCTTTTTTCCATGTTACCCCCGTCGTTATCGGTCATGGGGGTGTCGTCTTCCACTGCTGGTACAGCCTCCGGGGTGTTGACTTTGGCCAGTTCTTCCAACATAGCCTCCGTCTGTGATCGGGATGGGGTGTACCCGACCGTTTCCGGTAGTGTTTCCTGTGTCTCTGGGATCACAGCCCATTTGCTGTTCCCCACACCAGACCCTTCGGTGTCTTTGCCGTCCTCGAGAGCCATTGGTACATCCCTCCTGGATCCCAACGTTTTCACCGTTTTCCTGCTCGGCGGTGGTGCGTAATCCGAATCGGACGATCTGTCCAATTTGAATTTTTTCCCGTAAAGGGCTTTTTCAGAATCCGGGATACTTCCCAGTCCGATCGAAGACGGCCAGCTTGCCGCAGACGGGTTCGGTGACGTGACCGATACATAGTCGTCCTGAGTAGAACGGGCCGACGGTATGTATTCTGAGTTCTGGGAATGGTCAAACAGTATTCCCATTGTTGTGTCCTTGATCATTGAACACCCATCGCAACCTGATGTATTCATCAGTCCCCGGACAACCGTGTTCAGCTCGCTAACGGTCCTTGGGTCGCTGTTCCGGATGAACCCGTTCCATGATTCATCCCTCCCCTCGCTCCTGCACCCGTTGGTATGCGCGAACTGGAAAGTCAGTCCGCAGGGTAATTTGTATGAGGTGACCAGCATCCTCGTTAACATCTTTTGGGCGCTCTCGGCCCCTTCCCTTCTCCCTCCATCGTATCCTTCCGGCGTAACACGCCCAGCACTCATCCCCGACATTTCCACCTTGTATCCGGAATTCAGCACTTGTAATGGGTGCTGACGCCTTCTCAAGGTGAACCCAACTCTTAATCTTCTCACAGGGATCAAATCCCCCGCCTTATGGCCCAGGTATTACTCGGTAAACCAAGATATCTCAACCTGAACCTAAGCGAAGTCTTTAATTCTCCTCTTTGAAGTTATTCACACTTCCCTCTTCTTATTCCTCTCAGCCAGTAACACACAAGTAATTTTCCTCTCAGCCAGTAGTAACCCGCCAACAACACTAAATGCGATAAATAATAAATTTTTCAAAAGGATGAAAGCAAAGAGTGGTGTGGTTGTACCATGCTAACTAAAGGATCTAAGAGGAAAAGCCTTTATGCGAATGGGCTCTCCGCCAAGCCTCACTCTCGCGGGCTCCTGCCAGCCTCCCAAATAGGCAACCAGCCCTGCTAAACTGCCCTATCAACCGTCCAGGGCACACCGGTATGATCTACACCTGTTGCGCAAACTCATTCTTAGACCTAGGTCCATTTCCTATTAACCGCCACCCAGGTCCCCCTGCGCAAACTCTCCATCGCATCCGCATCGACCCTCTCCTCTCGCCATCCTTTTCTGGATCGGTTGCCATTTCCAGTGAACCTACCCCCGCACTTCACTAGCTCCTAGCTCCCTACAAGACTCCATCAATGAGGGCGATGGGACTCCATCTCCCATGCTGTTGGTACGAAGCCTACCTCAACCACAGGTCCAGCACCACCCTGATATTACCGATACACATTTGCCTAAGCATAGGCGTATCCGCATTTCCCTGATTAATGGTGCGAGGAACGTTGTCGTAACCGGCCCCCCCCCACAATCTCTTTACGGCCTTAATCTTAGTCTGAGGAAGGTTAAATCACCAACTGGATTGGACCAGAATCATGTCCCCTTTTCGGAGAGGAAGGTTCGTTTCACAATCCTTTTCCTACTTATTTCGGCGCGGTTCCACTCTCCTTATCTCGAGTCTGCGGCTGGTGTTATTTTGGAGGACCTTAAGAGATAGGGGCCTTCACCCGGCATGATCCCGCAATTCGTGTTTTCCACACCTCCACCGGTCAAGACCTCGGTGATGGTTCGGGCGATGAATCAATCATTTCCGAATTGGCGAATATGATTACTCAGCAACAGGTTCACAGGGAAACCGTGATGGTCTTCCCCGGGGCAACCAGCATCTTTCACTTTGGCCCTGGAGGCATTTCCGGGCTTGATGCCCTGACCCACCGCAATAAAAATGGCACTGGTGTCCTCATAATCATCGCGGGCTCTCTCGAAGGCACAAACAATGAGGTTGGATACAAACCGGAGCTGTTCGACAAAGATTCTGATCACGCAGTCAAATATGCAGTTAACTGGCTGGCTGAAGGAGCATGACCCTAGACTGGTACGAACAAAGCGTGGAGAGATCTTAAGTTAGTTGATAGCAAATTTTCTCGGCTGCTTGGACGGCTGCCTGTAATGGTTCTTGGGATGATATTGGGATGATATTTTGTATGATACTGTCCCTTGGGACTTTGTTGCGGCCATTATGAATGCCGGGTATCATACCGAATTAGCTGGCAAGCTATATCATTTCCTCAATTGCAATCCCGTGCCGACGCAAATTGACCGGTGGTGGTTATCACAACGCTAATGGTCTTACTGAAGCTCTTCAGAATATTGAACAGAATACAATCCCTGGCGCCGGTATCACGGTCAATCTTATCTATGTGAACCCCCCAGCTATGGGATGGCAGATCCCACTTCTCCAACAGCATCTTTCCGCGGGGGTTCCCATTGAAGGGTTAGCCATTGGCGCTGGGGCACCGGCAATCAAAGTTGCCAACGAGTACATTAAGACAATCAGATTGAAACACCTCTCCTTTAAGCCCGTCTCTATCGATACTATCCAATAAGTCATCAATATTGCGAGGGCCAACCCAAATTTCCCCGTGATTCTATAGTGGACCAGAGGAAGTGATGGCGGCCATCACTCTTTTGAAGATTTCCCCCACCAATCCTTTAGAAGTACCCACACATCCGGAGATGCCGTGACATTGTCCTGGTTGCTGGTTCTGGGTTTCGTGGGGCGGAGGATACATGTCCTTATTTGGCAGGAACTTGGCCTGAGAGGTTTAAGTACCCTCTGACGCCTGTTGACGGGGTTTTGTTCAGTAGCAGAATGATGAGCGCGCAAAGGAGGCACATACTACTAGCTTGAGTGTAGCTTTATTGGTCAGTCATACAATCAGGCTCATTCTAATTGATATTATGTCCTAGGCCAGAAGAGCGATCTAAGGGGTTGGATGATAAGGGCTAGGAGAAGACCTATAGGGGTCCTGCGCGTGGTGTCATAACGGTCCGGTCGGAGATGGGCGAGCCTATTCACAAGCTTGCTACCTGTGGTGTCAGACTCTGGTGAGTATCAAACAGGTTTTGTTGCTTAAACAGTTTCAACTAATCGTCTGGAATATAGGGCTGAGCTACAGTAGATCTCACAATTTTCTCACTTGACAAAGCCAGAGGTCTGCCGAGCTTAAAAGGCAACGTGACATCACCAACCGCCTAAATGTTGATTTCCAAAAGACTCGGTTTGGTCGAAATTTTAAGGTGGATTTCGAAGACATGACCTATGCCAAGATCTTCCATAGCATGGTTAAACTCATGTATGTGAAGCACGAGCCCCGCTGGATCGATTCCTCTTTAAAACGACTTACCTGGGATTCCATTCGACGTAAGTTATTGAGGAACGTCGAGGGCCAGGCGTCCCTGCTTCAAAACTACGCCCATTTGGATGAGCCTTTCGCTACTACTATCGTTGCGCGGGTGAGGTCTTTTCCGTGCAACTTTATTAGTATGGTGCTACCGAATGACGATATTAAGACTAAGTTGCATCATGCCGGTATGATCAGCTGTGGGAAGATTATCAAACTTGAGGCCACCGACAAGGAAACCCAAGAGAATGTGCTTGTGGGAGAGGCAGAAGTCGAACAACCGGTATCTGCCTATTTATTTACCGGCCAAGGAAGTCAGGAACAAGGTATGGGGATGGGTCTGTACGACTCCTCGCCTACAGCTAGGGGAGTTTTGGTGCAGGGCTGATCGAAATTTTATTGACACCTATGGTAAGTCATTCTCCTTGTTACTCCCCTTCACCATATTTACTGTATTACAGTTTCACAATTACGAACATTGTGAGAAACAACTCCAAGGAATTGGCTGTTCGTTTTGGAAGACCGCGCGGAAAGGCTACTAGACAGAACTATATGTCAATGACTATTGAGAGCGTCGGCGCGGACGGGTCAACCAAATCGGAAATCTTACAGAGAGAACTACCTCGTACACCTACCGCTCCCCCACCGGTCTTTTGTCTGCAGACTAGCTCACTTAGCCGGCGCTTACTCTTATGGAGAGGGCTTCCTTTGAGGGCATGAGATCTCATGGCTTAATCAAGGGCGATTCTGTTTTCGCCGGACATTCGCTGGGCGAATACTCTGCGCTTGCAGTTATGCCAACTGGGCCTTTGGTCTCTGTCGTCTTCTCCCGTGGTTTGACTATGAAAGTCGCCGTCGAGAGGGATACCGAGGGAAGAAGCAATTACTCAATGATTGCTGTCAATCCTGGTCGTATTTTTTAAGACCCCCAACGAGCAAGCTCTCCAGTATGCTGCTGATAGCATCGCGGAGGAAACCAAAGGGCTGCTGGAAGTTGTCAATTATAACGTTATTAATCAGCAATATGTCTGCGCTGCTGATGTAAGTTTCTTATCGTTCATTTGCTTTCACATTTATTGGCATGCCTAGTTACGCGCTCACGACTACCTCACCAATGTGCTCAACTTCTCCAAAATGCAGAAAATTGGTATTCAGGCCCTATGGCGAAGATGTCCCCTGAGGGCGTCAAGGAGAGGCTCGTCGGGATTATCGGGGAATGTGCTGAACAAACTAAAGCTAAGCCGAAGCCAGTCGAACTCTAACGCGGTCTCGCCACAAATCCTCTAAGGGGCGTTGACGTATTGGAGCCAACCCCTTCGGATCATTCCTCATAAAGAAGATAGTCAGGTCCTCTATTGACCCAAGCAAGCTTATCAGAATATATATCCCTAACCTAGCAGACAAGTCCTCAAAGCACTCCTTGGTGAGCTAAAAAAAAAGCTTCGCCAAGCTGATTAATGGCCCGCGTATCGGTCAGGTTTTGGCTAATTGGAACAAGTACGAAGATCCTGTCAGCATGGCTGGAACCGCTGCTTAATTTCTCTTCCATCTCTTGTTTTCATGTTTCTCTGTCCCGGTTTCCCTTTTTGGGCAACGGTTTAGGGTGGGATTACTATTTCCGTTCTTATTTCGTGTAAATTCTGCCGGGGTTGTGAGTTGTATCTACTGCAGTATTTCGAATCCATTAGATTACAGATTGTGGGGCTTATTTTGCACCTGAAGGGGGCGGTTGGTATAATATTGATACCTATCCTCGAAGCACTAGGTGCACTCTTGCTGGCCTGGATACACAGCTTACGGGATAAGTTGTAGCAAGTCGCATCCTCGACAGTCTCTCGGCATTCGTCTAGACCAGGATCCTGAATCTCTCAGACTTTGCAGTGTCTGCTGCCACCCCCTCCACCAGATATCATTCAATGACAGCAGCCCGAGCGCTATCTTCATATCTCATCACTCGGATGTTAGGAACAGACAGCAAAAGAACTAACGCTTTGTTTTTTCCAAAGAAAATATCGGCGAGAAACCCTTCCTTCCTTCGAATATACTAGCTCGTGGGAAGTTCTGGTCGTGTCATGGAATGGAGCGTGGCTCGGGTCGAGGTAGGAAAGTATAATATCTGGAATGAGGGTTTTCGGCAAAATACTTTTTTGATATTTTTATTATTTATATATCATAATAAATGATCACTTTCTTTTATCGCAATGCAGTATTGGTTTGGCTAGGTTTTTGTCCCTATTCTGTGCTGTTATGATATGATAGACCAAGTGAGCCCTCAGCGAGGCGACACCCTCAGCGAGGCTTGGCAAAGATTTGTTAGCAGTTTGGTCGAAAATTTGGTGTCAAGCCACGCCACGCCTCGCTGAGGGTGTCGCCTCGCTGAGGGTGTCGCCTCGCTGAGGGTGTCGCCTCGCTGAGGGTGTCGCCTCGCTGAGGGTGTCGCCTCGCTGAGGGTGTCGCCTCGCTGAGGGCTCACTCAGTCTAGTTGAATCGCAACTCCAACTGGGTATGATACATACTCGTATAAATCTCATTTTTGAGTTAGGGTTACCCTAACCCTTAAATATAACGACAAGAGGAAAACTTGACCGGGAAAAGAATAAAAGAGGGAAAGGCTAGGCCCAATCGGCATAGAGAGGGAAAATGTTATTAATTGGTTATTGTCTAGGCTATGGCTGTTGCACATCTAACCAAGATATGAGAGGTGGCTTTTATACAGAATTCTGTATGCCAAGTTATGTATGATACTTGTGCGTGATTTACAGTTGGCCAAAAATATAGCGTCACTGCTAACGTAAACAACCCTATGAATTCGCCTCCGCCCACACCAGTATCAGATCATACGGTACCGTACCTACTGTAAGTGATGGACAGGTAAGCAACGCCAAGCCCCAGCCCAACATCCCAGTTTCTTGTAGACTACCGTATCTTCCTCTCTGCCCTCAATTACCGTACCGGTACGTTGTCATAGAATATGGTAGTCTACCGGTATCGCTCGGGTAAAGCTCACTCAACTGTGATTGAGTTCTACGGTACAGTACCGTACGGGTATGAAGGCAGCACCCCACCAGCCGTGCCCCACACACGAATAACTCAGGATCCTTTATGACAACCCCTGCGTAGGCGTGATCATGTTACTAATCTTGGTTATGGTCTGATGCCTACACATCTACGAAATGCCTCTTACCATATTACTAACAGGTTCCTTTCAAGCCCCTGTCCCGGAAATGTTGTGTCACTCGGATCAGTTTTTGTCTTGCCGGTCTCGGAGATAGCGACTGTATCTCTTATCGTGTACTCGAGTACAAATGGTACTAGTGGACCGGCTGACTATGGACCAGAACTCTCTTGTTCCAGTCTGAAGAGATTAAGACCATCTTAGTCTCACCACGGCCTACAGTCCAGGAAGAGCATCAAGTCGCCGCAGGATGAATGCTGGAAATGGTACGAGTACTCGTACATCAGCGTGCCATGGTGGGTCGCTCCCATACGGCACCGGTACTGGGAACCTAGCCTTGAGCGCTTAGTTGCGAGTTCTGGCACCCCTTTTCACCTCTCAAGTTAAGGCCAAGAGGCAACGCCCGCCATATTACTTCTTCTCATTGGCCAATTATCTCCAAGATTTTCCCTGGATGTCTGTTGCCAGTTGCCCGTGGCCAATCAGAGAATGCGGGGTTGCACCCAGGTTCCAATGGCGCGTCCCACTGTCGACGTCATCAGCTCGTGATCAATTGGCGGTGCATCCAAAATGGAGGGTATATTAATTCAAAGCAAGTTCCCCATCTTCTTCGCCCTTTTCAATAGACCACCCTCTCCTCCCTCGTCTTCAGCCACTGGTATCTCTTACTCACTGAATAGTGCTATCGGTTCTCTTGAAGGGTCCGTGGCTCAGACCGATCTTTGGAAAACCCTCTTTAAAACCGACCCTCAACCGCGTCCGGAATCCGAAAGCATTGAGGTATCTAAAATCAAGCCTTAGTCCTAAGCAATGGCTTTCTGTATGTTATTGAATCCTGGCTTTAAGAGAGAATTCGTCTTTCAAGTAACACATTTCTGATTGAATTATAAATTATAGCCAACCCATTCTCCCGTGACGTCCCCGGTACTAGTCGGAACATTCCTGCATACCGTGCCTCTACTATCATTTCATGGCTCCTTTCCTTTGTTGCAGCTATCATCTATAGCATCACTCCTCCGCACGACGGTCATTGGGCATCCGGGACCATCTTTGTTGGGGGGGGGGGGGGGGGGGGGGGGGGGGGGGGGGGGGGGGGGGGGGGGGGGGGTGGGGGGGGGGGGGGGGGGGGGGT
>Ga0307509_10002335_pt1 | contig 30875 bp, 19 predicted proteins | sample 10_EM_MG_FD_202245 | JGI IMG/M metagenome (GOLD analysis project Ga0307509, IMG submission 202245) | Populus trichocarpa ectomycorrhiza microbial communities from riparian zone in the Pacific Northwest, United States - 10_EM | ecosystem: Host-associated > Plants > Roots > Unclassified | place...
CCTGAGAGCACTGTCCCAAAAGCATCGAAAAAGCTCTCCTTCTCACCGCCCAGCACTTCATAAACCTTGATAGCGGCATCCCTCCATAGCGTTGCAGTCAAAAAGTCGCCTATCATCGCCTCCGCTGCGATGACACTCACAAACAGCTGCATGACCGGATAGCGCATGTACCCATACCTCTCAATCACCACTTTCCCCTCCCCAGCTGTAATCTTAAACCCCAATCCATTCAGCGCCTCCTTTACAAGGAGGGAAACATCCGACAGACGCCCTGCCCCCACGAGGAACGTTTGTAGAATATTTGCTGGGGAGATGAGCTGGACTCGTGGGTGAATGAATTCGGGCTTGGTGTAGGTTGCCTCGACGCCCTTTATCAGCGCTATCAAGGGTGCGATTCCAGAATTTGTCTTCTTAACCGGTTGCTTGAGGTAGATTTTGAACCTTGATGCTTTCTCCATCAGCCCTTGGCGCCTGTCCTGGACCTCCCGCGATTCGGCGGTTTCGATCCCGCAGAGGGTACATTCGCAGTTAAAACCCCACCCCGAGTATAACTCTTTTTGGCGTTTTTGCAGGCAAGATTCGTTGTCTAAGTAAGCCATACTGATCTCCTCCCCTTCGTGGATATCCCTTGCCGCACGGACAATTAGGAGGTCTCCGAGGAATGAACGAACGGAATTCGGCCAGCAGGAGTGGTTGATATATGAGGGCATTATCCAGATCCCGGAGCCCCCGATGACGCCCGAAGGCGACACCTCGGCGATCGTTTTACCCACCCCAGTTTTTTCCTTGAAGAGGGCTCCGAGGTCATCGACAAAACTAAGCCGCTTACAGCCAAAACTATTCCTTAGCATGATGCGCATCACTAGATGTCTGATATCATTAGCAACCGAGGCCCTTTTAGAGTATTGCTAAAAACTTACGAGTCGATGACCGGCAATCCGTCAACCATTTCTCTCCGAACTCTTTGATAATCTCCGCTGTTTAGTTCATAAAACCTCTCCGCCTTCTTCGGGTTGTGGTACAACACTTGGATCAATTCCTGGACAAGTTGAGAATGCGTGCCCTCTTGTCCTTTCTTGGCTTTGACTTTTAATAGAATAACAAGCCTATCGTTTGCAGCCTCCTTGTGGCAAACACTAAAAGCCTTCGAACAAAGCACCAATTCTCCAAACTTCACATCTCGAGTAGCGAATAGTCCTCTCCCTTTATTCCCCGCATCCCCAACCCTAACCGGCCCAACATATTCTGCACAATCGAGTTTGCCTTTTTTTGCCCCCCACTCTTTAACTTCATGTCTCATTTTTAAGAATTCATACTTCCCCGTCTGTTGCTCCTGCAAACGGAGGAACGTCCGGAGGAGCCTTTCCTTTGCGTTTTTATTTTCCGGAAACTCCTTTATTAGTTTCACAAGCCGGGCTTTGGCAGATTCGTAGTCGCCGTCCTCGTAGCAAGCTACTGCGCTGCGATAAAGAGCCTTTTGATTCAGTGGCTCGTAGGTGAGGACTTTTTCGGCATCTATCAGGGCCTTCTCATTGTGACCTAGTTCTAGGTATGCTTGTGCGCGATTAAGAAGGAGGACTATGTCGGATTCCGAGCCAGGTTCAACGATTTCGAGGCCTTTTGTGTAACTTTATGAAGTTAGCATGGCTCGGCCCGAATAATTCTAATAAACTTTATTGAGATGCGCCCTCGTCAAAGTCAAGGGTTTGCTCAAGCACTGGCGGTCTCCATTGACTCTGGCTAAAGCCATTCGCGACCCCCGTCTCACTCGCCCGCTCAATAATCACCCCCAGAAATGGATCTTACTGCTTTCGCAATCTAGTACTTACCATTGAGCAGCTTCAAAATATTGTTTCCCCCTATAAAACTTATTCCCGTCTTCCTTCCAATCCAACGATCTCCTCGCCGGTAGCCTAATTCTTGGCTGCCACTTCTCCGGAATCCTTCCATCTTCACCTTCCAAGAATATGATGTCCGAGACATGATCAACACGGATGCTAGTTCCATCTCCGACGTTTTCCTTGAAATAAGGCTCCTTCACAATAAAAATCTGCCCATCAGGCACAATACTGGCCGGAGATCTGCGGTCGTCCTGATTATGTATCTGCACCAATTCCACTTCTCCATTCTCATCTTCTGCTACTATTAACATGCAAGCCATCTTGAACGGATTGACAACCGCTCTGAGTATTATGTAACTCCCGCGATGCACAATCTCAAGTCTCAAATCGTCTAGCAACATTTTCTCTAGAGCAGCAAACGGGACGATACAAGGCGGGTGCTCGTTGTAAGCTACGTTGGCTAACCACCTGATCTGACCTTCCTCCGACTCACCGGCCCCCACTTCCAACTCCTCTTTCTTCAAATTGTGTTGGGAAATATACTGCGACCGTGATGGTTTATTGATAGGTTTTTGTCCTTTGCGGGCTTCTGCCCCCTTTAGAATCTCCTCCAGACTGTTGTAATAATAAAGCCTTTGGCCTTCGTCCATAGGTTCTCCATATCCGAACATCCCGCCCTTGATGGCAACACTCTGACGGCAACTCGCTCACAGCCCAATGACGACTGGGGTAGCAGACCAGCGCGTAGCACAAGGGAAAATCGGTTCGTGGTGGTGGTGGTGTGTTGGAGTGGAGATGTTGAAAGGGGAGCTCTCGACCGACTAGCGACAGACTAAATACAGGTTCAGAGGGCAATCTATACACAAAACAAAAAAGGCTCACACAAGGGGAAAAACCCACAGAGCAACAGTCACGACCCCTAAGCCGGTTGTGCCCTGATCTAACTATCGTACCCTAACAACCATCAGATGGGATTACATCCATCAACCCTGAGTGAGTCTGCAGATTTCGCCACCAGTGGCACACATGAATTATTCCGTGCACCCGCGAAAACTGAGAGAGGTAGGGGCTAGGTATTTGCGCCCCTCCAAAAGAGTTTCAACCCACGATAACATGGGCTCCAGCAGGTTTCAGGCAACCAACTGGGTTGTCACGGGATCACGGCGAAGTATGTATCATACCGAGCCATATCCGCGCGCGACCCCCCTCGATGGATGGGCTTTAAACACTAGCATTTAACTTTCCAAATATTTAACCCCAGTGACTCGGATACCCTAAAAGTCATTCTAAAGTGAAACCTCCGATAATTCCAGCAGATATGGAGTAGCACAAGGCTGGAAATAGGGGGATGGAAAAAGGAGAGAGGCCAGACATGACTATGATTCGAGTGATATCTTGTGATGGCCAAGAGAAAAGGAAATTTTGCGTAGAACTTGGATATGATGCACAAAGAACTGAGTAGAGAGTATGGATTCAAATAAGAGAGTGTGGCCAAGGTAGCCTCTGCATAATACCCACAGCCCACATTAAGTATATCCAACCATCACCCAGTTAGCTCCAGTATCTCCCTTTCCCTGTCCTCGGTTACCAGCTCTGTTTCCTACAGTTAATTCCAAATCGGCAAAGTGCTATTCCGATCACTCCACCCGTACAAGATCAAAATTTATTAGCTATTCTCCAACAGAGCTAATACGAGGCAAAGGATGAATGTTATAACAGATAGCAAAAACTCTCGCAAATCATCATCAAAGGTCCCAGGATAGATGAGTTCAGGCAGAGATCGTGGAAAATTTGTTTTTTGGCGTGTTGAAATATCCCGATATTTTCCCCATTTCCCTGCTCTTGCTCGTCTCACCCACCGTGGGTCAGCAGAAGGAGCGTGCACCCCCTCCGGAATAGCCACTCTGGTCCATGGAAAGGGTAAAGTGGTGCCAATTCTTAGCTTAGACACACGGCTATGGTTTGCTTGAAAGGTCTAAGCTCAGGTGTTGTTCTGTCCTGCTTCAGACCTTGCGATCTCTACTCAAGTATATCAGTACTAGACACTAAAAACTGACACTCTTGCCCACTTCTCTTGCCCAGTATTGTATTGTACAACATATCCCAGAGCGTAGAGTCCCAGAATAAATTGCCCTCTCTCCCGAATGCTCCTCCCACAGTCCCCAACAAATACACACTATATCAAAAAGCCAGGTTTATAGAAATAAAGAGGTGCCAATCTTAAGAAGTTCTATTCAGAGTTTCTCTCCAAAAACTCCGTTGTTCTTAGGGCTTATTCGTTACCAATCTAAGCAATGTATGATATCTAAAAAACATATGGAAGCCAACCGTTTTTGTATGCGCCAAGTCAACATAATATGGAAAGGCAAAGTAAATTAAAAAAATTCGGTTTTTCCAACTTTTCCTAACTCTGAAAACTCCTACTTGCAACTCCACCGGGCATACAAGCACCCCAACTCGACATTCTCCGGTGAAACGGCTACTAGTCATAGGATATCACTCGTCTAATCCCTCTGTATCTAAGACATAAATTAGTCCTTTCCCGAAAATTTTCCCTGGAGCCAAATACTCCCCCTGCGCCAAGGCCAAAACCTCAAGATCCCCTCCTATTCCAAAAGGATTCCCCCCCATCGCGCAACTCACCGGATCACATGCGGCTGAGTCCTCCACCCGAAGGAAACTCATCCTCGGGGCCCATAAAAGGTTCGGGATATGATATCTGTTCTCCTGCATCTAGTTCAGGCTCTTATAGGCCCCGATCCTGGACTCCAAGTATCTACATTACGGTCCGCTAACCCACTCCGATTCGGGCACATACCGGTATCCGAGTAGGCGAACATAATCTTTTGGGGTAAGCCCGCCCCTTAATAAGCACTGTGGCCAGCACGAAGCGAACTTGATATCAAGCCCAGAGCTTGTCCCCAAACCCCCGCGCGGGTTCTTGATCGGCGATCCCAGCAAGCAGCTCCCAACAACAGTCCACTCGGGCGCCCTCTCCACGTGCCTCAAAGACGGATCAAAGGCAAAAAAGGTATTCAAAGAGCCATAATAATGACATGCGAGATCTCGTGAAAGGGGTCCCTCACCAAAAACCTAAAACAGAGGCGCAATTCTGCACAAGATTCATGTTCGATAAAATGTGATGAACTCCTTACTTCCAGGCAGCAGTGCGCGTCAAAAGGCGAAAAACGGTCATCCTTTTGACGCTGCATTGTTGAAGGCTATGCATCGCATCGGCTGTTGTGATATTCCAAAGAGTCCCCCCCCTTTGCCTTCCTGCTGCCTCCTGTCACGGCTCGATTACCGATTAAGCCTCCGCCACGCATATGCGAAATCATGCCCTAGTCGGACATCGGGGCGTCCCTATGGAAATCTCCTTTATGAGTCGCTCGTTTGAAGTGCTGGATCTTTGCATACTGCCAAGGAGGAAAACCTACCAAAAAAAGGCGATAGTTCAAGAGTCGACTTTCACCGTGATCTCGGGAGATAAAAGTTGGATACGGCACGTGCTCGCTTATCGAGAGGCTCAGGAGCTCAGTTGAATTGTTGCTATTGGTAGCGGATACGGCAAGGCACGTGGAACTGTTTTTTCCATCTAAAACTAAAAGTGGCCGCAAATTTCTTTTTTCAAGCCCTGTCAGAAACAAACTCCCTTTTCAGGTAAAGTCCCTTTCCGCCCAAATCTCATAAGCAATGCTCGATTTTCAATCCCTCCCAGCTTGTCTATCGCAAATGGGCCTCAATATTTAAAAATAATTTTCTCGGAGCCTCGGAGAGAAGCCTCCGACATTACCGTACCCTAAGACCAAACTAACTTTTTTCATATCATATCAAAGAAAATTTCGAAATCCTTTATCGCTGTCATTATTAATTAGTTTATTCCGTGGTATGATAATATTATCTCCTTTGCCAAGCGTACGGATAGAAAAAAAGACCTTACTGTACTTGCCCCGCAATTTCCAAGCAGGGAGGTTGTGAAAAGCAATTTAAAAGAAATTTTCACTCTGCGGCAGAAACTGAAAGGGATTAGAGAAGATAACCAGATAGCTTCCTATAGCAGCTAAAGTTACTATTTAGCAAAATGATCCGCCTTGTTGAATATATTTTTCATATCCCCCCGCACTATTTCCATCAAAATCTAGAGAATAACCGGTCGCGATGGCACCCGACTATGGCCCACTTTCAAAAGTTAGTCGTCGGCTATCAACCTTTCACTCCCTCGCCTATCTAGCACAAATAGTAAGGTACGGTGCTCTAGTAGAATGAAATATTCGGAAGCGGACTTGGAAATATAACTACACACGTTAGTTGGAGCGTGTGAGGAGGGGCCCTGATGTTGCGTCAAAGGGGCAGCTTTCCCCACCCCGAAACCCATACTTTACCCACCGGTGGAAAGAGCGGGAAGAGTAAGCGACCACCCATTTCCGGAGTCTAGCGAGATCAAAGCCGGACCCCTCAACGCATAATTGCATATTAAGCTAGCTCATCGAACCAAGCCCTGAGAGTACTGGCGCCAGGGCAGGTCAAAACGCCTGCTCTCCCCCAGGCATTAGTTTGATTTTTAAAGGCAGCCAAACCAGGAATGATATTGTACCGACATTTCAACGACCCACCATAGTCCCAGGGGCCTAAGCGAAAGACCGCATGCCTCGAGTAGCACTTGAACGTCCCAAGTACCCGAAAATTCTCTAACGCATCGTTACTGTGCATATGGTTACTTGGGTATTGGGCTGCGCTCCTCTCATTGGTCTCTATATTACACTACGCCTTGCAGAACCGCCCGGGAAAGCCCCCAGAAAGGATTTTCTGGGAGCCAAGGATTACCCGGCAACTCTGGGAGAGAATCGCTACGGTCCTGGTGCTACGCGGTGTCCCTCCCTCGCAATATTATACCGGTAGAGTATTTGAGGTGTCACAAGGTTTCTATCATAGTCCCTATGGTCTAATACTCACGGGGAAACTCGCTTGTACTGGTACACTTATACTACAAGGAGGATCGGAGAGAATACCGCACCTACGACCAGAACCTGGCTTCAAGTCCTTACTGGGCTATCTCAGGCTTGCAACCGAGACATACAGGGGCTATTTTTTGTAGCTATATTACATTCCAAGCCCGAGCATTGCCCTGGCAATGCGGCAGCAAATCGATCACCCCACTACCGACCCGTTCGACGTTATCCCGTTAGACCGTGGGAGGGCTCACGATCTACTCGACTATCACAGTAGGCGATCCACCCATCCATTGACAATAATACTGCCCCATCCACAGGCCCCCGGCAAGAGCCATTCCAGGAGCTATGGTTTCATACCGGTAGATTAATGAAATTTCTCCTCTCCCCCCGGGTATTCTCTCCCCAACTCGGTGTGCCGAACACATACCGTATGATGACTAGCACCTTCTCTTTGCACTCTACTAATGCCATTCTGCGCTACCTGAAACCCGCCCAGTCGCTCGGCGGAATGTGTTGAAGCGCGGCAGTAAAGGGACCAATCAGTGTTTGTTCTTCCGGTGGCGAACGACTGCTGTGAGTGAAGATGAGAGGGGTGTGGACATTACCCCTGTTCTCACCATGATCAAATCTCACCTTCTCACTCAAGCCACAAACCAATTTCCTAATTCCTATTACTTCTCAGACAAAGAGCGTAGATGTATTTGATATTTATGATTGGTGGGCTGCTTGTGGTGTGAACAGGGGTAACGAACTCACCCTTCCACCCTCGCACAATACCGGTAGAGTTACCACCTGGGAGAGAGTTGGCTGGAATCAGGGGGCAGAGATCGCCTACTGTACTTCGCCAGATTAGGATCCCCAGAATATATTATTGGCAGGCGGCGTCCTACGGCCAAGGTATTACTCAAAGTTGATATCTCGTGGCCTTAGTTAATAGGCTTTATCAATCCTTTTTGCTTTTTCGTACCGCGTTCTGGTCCAAGCGCAGCAGTGTTGGGGTATGTTACCATACTGCTGGTCCCTGGAGCACCCCAGCCCTCTGGTGTACATGTACCGGTACTAATACAGCACACCTCCAGCACTCCATGGGAAATCTAGTCGATATTGGAAGTTCTACTCGTCCCAGGCCCTAAGTGCCAGAAAAAAAGGGAGGTATATTTTGTATTTCCGCGCAGATACGCACAGGTTTTTTTATCATACACCCTTCCAAGGGTACTTACGGTCAGGGGCAGCAACACAATCATCCTTTTGCGTACTCGTAATTTTCTGACGTTTGTGAACACGACTGCTATTGCATACAACCAAAATCCTACGGCTCCGGCGCACCTTTTGCCCATATGCGATAGCAGCTGTGTCCGCAAACGTCAGAAAACCACGAGCACAGTAAGGTGCATTTCTAGCCTGCGTAAGTATAATACACGACGCAAACCGGCGAATGGCGAATAGAGACCTGTCACAGTATTATTATTTTTGTTACCCTGCGTTCCTGAACCCAGTGGTTTGCCTATCAGCTGCCAAATGCCCACTTTCGCCACCGCCAGTTTTCTCCGTGTTTCCGTTGAAGGCTGTGTTCACTGAGTCTGAGGATCATGAAACGCCAAACTTCTGATCTCGATTGTGCATACAGCCTCGGTATATAAAAAAGATCAGAACATGTGGAAACGAAAAGTCGGAAACACGGTTGCTCAATTGGCTCGAGCTCCGAACGCTCCAATCAAACCCCCGGAAGCCCGATCTCCGTTTTCCGTTTTTTTTATATCACACGTTGTATTCCAGTGTAATCGCAATCAATTCCTTTCCCACAAGCAGTAAGATAGCCGGATGAGCAGCCCTAACGAGGTTTACTGCAGGATAAACCTGGTTGAAATCTTCGTCTCACCGGCAGGGGTGCCAATAGAGAAATATTCCTGTCACATAATATGCTATTACTCGAGCACCGGTATCATACTTGGTGCGTAATCTCCCGCCAGCATCAATCCTTTGGCGGGTTTCCCCATACCATGTCCCAATTCCCCCCTAGGCGACAGTCCCCGAAGCGAAAGGGCTGGACACCCACAGTTACCCCGCCATTCTGGGGGGGCCAAAGTCAGGGCCCAGCTTTTCTCCATATCCCTTTCGGAAATCAACAGCACGGCAGATGCTATCTTATATTATGCCCTCTGCGTGTGAGATATCGACATTAAGAAGCCGAGAAATTATTAGGGACGGAGGCAAAATATAAACCCAGTCCCCCCAGCTTCTCCTCCGAGCTAACCATCACCCCCGCTACTCCTCTTCCTCTTCATATAACTTCACAGTTCCCCCTTCCTATCCCTCCATCTCACTGTCGGTCTCTATCTTCACCCGAATCACAAAAATATCCCCGGCTGAACAATGTCGGAACGCGACTCCGGTTCAGAGCCCCAGAAAGACATTGATCCACCAATCAGTCAAGCTGGGAGCGCCACCAACACCGGAAGAGCTCCTCCAGGATCGCAAGCTTTGGGGGTTGCTTCTGTCTGTTGCCCTCTCCTTCCTTGTCTAAAGCTTCCTTCAACTAATAATAATAATTTCTTAGTTTAAATCAATCATGCCAGACCAAGGACCTGATAAGAAGAGAAGCTTTGCACAGAAAGTGTAGGTCAAACAGCTCACAATGCCTATAAGGTTAAGCCTTGCTAACTATCTTAGTGGCCGATGGCTCAAGTACGGCCCCGTTGATTAAACACGCAAACAAACTCCTTTCGCCCACCAGCCCTGTCAAGCAATCCCAATGTCATCCTGCCCTATACGGTAGTATAATACTGCACGAAGCCAAATCCAACCAACTAGCCAAGCAGAGCAGGGGCGAAAACCGAAGGGAGAGTAATTCGGCAATGGGGGGGAGGCATGGATTAATTAATATTTCCTTTCTTATACCTGTCAGCCATATTTCTTCTGCACCGCTCTCTTTTTATTCTCTTTACCTTCATTTATCTTCGGTCATTCATCCATTCACCGCTGGAAGCGTATGACCAGTTATCCCGAGAAAACTTGTTTGTTTGTTTGAACGATAATTACTAAAACCTACGATACCTAGCTATCTACCTACTTCCCCGAAAAAAAATCCAAAACAATCCAAACAGTCACGTTTCCTCACTCGACCACATCTCAGGCTAGTTAGTCATCATCCCAAAATCCAAGATGAAACCAAAAAGAAATTAGGAGCCTCCCAGCTATTCAAACGCTACTACCGGGAGCTGGGATGGATGGTCCGAGCCCCCAGTACTAGTACTCATCCTTTAGGCTAAAACTTAGAGTCCTTCCTCTCCCTTTCTCCTTGCCCGCAACCAACCGCCACCCCCGAGCACGATGGAGTAGGCAATAACCTATAGTACCAATACCGGAGCCCAGTTTAGCCAAAAATCTCTCCCATTGGCCCCTGCCTCGCCTCCCGTCCGGTTAGCATTAAATTAATTTAAAATTAATAAAGATAATTGCTGTGTCCAAGTCTCCAGTGCCCTAACCCCTAGCCCGGGAAAACTCTTTTTATTTTTATTTATTTTTCCTCCTTTTGACTACTGTACTCGAGCACAGAAATGAGCGAGAAGTTAAATCCGGGCTTCGCTCCGAGCGATTCGCGCACGGCACGACAAAACCGGTTTTCCACAGTTCCGGGTCTTGGGGTCTTGGGATTGTCTATGCTTTTCTGGGGAGAGTGGCGGGTGACTCTGTCGGGTGATTTGTGGGGCTGGTTGGAGCGTGCTTGGGGGGATTGGGTGCTTTTTGCTGGTGTCTGGTGAGGGGTTGACTGGCTTACCCCTACCAACAACGGTACTATCATATCAGAGAAGGACCTTACACTGCACTTTAGAAGCACCCCTGGCCTGGGTAAAGGTTTGCTGCCTGACCATTGTCGCCGTTTTTCCGTCGTTATCCGTCGCCTCCGTTATCGCATTTTATCTTATCACACCATATCGTATCATAGGGTATTCAACACGGTAAGATATGACACTCTGTCCATGCATTCACTCCCTACCACCTCACTTGACTCCACGACTTCTCATATACTACTAGATCCCTACCCTAAGCGGAAACCGCCGCCCCAAGTAGTCTGAAATCCTGGCATTTCCGGGAACTGGGCACCGGGATTGTTGCTATAAGAGCGCGAACAAACGGACCCATGCCACGGGTTCGGCACTGCCTCTCTTAGTAAGGTCCGACGTTTTTTTATTTTTTGTTTGTCTCGGGAGGAAGACCTTTAGTGGATTTCTCCGCCCTCTCCCCAGGATGAAACTTTGAACTACTTAGTACATGGTCCCTTTGTTCGAGATCCTGCGGCATATCGAGCTTTCCGAACACTTATACGAGTGACTCGGGATGATCCACCCATATCTGGGTGTGGGTGGAGATGCAGATCAAATTTAAATACTCTGAAGGAAGGGAGGGAGGGGTGCAATGGATGGCGTGTTTGTACGGTCTCGGTTGAGGATAGTGCACCGGCCTGGGATGGTTGATGTGGGCGGAAGAGGTGAATTTTATGGAAGATCGGCTCACCGGTGGGACGGTGGCAGCGCATGGGATACAATAACACCACCGTACTGGCTCGGCATAATTTGGGTAGAGGAGGCGGAAGAGCTTACACGGAGAATGTAGGTTGCTAGAGACTCAAAACTTGGATTCGGATACCAGTAATAGGTTGGTGTGATTTTATCAGGCAATCCCTCCACGTGATATCTGCGGGAGCAGATACTTGCATTCCAGCCCTATATTATATTACTGTTGCTTACCGCTATGGCCGCCCCGGATCACCATTCTATCCGTTTCTTTAATCCCATATGCATACATTGTACCGCCTTATTCATACTTGATTCTTCGAATCAACATTCACAGCTCTATGGCACGCCAAAAGCTCACCCCCCCCCCCTCCCTCGAAGACCTCCCCCTGCGCCCAAACTCCCAATCCAGCATACAGTTCGGCACACCACAAGCCCACCCCCCATCCCCAAAGAAAACTTCTCGGCCAAACAAGGACAACAACCCCAGCAAACAAAACTCTCATCGGCCAGGAGCAACGGTGGAGTCCGGTAGAGAGCCCAGAAAAAGCTAAACCCGTGTCGTACCCTGCCCCCGGATCACCAAGTTTTTGAACCCAACCTAACCAGGGCACCATTCAGTACCATATCGATGCCAACAGCAAATACACTGGGGAGATAGCAAGGTTGTGCAAATCCGAGTCCAGATTTACCGCCCGCGCCCTCAAACTTCTCCAGCGGGTGCAGAAAAAAATACCGCATCCGGTGTCTGCATGGGGGAATTCGAGTCAGGCGTGGTGACTATGCCGTTGTAAATTGTGCATATGCGCCGTCGCCGTCTACCGCAACATTCTCCAACGGCGTGCATCATCCCTCCCTCGTCCTTGACCCAATATCTTCTGTTTGGCAGCGATCAACCTACCTCATCCTACTATCATGGATCCCGATTTTCCTCCCCGTAGCTTGTCCTACTCCAGGACAATTCCGTAGGGATGTATGCGATCCCCCCCAGCCATCACGGGAGGTCACTCGCATTTGCGTCTTTGTTAACCGTTTTCATAAAAAAGTTCAACTATCATCCCCCCCAATCCCAGGATTATGGGTGGTTTGAGGTCTAAACGTATGACACTCGATTTCACCCCGCACGCGGCATTCCGCGGGGGCTGGGATTGCAAGATGCCGGAGTACCCGGGCCCCTCAAGCACGAGCTCCCAACGCCCGAGACCGAAAGCACGTGACTGCCGCCGGTGGAGTTATTGACCAGGGAGCATTTTGGATCCCATCGGCTAGGATGCAAAATTCACATGGTGCTTTGCGCCCAAGGTCCGCATCAACCCCGTTGAATCATATGTTGACATTCAGCCCTGTGAGAAATAACTTAAGGGCTATCCCATCAGAATTACAATTTTGGAAGACCTGATCAATTCACACAGGTCCACTTTTTTCTTAATTCCCATCTTTACTAATTATTTAGACTTTAGGTTTGTTCCCCGGCGGCTCATGCAGTGTCTTGTAAATAATTCTTGGACTGGATCAAGAGCAGTCAAAAGTGTTAAAAAAGCGAGAAAAATTAGCATCCCGAGCACAGTCCCCCGGGCATCCAAATCGAAATTCTGGAGTAAGAGAAGTGACCGGGAATTTAGCGTATGATAGGATCTCGAAAAATTTATGATTTTCATGGGGTACGGTAGCCCTGGATCCTCGGAGGGCTGAGTGTCACATGATGCAACGGCCTTGGTGCGCGTTTTAGACGCAATGCACTATCGCCGGAAAAGCGAAGCCTTTGCGTAGAATCACTATTTTCTTTCTCTTTGCAACTGTTTATCCCCCTCATTCTGCTCTACTCTTCCCTACCCCCCCCTTTCTCCCTTCCCACTTCTTCGCAAGGATATTGGCTCTGCACCAGGAGGCAGGAGAGCTCCAGTGATGGTCATTTCTAACTTTTCCTCGGTGCTCGCTGAAGATTAGTATCGGTATGATACTTGTACAGGTACCGTGACTACGAACACAGTGATGGGAGGACCAGTCATTTTCGACGGAACAAAATGGGGAATCCAACTGAGTATTGTGTGGCAGAGTCGTGATTTGAAATCTGCTAATTCTGATTCAACAGTGGCTCGATACTGGAAGACTCCATCCAGACACGCTTTATCGGTGAAGGCCGTCGACTCTCATCGGGAAAAGCTAATATTCGGTGAGTGTCCAAGCTAGGGCTACCGCTAATTGATCAAATATACTTCACGACCTACAATCTCAAGATGTCCAAACAGTTCGCGAGAGGCCAACGGAAAGAGAAGTAAGCCGATGTTTTGCATCGCCGATTTCACCTCGAGTTAAGGATTTAAAACCTGCCCATCCCCGCTTGAGTTGAACTGAAAGGGAACTTCCCGAGCCCAAGATCGACGTGCACCTTCGCTTTTCGTCAATAGGGGTTCAGGCCCCCTTGGTTCTGCGGTAAAATACAGTAGCAATCATGCTAACCAAACCGGCAGGAGAGGCTTGGTGTTGGATGCGCATATTTTAAACGGAGAAAAAGCTTATTTATTCTGTCGGCTATCGGTTTAGGGGAGAGGTCCAACTGTGTCAAAAGATACCATACCGTCAATAACCACGGCCTGCTCTCCCAAATAAGATACGAATTCTGAAGTTTGATCGGAAGGTGCCCTGACATCAAAAGGGATGACTACCGGCAGCTGAGGAACATTCTTGACACTTCACATTTCAGAATTAGAAGCGGTGACGAGGATAATCCCCACTTTCTATTACTATCTGGTAGCAATTCCGAGCAAACACCAAACATTAACAAGAACCATGAAAAACAAATATTAATGAATCCCGCCGAAAAGACATCCAGAATATCCCCAAGAAAACCGATCATCCTGCCCTCGAGCTATCCATTATACCATCTTGTTAATGCCGAGCTTCTTCATGACCATTGCCTTACTATTTCCACAAACTACGGTTAGCAAAAATTTTGAAGAGTGTAATATAAACACGCTCTTACATTTTAGCGACAATGCCATGCTTCTCGGCAAACTTCTTTGCTTTATCCATATTTGCGGCGTTGTTATTGGCCTAACATATTCAAATTAGTAGGGTCGACCACGGATTAAACATGGTAAACTTACACCACTGTTCTGAGCGGCAGGATCAACGGGGGCGGGAGCAGACATGATGATTTGTAGTGTTTAGGTGGTGAGATGGATATGGTCGAAAGGGAAGATTGGTTGGCGTGTGGGAGGAAGGAAGAAGACGGTGGTGGAGGATAACCGTCCGTAGGACAGGATATATAAAGGGAAGAGGGGGTGGAAGAAAGGGGGTGGGCAAGGGGTAAGGTGACTGAGTTTCTCTTGGGAATTATCGCACGGCCCACCACGAGCAGGGCTTAGAAAAGCGAAATGAGCGATCAGAAAACCGCCCATTTACCGAAGAAAAACAACAAAGAAACGACAGAGGGGCAAGCACCAACACCCATTGTACCGGCGGGCTAACCACATGTTGATATAATTTTGGATTTACCTAACACCTGTGGGCTAGCAGAAAGCCGGGACAGTTCTGTAACAGGAGGCATTAAGCTTGCCCACAACCGTGCATCCGAAATCGACCTCTCCTGTGCTTTTCTTCTTTTCTTCTTTTTTTTCTTTTTCCTTTCGAGTTCTCTCTCTCATCTCTCTTACCCTCCCTTCTGTTGCTCGCCGGGGCTACCGCAATGTCACTTTGGCTACTTCAACCGGTTTCCAAAAAATGCTATCTGTCAATGTGCATGGCCGCATGACACGCGCCGACAATGCATCGACTCGCAAGCTCCCTCGTTTTTTGTTTCCCCTACCGTACGGTACTCTCTCTCATTCAAGCCTGGGGAGCCTGCCATGGGGGCGGTGTTTTCTCGTCAAAAGCTGGCTATCAAGTGCACGGACACGGACTGTCTCCGTGACTGGTCAAGTTGAGTTGCTCTCATTGTCAAATGATCCTTGCCAGCGCTCCATCAGTCCCCTCGAGATGAAAAATGGCACATGTTGTGCAACACATCCTCAGCCATTTGGAGCCTTCATGTCAGGCTCAAGTGCAAGAATGATATTTCTGTTCGGGATACCAGTATTTCAACAGCCCTCCATATTACGCGTTCGAAGGAAAATTCTACCCCTAAATGCGGATGGGACGGTATTCTACCGGTGCTGGTGTGGTTGTCAAGCATTCTTCGCAGATCGCACGATGTTTCTTTGAGGAACAACCAGTTCTGGTAGGTTAACTCACGCGCTGGTGTACCCCAGCCTGGAAATTATTTCGAGAGTGTGTGTCTAGGACATTCTGGCTGGTAATCAACTTGCTGACAGTGCTAATACCCCAGAATTTCCTGGATACAGTTTTGCCAGATACGGTAACGGCACTCCCTACTCCGGCAGGCGTTCATCGCAATCGCGACCAGAACGATGCGTGACTCGGCTGAAAGCCTGTGTGAGTGAAACATTAGTGGAAATTGCTTGTGCGGTGCTCGTATACCAACCCCAGTTATGAAGCGAAAATTGTTCCAGAAAGTAAGGGGGGGGTGATGTTTTGGGACAGTGTGCTACAAATTAACTTCTGGTGAAAGAAAAAAAAAAACTGTTATTGCGAACGAATAGCCCGGGTATGATTCCTCATCCAAATCCCCCCCCGTTATGGAACGAATTGTTCAAGCGAACAAATTATAATCGATCTTTCAGATGTTTAACCGCCGTTCCCATACAAATTTAATCCCCTATAACGAACAAATAATAGCCAGTAAAACAGGTCCGAATATGCCTGCCTAGCGCCACGATCATACCGTGAGCGATAGAGATTCAGGTTTTAAGGATCATGCAGATTAAAGTAGAAGTAGAAATTGCGGCAGCCTTGCGAGCGGACATCTCTTGGTATCCATACAACTCTGCGGCTCAGCAAATTTCGCCAATTTCCTGTCAGGATAACAGGATCGAAGGGGGGGGCATAAATCTTATTTCTAAGTTTGGGTTGAATCTTTCTGGCATGTTGTAATTGGTGCCATTTCAGGCGGCTTGACTTGTTGATAGAAGGGCAATTTGATGTCTCCATTACTTTTTTCCCTACAGTACTGTACCGTACCGCACTCCTCTCTCCGTTTGAAATTCTTCGCCGTCTGCCCTAGACGACTACGGTAACTACCTGCTATTATGGACAAGACCCGATACTTGGCCCTCATGAGAGTGGAGCGTACTTATCCTAGAGCCGCTGGAATACTCGTACCCAAAGTATTCGTGAGTCACAAGTACCCATCAGAAAGTCAGTGGACAGTTGATCCAGGTTGGCCCGCAAAAACAATCCCTGCCTTTCGCAAAAGCATCTCCCCGGGGACTCACGGTCGAGCGCAAGTACGAGTACCGGCTGGAAGGCTGGCGAACAGTCAATTTGGGCAAACCCGCGGAATAATCCCTGTCTTATGCGACAACGTCCCTACCGTAGCACTTGCGCTAATGCTGTTGTTAAATATTCATCCGAATATCTATCCATTACCGAGGCTCATGGTGTTGGAATCTCTCGAGGACCTTTTTTCCTTCTCAAGCACAATTTTCCCATTTGCCCACTTTCCTCCCTTCAGCTACCAACTTTACAAACCCAATTTAAGCCCCATACCGGTGGTGGTGTCGAGACGAGAGAAAAGTTTTTCGAAAGGTGTCGGTAGAACCAAAGACTAACCGCCGCTGGAGAAGTGGTAGCAAAAACTAAATTAACTATGATACTTACTACTTTCCCAGTGGACACTTATATTGTGCTTTCGTTCGTTCCACGGGCAAGATTTCACCCTCCTTAGGCACAAGTACCGATATGTCGCACCGTGATACGGTACCGGTGATGTACCGGCACTAGCACCTTCTTTACCCAAACCCAGGAACAGACTCGTCGGTCACACTGAAAAACTCGTATTGATATCCCCGGGTACCGGACTTGTATCACCTGCGGGGGGGGGCCAGAAACTAGTAAGGGGAATTTTTTAGTGCCGCCCCACTCCATACCGCACGGCGTCCGAACCGATATGCTGCAATAATTCAATTAAACCCCTGGGCTGCCCAACAGCCAAATTCAACCTGGCAAAAACTCGAAATATTCATTAATCTCGGACCGAGCCGATCATTTCGGTGAAAAATAAAAATAAAAAAATGAGTGCTATGGAAGGGATTGTGCAACTCATACTTGTAGTGTACTGTACTCGTACCTGTGTACCCGTAATACGAGTGCCGTGCTTGTGTAGCTTGATGTCAATTGATTCGTACTGTCCAGGGCTCGAGCTGTACTCGTACGGAGGAGACAACATCTTTAGAGGCCTAGATGGGAGGGGAAAGCCTTGGGCTAAGGTTTAACCGTGGTTGAGGCCAACGAATAAGTTGTCACATACGGTACCATACCGGCACCCGGTTCTCGCCGCCTCTCCCGAGATCGAGTCGTGGGTTTTGTGTGTTTTCAGTTCGTACCGGTGCGGGAGCTTATATTACCGAATGGTGATGGCGCGGAAGATTCTTCACTCTTTAAATTAGAGGAGCGCGGTGCCCGCTGCGGTGGCCCGTTCTCGGCGCCCCCCCCCCCTCCGTTTGTTCACTATTCGTCACTCGGGTGCTATCCACTCCCCCGACTGCGGGTACCGTACTCGAGTAACTTACTGCCGGAACTGGCAGGATTCGCCTGGCCCTAGTACTCGGGGGTGGAGGTTATTGATGGGATAGATACGGGTTTGAAGTCTCCGTGTTCATTACGGTACCCTTGAAAAATGATTTACCGTAGTTTGGTACCGTAAGCATAATTGTTGGAAGGGTAAAAAGCTTTGACACCTCGAACCCCTGTCCATCCTATCACTACCCTCCACCCCAGAGTGCTCATGCGTACGTTGAAACAAGAGTTTTCTTTGTGCTCTGTCTCGGATTCGCAACAGAACGCCTTCTATTGACCTTTTCCGGCGGAGGCAAGGTCTATTTTGGACTCTCTTTGACTGAATCGGATGTTTTGCTTCGGCCCCTACTTTATCTCAACGTGCAAGTGGTCGAGTCCCAGCGGTAAGCGAATCTTACCAGATGATGCGGTACAGGTAGTTGGACCATGTGCTATGTGCTCTGGCAGTCGGAAACCCCCCCGCTCTGGAAATGGGGCGTGGAACGCAGCAAACGGCTGGCAGTCCCTTCTGGGAGACGGAGAAATGGAAAGGCTCAAAACCTTGAGGAGAGCAGGAAGAAGTTTGGCGGGGATTGGGGGGGTTTTCTTTTGCTTGGTGGAGATTGGGCTGGAGGGTTGTGGGCCAATGTATTATACGAGTACGGTACTTCAGATAGTCGAGTGCCCGAAATGAAAAGTCTGTGAAAAAAGAAAAACAGCTCCAAACCTTACCTGATGAGGCAACTCCAAAGAAGGAGCACTTGGTCCAATTATTATTCGAGCTTCTACGGTAACGCGGAGGGAATTTCTGCTCTACTAGTTACAGTATATTGAATACCGTAAAAACTTGAATAATTGGAAGGTGGGCTATATAGTTAGACTTTCTTTCTCCAGAGAAGGGAATTCTGGACTTCATAGCACACCGTCCAATTACCGTCCAATTATCCAAGTTTTTACGGTAGGGTTGGGACTTGGAAATCTTCTCATTTCTACACTAGAAGAGTACCTGTTGGGCTGTTGTGGGAGGCAATTTCAAATCAAGCAGTAATAGATAGGCATTCCTGTAGCAGAAACTTTCTAAAATCTGTATGGGTGGTTCCCCGACATAATTGAAGCTATCGATCAAATGGCTTGAATTTTAAATATTTTTCGGTTGTTCACAATACCCCAATACCCCCCAGTCTTCTGTTGGGGAATCCAGTTGTCCCACAATTTTTCTTATTTGTATACTGCAACAATAATGAAATGGGAAATGACACCTTAAAACAAAGCCATGACTCTGGTTGCATATATTATATGTGTTTGAATATGTGAATCGAGTAGTAAAGAGACTTAATTTAAGCTCATGAAGTATTGTTTCCACTATTAATGAGAATTTTGATAGCTGTGGTGTCGAACCAAGACCAGCATCCCAATTTGATGCTAAAATTATGGTTCTCTTTAGAATCAGAATATCATCAGAGGATTCAGGGACTTGAGGTATTTCAAACTTTTTCTCTGGGATGATTTTTGACCTGTTGGTCAGGTTGTTGGTGGCTTGTTGCCTTTGCCGGAGCACTGAGGTCAAGATAGTCTTGGTTCCTGAGGAGTGGAGCTTTCTGAGCTACCGGTAGCACGCGACTATTTTTTCCCAAAGTATTTTATTGGAAAAAGATAATTATCCGGAGGTGAGCGATTCCATAATAGTAACTAGGAATGAAAAAATCGGAAAAGTTATGGTGGCCAAACAGGGGATAGGGGGATGATCGATGTGGCGATGGATGGGGGATAAGTTCAGAAACATCTTAAACCTAGGTTGTTGCACAAAGTGGCCGTATATGACTTACTAAGAACCCACCTTGGCCGGTGGCTACTAAGGGTATCCCTTGGGCGGCGTAAAACAGTAAAATTCGGTTCCAGACACACACAGAATTGTGATTCGTTGCAAATTAATGGTTGCCATGATGCCGAGCCCCTTGGATGTTCTAATCAGTTAAGACCTAGCTATTTCGGGTAATAAAAATCGGATTTTTAACGTCCAAGTAACTCGGCATCATGACAAACATTAATTTGCAACGAATCACAATTCTGTGTGTGCCTGGAACCGAATTTTACTGTTTCACACCGCCCAAGGGATAGTGGAAGGTCGGTATTTGCTTCCCTAAACCACAATCCGGCTTTCTGATGTCTGCCAAGCCCCATTTTTTTCCACAGTACTTTCCTCTGAACTTCGCTACCCGGACAATCTTGCTGATCCTTCTTTCCCATTTTCTCATCCCGGCCCGAGTAAATTTAGTCGCGGAAGGCAAGTTCTACAAGGTGCCAGCCCTCACTAGTTTCTCAGTTTTTCTGAGCCCAAACAAATCTTATACCTGGATTTTTATGATTTATATCAGATACACAAATTGCTACTAATATTCCAAAGCCCAATCCCAAATCCTGTTACGTTTGGTATGGCGGGCTTACAGAGTCCGGACTTTGGTTTTTAAGTTTGGACTTCAAGTCCAAATCCTAGTCTAATCCTCGCATGCCAAACAGGACATAACTTGGGGTATTAGTAAGTAAACAGGATTTACATCATCCTGGCGTGCTCTTTGTGAGTGTTTTCAAGCTGAATGTGACTACCGTAACTGCCATCCTAATGCACGATAGTGTAGTTTAATGACGAATATGCAAATCAGCATCATAGCATTATTTGGTTAGCACTTTAGGCTAAGGTGGGGTGCGCATATTTGCCTGAAAACTGAAAGCTGTTATAATGCCGACGAACCACCGTTTTTGGCGGTACGGTCGGTAGTTTTGCAGTAATGAGACAAACCCACACAACAGGAAAACATCCACCAAACAGCAGTCACATCCCTTCTGCTAGTGGTAGTTAAATCTAACTATCGCTCCTAAAAATCATCTGATGGATTACAGATATCGCTTCCACAGTCTTTGCAATATTTTTTTAATATTTTTTTAATATTTTTTTTTGTACTTTGACTTCGCAGTCCCGAAGGAGATGCATGCGATGGGTATGCTGGATTCTTTGCCGACAAGAATAGTTAGGAGGCTGGAGGGGATGTCAGAGGGAATATCGCGGGCCTTGCGAGAAGTGGGAACAGAGATCAGACAGGAATATGCGGACCCAGACGAGCCTGATAATGGCGGCCCAACGCCACTCTCGTATGCCGCGTTGAAGGGACCTGAGGAAGCCGTTGGAATACTGCCCGGGAAGAAGGAGGTCTATCCCGACAAGCCAGATATTGATGGCCGAACACCACTGTTCCATGCAGCTTGGTATGTGCATGAGGAGGTGGTGAAAGTGTTACCGGGGAGGAAAGAGGTCAATCCCGACAAGCCAGATAACTGTGGTAGAACACCGCTCTTGCATGCCGCTTGGTATGGAAAAGAGGAAGTGGTGAAAGTGTTGCTGGGGAGGAAAGAGATCAACCCCGACAAGCCAGATGACTATGGTAGAACACCGCTCTGGCATGCCGCTTCGTATGGACATGGGCACGTTGTGGAAGCGTTACTCGAGCGGGGTGAGGTTAATCCTAACGGGCGAGATAACGGCGGCTGGACACCGCTCGTGTGTGCCGCCTCGAGTGGACATGGGGAAGTGGTGAAAGCGTTGCTGAGGAGGAAAGGGGTTGACCCCGACCTGTCGGATATCTACGGCAGGACACCTCTCTTCCATGCAGCTTGGAGTGGACACTGGGAAGTGGCGAAAGCTTTACTCGAGCGGGATGATGTTAACCCCAACGAGCCAGATAAAGGCGGCTGGACACCGCTCGCGTGGGCCGCTGCGAGTGGGCATGGGGACGTGGTGGAAGCGTTACTCGAGCGGGGTGGGGTCGGCCCCAATGAGTCAGATGAAGACGGCTGGACACCGCTCGCGTGGGCCGCCGCGAGTGGACATGGGGAAGTGGTGAAAGTGTTGCTGAGGAGGAAAGAGGTTAACTCCGACCCGTCGGATATCTACGGCAGGACACCTCTCTTCCATGCAGCTTGGCATGGGCATGGGGAAGTGGCGAAAGCTTTACTCGAGCGGGATGATGTTAACCCCAACGAGCCAGATAAAGGCGGCTGGACACCGCTCGCGTGGGCCGCTGCGAGTGGGCATGGGGAAGTGGTGAAAGCGTTACTCGAGCGGGATGAGGTCAACCCCAATGAGTCAGATGAAGACGGCTGGACACCGCTCGCGTGGGCCGCCTCGAGTGGATACGGGGAAGTGGTGAAGGTGTTACTCAAGTTGGAAGAGGTTGACCCCGACAAGCCAGACAAGTATGGCATGACACCATTATCACGTGCTGCTTTGAACGGACATGGGGAAGTGGTGAAGGTCTTACTCGAGTTGAAAGGGGTTAACCCCGACAAGCCAGATAAGTATGGCATGACACCATTATCACGTGCTGCTTTGAACGGACATAAGGAAGTGGTGAAAATGTTGGTGGAGTAACCCCATAGTGGGATGCCATGTTAGGGCATATTAGTTAGCAGGCGAGTGGGGCTGTCACCATGTTGAGGGTGACTAGTGCTTCTGGTGCTTGTGCGATAGAGCCCACTGTGGGAGTGGCTACCACAAACTGTATTTAGTCTCAGCTGCGTTCTCTTCTGTCTGTATGATAATCATCATCACTCTACACATCGAATAGCGAACACACTTCAGTTTTCCTATCATACGATATCGGAAGACTGTAGGGTGGGTGTGTGCAAGGACTGTAGGGGGTGTGTAAGGACTGCAGGGGGGGGGGCACGGACTGTAGGTATTAGGGGTGACGGCGGGGCAGAGGTGGAAAAGAAATGAGGGGGGCTGCCAGGGATGGCTGAGGACGCCTGGAGCTGCCGACAAACTATGAGTGATAGATGGTGATGACATGTAACCGACATAATAAGCGATATTCCTGGAAGAAAGAGAAGAATGTTAAATAGATGATCAAGTGCTCCAAGTGTTAAGATAATACTGAACTGATCTTTCTGCCACAAGCCGTATTTTCTCCTTTGAATCGATCCATAAGGCTTTTGATTTAACTAGACACTGTGGTGATGTCGCAGGGGAGCCAAAGAACTAGAGTACTCAAAGTTGACTGGCAGTACAACGCTTAGCATTTCCCACAAGAGTCACCGGGAAACTCAATTGACCTTCTCGGGTCAGGGTGTCTGCAACCGATACCAGAACTTTCCGAGGGCGATAGAGGTAGGGGCCTCTGCGGCGGAGCTGGGGGGGATTTCTTCCTTAACGATTCATGTCCCCTTGGTTTTTGAGTTCCAATTTGGAAATATCTTTGGGCTCTTTTATTTCATAAAGATGTATTGTTCTTCGCTTATGAGTTTACCCATATGGTACATGATTTGCCTGATCATAAACTATGAGCGAGTTCCAATCGTAAGTTTAAAGTTTCTAAGTACACCAGCCAAAGAATGGTGCCAGAAAAACACCGCAGGGTTCTACCTCCATATGCTCTAGCTGGTCCATGGACTCGAGAAAGACGGACTACCGCCGGCTGTCGATCCGGGCCTATCTTCAAGACGGGCCCACTGGGCTGTTCGGAACACTGGTTGGTCGGGTATGGAAGGCGTCTGCCGGAGATGGGAGTGAAGGGTGGGGGGATGGAGGTAGGAGTGGCTGCTGGACAAGATATAGTTAACTGATTAGTTTATTTTGGAACAAGGTAAAAGGACTCATGTGTGGGTGAGTTAGGGTAGATTGGAGAAGGTGTAAGAGGCGTGCTGCCAATAACGATGAGGACAGCTCCGTGACTAAGCAGCGACCTTTAGCATGAAACTAATATCCAACACTTTGTGCGAAATGATAGGTGGTGATAAGACCGTATGTGGTAGTAGGGTGAGGGTGTGCTGGTGGTAGGGGTGCTGGGTAAGATATTGGCTCCGAGAGGGAGAGAATCTGGGAGAGTTTTGGAAAAACGATGAAAAAAATAGTTGGGAAAACAGTTCTGTGATACACGGGAAATTGTGGATATTGTGGTGAGTGATTAGATATGATTCAATCTTATATAGTTGCACATACCGCCCAATTAACGTTAGCGAGTGTTATATAGTAGTGATCGTGTAGCTAGATATAGGCACCTACAAAGATGAGATATAAAAGGAAGCGCTGTTTTGTGAAATCTGTGAATGCTGAGTGTTCGCAACAGTCCTGGCCCCCGTAGGGCCCAATGGGGCGATCGCTAAGAGATCTGGACGGGACGGGACGGCAAAACGCTGTCGGTTCTCGTCCCGGAAACTGCGGGACTGCCAGCCCTACAATGTAAGGCAGATTGGAGTAGGGGATCATGGGGGACTGTTGGGCGGAATTTTTGCTTGATTCAATTATTTCGTCTGCCAAGTAAAAGTGAGATATGTGGAAAAAATAATAAAGCCTGGGTTCTGGTCTAACCACCGGAGCGAATTGATTCTTATATGGGTAGTGCCCCCCCAATATCCCATGGTTTCTTGAAGTGAAAAATACACTGGAAATATGGTTGACCCTGAAAATACCAATGAAGTATGAAATTTATCCCCATATTTCTAGGTGTCTTCTCGTGTACAAGGACCTGCTATCATATAAAGGAAGTCTTTCGCGCAATCACCCACAGTAATGTTTCTACCCCAACATCTATGATAGCCACCAAGCTTCATTTCCATCTGTGGTTCCATTGGTTCAAACAGGGTTATAGTAGAGGAAATAAAAGCTATAGGGAAGACCAAAATAAAGGGAACATGGTATGATATACAAACAATGCATAAAAAGAGAAAATATAAAAAATCTGTTGGAATTTGCCCCAATGTTCGGAAGCGAAATAGTAAAGACTTTTGCCCAACTTCAATTCGAAGTGATATTCTTCTTGCTTGCTTAAAAAAAACGAAAACGCCAAGTGGCCGAACATATATAGAGAGCTTCAGTGACCTCATCCCTCATGAGAAAGAACCTGTTCCTGTCATCAGCCCATAAAGCACGATGAGTTTCAGCCCAGTATATGCCTCTAAACCTGGAGAGCGCAAAGAAGCCTAGCCTAGCGTGTATGAAATAGCAGCCGTATAATCAGGAACGAACCAAGTATGTCTCACCACCACCACATAAGAGACTCTTAACTACTGATATCTCTTTAGAAATTGAAACAAATCTTGGAAAGGTTACTGAGCGTTAGGGTGAAATACCGGCTGGGCTGGACCAGAGCCTAGAGGAAATATTGTGGAGAATATTCCGAAAGAAATATTGAAAATGCAGGTAGGCGCAATAGTATTTGGTCCTCACGACAATCGGCTAATGGCTATAAATCTAGGTTTCGACTGATTTCCTTATATATCGTGGTTATTTTACATGAACCAACAATCTCGGGTGAATTGGAAGGAGGAAGAAAGGTGGTGGTCGGATTGTAGTTGAGGGATGGTTATGATGGGGCGCTCAAGTGGATAAAGGCCCTGGGTGGGGCGAAATCTCAACCGGAAGAGACAGTATCGTGGTGGATAAGGAAGAATCAAGCATGTGATCTATCCACCTTACTCTCCGCCAGTTTTCTTTTTCCGGCTGAGGCGAAGCCATTGGAACTGTATATCCGCATGAGTTTGTCAATCCTGTACCTACCTACCTCCAGTGTGGGCAACGGTCTGGGGGCCCTGGCGGCCTCACGGGAGACTGCTAAGAAGATTGGACCAGACTGGACAACAATTTTCACTTCGTCCCATCCTGGGACATTTTAGGCCTGCAGGGTTGAGCCAGGGCCACGGGCCCAACAAGGTGAGACACTATTATTATGCCATCCTAATACAAGGACAATAGGGGACGGTGGCGGAGTGCGGATCCCGTGACAAGGACGGCTAAGATTGGTAAGAATCTGAGGGGATCTGCGGGGATCTGTGGAATCTGTCAGGACCTCCCAGTATTTGTGGAGATTGGTGGGGATCTGTGGGGATCTGCCTCGTTTCACTCTGAGGCATTCTGAAAAATGACTGTGAGGGCTACCGTCTTCCCCGTCCTACAGCCATTAGCCACGGTGCCAATGTTAGACAGTTGAATCAGATATTACTAGAAGCTACATCCAAATTAGGTTGTGAGTTGTCCGGTGTTTTGTTTCATCGCTTGTCACTCGCTATATCTACCTTCTATCCAACAACTTTCAACTGCCGAGACTGTGCTTGCATGGTTCCAAATAGTCCGACCGGTCAAGTCTTGAGAACAGGACCAGCCGGTCGGTCGACATTGGTGTTAACGACCAGACTGGCTTAGTTTGAGTGGTCGAGTCTGGTCTGGGACCAGTCCCAGACCAGTCTCTATAACACGGTTGTATAAAGGTGCTGGGCGCCTGAAGGTGACGAGCAACGGGGGTTGTGATGATATTCATCTTTAGCATAGAAGTAGGTGAAAGAGCGAGGGAGGAGTGTACTAGCGGATTTTTTAAGTATCCGGACACCTTGGCACAAAGACACATACAAATCAGCGCCAAGGTGTCCGGATATTAAAAAAAACCGCTAGTACACATGCTGGATGTCCGAATGCAATAAGTAATAGGAGCTTTGATCTTTGCCTTTCGTTTTCTAGCATGGAAGTCTGTGAAAAGGTTAGGGAAGGAGGAAAAACATGCAGGATTCGGGGATGCTATGAGCAATGGGAGTCACGGCAACCCCGCCGTCTAGGTTAGCTTCAACGTCTGGGAAAGGCAGAAGTGAATATAGTTTGAAGAGAAAGTACATGTGTTGCCATGAATCCAAGATGAGAGAGCTTTTCTGCTTCATATATATTCCTGTCTCTACTATTAGTAAATGAGTTAGTGGAGTCTGCTGGTAAGTGCAGGTGAATGAGAGAGACTCCCACACAGCTATATTAGCAATCGAAGTCTTTGGGTGTTTTACTATTGGCCTTTCATATACTTTCTCTGCAGGGGTTTTAACAATTTGGTGGTTGCCTTTAACTGAATAGTAAGCAGCAAGCTAATGCATCTTCTATTACTTGGTTTTCACCCAGTCCATCTAGTCTGACTGAGCCTGGTCCAGTCACTGGCAGTTTTAATGATCATGACTGTCTAGAGTTCGTTACGGGGCGGACGGGGCCGTGAAAAATGCGGGCCCCCGGCTCTTTTCCCCACCCCGGCCCACTCAACGGCCTGGTGCGGGGTGTCTTTTTCGGCATTCCAAGCCCCTGTCCCCGCTGGGGCCCCCACCCCACCCATACCCCAGACGGGTCCCCGTTAAAAATAGGTGGTAACAAACGGGGCCCCATCTAGGGAATGAGTACGGGTGGGCCCCGGACGGGGGCGGGGTGGGGATTACACGAAACATACCCCCCCGGCCCTGTGTAAGGGCGGGTCTGGCGTGTGAAAACCAACCCTGCCCCGCCCCGTAACATACACTATGACTATCCGGTTCGTCTAACTAGCTGCCCCTCGACCGACTGGTCAAGCGTATTCTTTGATATGTTTACTACTTAAAGGTATGCAAAGGTTTAAGCTTAATTACCCTCTATGAAGAGAAATTACCGATATTAGGGATAGCTTCCAGGGGACAGGATGCAAGACACTCATCAGAGAGTAAATAGTAAGTAGTCAGTGGGTGTTGCAAGGGAATTCCAGAAGTCATTGTGATCAATGCAAGAGGGAGGTTTGTGAGTGTGCTGCACCTTGTTTACCTACCTGGGGATACTATCAAGGCTATGGCCCTGTGGCTTTCCCTTGCCCTCAGAGCAGGAAACCAGTGGGGCTGCAACAACCAGTGTTAGTAAGGGGGCAATCTGGGTTTTGATATTTTCTGAACTTGCCGTAGATGTAGGCACCACAGACCAGTACAGCCAACCTTGTGTTTATCTCTACAGTCATATGTCATGCTCTATTGTCCTTCATGTCATTCCATAGTCCTCCATTATTATCCGCACCTTTTGGATATTTTTCGCTATTTTCGGCCCCCTCTCAACCATTCCCCACCTTGGTTCTCAGTCCCCTGCCATCCCTAGCAGTCTTATGATGTTACCTTCTATCTCATTGCAGTTGTTGTCTCACGTTGTAATTGTTGTCATCCTTGTTCATAGCAGCTGTTCTGGGAATTCAACCACAAACATGAACAACATTTTGCATTACGTTCTCACCTATGTCTCTGGGCCGTGTTCGGCCGGACCCGACAGGGGCCCTTGATCGCTACCAACATTGGCAACACTGCCATCGCCCTTCAGATACTGGGTACTCCATAGGTTATCAGAACTCTATGTGGCTGCCATCTTCTGGCTTTGCAGAGCTGAAGCCATTCCATGTGAGTAGTATTTTGACAACTATTGTGTCTAATCTCACTCATCTCATCTGTTAAGATTGATATCGCCTCATATGAGTAGTATTTTCACTACTTACTTGTGTCTCCTTCAAGCAGCACCACACACTGGTGTTTACCTATAAATATTTGTTTTGTTCGGATTATCTTGTACATCTGTTGTGATCCTACCCTATTCGCCTAATATTCCACCACTGCCTTGCACCAACTCCCAGAAGTTCAATTCAGCAGTGGTTAACGATAATTACCTGGTTTTTCGATCTTGACATTGTCTTGTTGGAGAAATATTTTTACTACCCTTTCATAACTACTCTGTACACCATGACATAGCAGTCCTTCAACAACTCAGAGCAGCCACCATGGGAATCAGCTTCATATTGACAGCCAACGCTACTGTAGGTAAACCTCTTGCTACCTCTGCAGCTGTCTATATTATTCTCACCAGTTAGTTTCTTTCCAATTCAATAATATAGCTTCCAAGCGGATAGCAGTTACCAGACACTGCCTGCATGTTCAAAATAACAGTCCTCTTACATTACTATCATATTCCAAGACCACCAGCTGCTAATTACTGTACCCATATTGTCTTAACTCCTCTGCCTCCACTGGTACTCTGATTTCCATTAACGTATATTCTCAATTTACATTGATCTTAACAGAAACCATACCTACAGGGTGCTTCTTTGGCTCTATCTCATCTCCTTCCACGGCGGCAAGCATACCTGATACTTTTCTTTCCATTAGATATGCCTTTTAACAAAATATGGTATTACTGTACCTTCTTGAATTACCCTCAGTGCTACCTTTGCTCCCCCATTACTACTTGTGTACCTGCTACTTTTATCAGTGTTAAAATGTTACTTGTATGCAGGTTATAGATAAACATACTTGTAATATTGTGCCTCAGTACAACGACATTGCCTCTTCCTGCTGCTCTGTTTCTGACCTGTTTCTTCCTATTAGAACCTCAACTTCATAACCTAAGTATCAATAACCAACTTACCTGCTTCTCAATGTGTCACTATTCCTCTCCCTAGACCATCTGTGTCTGCATACTAAATCCCTTTAATTCCGCTTAGATATTACCCCAAATAAGAGAGTCTGATATTGTACCTTGCATACTATCTACTAAACACACCTTCTCACAGCTTCCTGGCGTGCGCTATTGCCGTGAAGTTCTCAACCGTGTCTAGGTGGTACCTAATTTGTGTTTTAGAATTCAAAAATTGTTAGTTTCCTGTGGAAGTCAAAGGTTTAACAGTAACCAGGCATGTACAATATATTTTACTTAAAACACCTGAGGGATCATAATCAAACTCACAAACAGGTTTCTCACATCTGCTGAATCCACATCGACTAAGTGGCATTGAGGGAATATCTAACGGAGATGCAAGGAGTCTCAGTTGAGTGCAAGCGGACTGAAGGATATTAACAACATAGGGAACCCAAATGTATGAGCATAGTTAACGATAAGAGGGGACAAGTGTGGTGAAGTATGTGCAAAGAGGGATGGTTGGAGAGGGGAAACAGAAGAGAGCAAACCTTTAACAGTGGAGGGTGAAAAGATTTTCGCATTTTTGCTTAGGATCTTGGCATTTTGAGCCTCATCACAGATCATGATCACGAATACCCAGTCTGGTACACACCATCACAGTTCACGCTATCAGATCAGCTGATTGCGCCCTTTTTTGATTGATCTGATATCACTTTGAGATAAAACTGCCCAGTACATATATAGACTAGCAGCCCCTCGACCGAGCGGTCAAGCGTATTCTTTTTAATGCGGTATAGATGAAGCATGTATTGTCAGATATTTCTATAACTTGGCACACTTGTACCTCAGATGGTAAACTAAAGATCCCACCAATAAAATTGGCTAATTAGTTCTTGGCAGCAAATTGAACTCACAATCCACGCATATTAATTAGTCAAAAAATGTAAAGTACTTTTGCTTTATTCAAAAATTATATGACAAGAGTAATGGAGACAGCAGGAAGAAGAAACAAGAACAGAAGAGGAGAGACTTGAATCAATACATGCAACGTAAACAGTTAGTTATTTAATATTGAGAATTTATAAAGAGTTTGGTAAACAAAAAGACATACCTGGCCACAAAGGGAAAGAGAAGAGGAACTATGGCGAAGCAACCTGGTTAATGACCTATTACTCTAATCAAGTAAGATAGAAAACCAACAGGACTTACTGGTAGGAATAATAGAAGATTCAAGCAACAAGACTGGAAGGAGGAAAGGAGTTGACTGTATAAGAGAGTTCTGTAGGAGTCTGAGCAATAAACAATAAGTATGAAGACCAATATAGAACAAAATAGAAGCTCAGAGAAAGTAAGCTTACAAGAGGGGAGTTACAAAAGAACTTCAGGATATACTACGTTATCCGTCTGAGTAGGGGTTTGCTCCGAGGGTAGAAGTGTTAGTCCGTCTAATGATGTGACTCTTGAAAGAGCCACATAAAGTTGCCCATGACTGAAGGCAGGGGTGCGTAAATCTACACCAACCTGATTGAGGGACTGACCCTGAGATTTATTAACAGTCATGGCAAAGCATAGACGGACTGGGAATTGAGTACGCTCCAGGACAAAGGGTAGATCCTCATCTGAGGTGGTAAGCTTGATCCGTGGTAAAAGACGGATCATGCCATCAAATGTTCCACCCAGAATGGCAACCTGTAGGCAGGTGCGCCGGATTCCAAGTACCCTCATCCTGGTACCATTGCATAAG
>Ga0307509_10002336_pt1 | contig 30849 bp, 11 predicted proteins | sample 10_EM_MG_FD_202245 | JGI IMG/M metagenome (GOLD analysis project Ga0307509, IMG submission 202245) | Populus trichocarpa ectomycorrhiza microbial communities from riparian zone in the Pacific Northwest, United States - 10_EM | ecosystem: Host-associated > Plants > Roots > Unclassified | place...
CGATACCACGATAGCGGTGGCACGATCTCCACCCTTGTAGATGTACTTATGAATGTACTTGACTGCTTTGACAGACCCGCACCCCTCCACATTGATATGTGCTTTGTACCGAAGGGAAAAATATGGGCTGTAGGGAACTACCCTCTGATTGTCAATGACAGCCGTAATATTCCCTTCGGTAGCCCTCACTGTGATAGTGAAACATTGACCTGTATCCCTCCTACGATAGAGGGGATAGCCATCCTCCGTGATTATTGTCTCCGGCTGGAACTGACGGGGAAAGCCATTATGGCAGGTCTGAGTGGCAAGTGGATTTAGATCCTCCATGCAGAGGGCCTTTTCATTACCACCCACACAGTCAGTATGCACCATGGTGCTCTGAATAATACCTCGCAGTTCCTGACTAATCACATCAGCTCCAGTAGGGATTTCGGCACTGATGAAGCGATCAACATTGGCAGCAGTCAGGAACTGGTGGTCTGTTTTCAGAAATACCAGGAGGTGTAGATGCGGGAGGCCTCGCTTCTGGTACTCAATCGTCCAGACCCAGCCCAACCAAGGTCCAAAGACTTCCTTGTGGCGGATCTGGTTCAGTAGATCTTGTACCTTTAGATTGAACACGCGAGCCACCAGATCTGGCCTATCTGAGGCACTCTGGTGTGGCAGCAGCTCACGTTCAATCTCCTCCCACTTAGGGTTAGCGGTAAAGGTTATGAAGAGCGAAGGTTTCCCATAGCAACGAACAATCGCTATGCTGTCCTGATAAAGCTTCTGCATGAACCTATCTCCTCCCACATAACTTGACGGTAAAACCACTCTCTTGCCCACCTGCACAAGGTCAACATCACCAGCTTCGAGAACATCAGCGAGTCCATTGTATAACTCTGCCCTAATGTTCTCCTGGTGTGTCTTGAGCCAGGCCAGCTTGTTTTGATCGCATACTGCCCATGCGTCAACAACAAACTGCTGGAATAACCTTTGTGCACGGAAGAGAGTGGCAGGCTCATCAGCTCGGGTATGCAGACGGAACCTATAGAAGGATCTCTGAGTCAGGCGTTTGTTCGGCTTATTGGCAAGTGTCCTGCCCCAATGCCATCCAAGTTCTCCATTAGGGAATAGGAGAACATAGTGGAGGGGCAGGTACAAGGCGTGGTTGGGGTTGATGAGGGTAAAAGATTCCACATCTTCCTCATCCACCCTTCTCGCCAGGACAATATCCCTCATTCCCTGGTCACCATATTCCTCCGGCAGAATCATGGAGACTTCATCTGCCGTCGGAAGGTTCTCACGTCTGCGATCAGCTCCTCTTTCCACAACCAGGCGCAGCTGTGGATTAAGAATGAGGCGGGCATCGCCACCCTCCTCACTGATCTCTGCATACCTTTCTCGAGCTGTGAGGTACAGCTGAATCAGAGGGTTGGACCTTTGCAGCATCATTGTCAAAGAACGAAGGAGATTGGGATCCAAATCATTTGCACCATCTGCTCTTGCTGTAGCAGCATCGGCCGGATCATAGAGGTAGACCTGGGAAAATCGAGCATCCCCAGGTCCACCAGCAGGCGCTAGAGGTCCCTGCCTATGATACAGTGCTCCATGGATCTGGAACAACTGAAAGGTGCCTCCAATCTCATCCGTCCTTGTATCCTTATTGAACAAGATACTCGTGAAGGGGAAGATCGTGTTCCACCTCCGGAGCCTTCCCCGAAATAATTTTGACTGAGCATTATCACTACTCATCAAGGTATTCAGAGGCTCGGGAAGTGGAAGCATTGGTTCGATCTGCACCAGGCCATGCTTACAGCAGGATTCAAAGCTGGCCTCTCCACCCTGTGGTTTCCTCGAGGCCGATGACTCATCTTTCCAGTGTAGTGCATTGCACCCGGTGCACCTTATGTCCATCCCTCCCAGATCATGTGCTGTCCACCTAGCTCTCTGGCAGTCAAATGACAAAGGCAACAGTCGCTGTGCCTGTTGTCCTTGCTTGCCATCGGGAAGAGCTAGGGGAACTTGCTCTATATCGGGTGCTGGTGGAAGAACAACACCAGCCCTTCCGACCCGTCGAGCAGCCTATATCATGCAATCATATTAGTCTTCTTCAAATACAACTATCAATAGATATTATAATTGACTAAAACTTACCAGACACATCCTGCAGGTTGCCCGAGGTATACCCCTTCCATCCACATCAAACTCTGCCATCGCCTTCTCCTGCCTACACCGTATACACCTCTTCACTTCCCTTGGGATATCTATCAATTGTTAGCAATTATTCCTAAAGACTTTGGTGGATTAGCCTACCTTCTGGCACATCGGGTAGCGCCACCCCATCTCCTCCCCTTGCTTGCCGGCCAGGAGACATCCCTACTTCCAATCCTCCATCCATAATACCCTCTCCTTGTCCCCCCTCTGCATCACCTTGTTATTCTCCTCTCTTCTCATACAAATAGGATCGATTTACCTGCAATCTCAACTTGTTGAGCTGGTTCTCCATCTTGAACACCAGGTTCTACCTGGGCCCGCTTGTGCCGTGCTCTAATGCGCTGCTTCTCCTATTTTCATTGCAGTACCAGTCAGTTAGGTAAATGATGTATTGGTCACCTACACTTAAGTTGATGGTCAGAACATACCAGACAAGCACGGCACCCACGGCGCAAATTTCCCGCTCTGTCTCGATCAAAATCATCTGCCTCCTTCAGTCTCCTACACATCCGACAGCGCGGCATCGTGGCCCTCTAATTGGAACAATCTCAAAATCTTAGCCCATTGACGATATAGTAAGGTTGAGGCATACTTGATGTGTTGTGGTATGAGCAGAGTTGATGTCAGCAGTAGCAGGTCTCCGTCAAGCGAAAAGAATAGTTTAGTGTAAACAAAAGAGAAAATTTTCCTAGTTGGCTTGGCATCTGGATTTGTGGGTTGCAAAACAGTATTTGTGGGTTGCATCGCACAATCATGATCACAATTACCCAGCCTTGTACACACCAGTACTAAGAATGTGACCAGAACGCGGACATGAGTGAGATCCTGTGGCCCTTTTTTTGGATCAGATTAGATGTGTCCATGGAGATAAAACTGCTCAGTACATATAAGAGAAGAAAAACAGGGCCTCCACTGTTGCTAGCCTGTCGGCATCCAACGGTTTCACGCTCCCCTCCGGCTCTTCCGCTTTCCTTCCTGCGGATGTATAGTACATTGAACTAGTGAAAGGTTCATAAAAGGTTATACCCTAGGACTTTGAACATAACATGGGCGGGGGTCTTATTACCCACGGTGTAGTTTTTACCCATAGAATTTTCTGTGCGCGCAACCAACACCACCTCCAAACATCAAAAGCACAATACCAAAACGAATCAACAAAAAGCGAAAAAGATATGAGGAGCATGAGGAGAAGCTCCAGAATGCGATCGCGGATCTTAAATCAAACCCTGAGGCAAAACTGAGTCATGTAGCGGTCCACAATGAAATAAATAGGAAAAGCTTATACAACCGACTAAACAGCAAGACCAAAGTGGCACGTGAAGCTCATGTGGATCAAATGACACTCTGTTAGGCATACCAGAAGGCTTAGCCTTTCCTTAGTGAATAAAGACCTATAGTTACCCTACCTTAGGATTCTGAGTTCAAAAGGACAAGCCAACACCCCCCTCCCGCACCAGCGTTGGGACGACGCTCCATCGGCAGACACCGCCGGAGTAGCGTCCCCTCACCAAAAGACAGGGTCATTGGAGCCCTCCTCGTAACCCCGTATACGTCGCGGCCGTCCGTCCGACCGGATCCCGTTCACAGGGTATATGAGGGAAGGCCTTTGGCGAGCTTATGCAAGTGGTTCGTGCCAAATCGGTCCACGTCACATAAGGTTACTGAGCACTAAAGACGAGAGTCGCGAAGGTGGTCACTAAGTAACAGGATGTTTTTACTGACAATGGTTAAGCAACACATTCTATACTGCACGCTCTCGCGATGAAAGTTGCTGAAGTGAATGGTGTTGTTGGATGAGGTTCTTTGAGAAATCAGACATACCCGTACTCACACACGTCAATAGTATTTTCCGATATTGACGGAACCATACGATAACGATACGACTATGGAGGGATAATAGCTATTGGTGCGATTATCATGACAAGTCTATCTTATCCCTCACAGATGTCGGTTGCAGAATATGTCTGCAATGCTGAGTGGTTCGATAACAAAGCTGGCCCCTTTGTTGGTTCGATCTTGGAGACCATTCTGCGTATTCAAATAGTAAGCAAGACTCCATGCCGACGAAGATGGATCGTAACCAATGGACTGATGTGTGAGAGCACCGTCAGGTAATTTCATTGTGTTGCGATTCGGAAGTCGAAGTGAGATAACAGAATTGTCAGGATCAAATGGTGTTCGCACTTTTGAGAAAAAGCTGGAGTTGTTAGTAGGTACTTAGTTAGCACAAGAACTAGATGTAGCCCGCGACCACCCAGACGCGGCATAAAACTATCGAGGTGCCTCCCAAGCTATTTAGACATCAGGAAGTAGCGGAGAACAGATCTTATTAATATAAGTTTTTACGCTAGAAAAATCTTTCTCACTTTGCCTACCTCTATTTTGAATCATTGAGCCTTCCTAGACAATCTCCGTCTACGATTAAGATTATTGGCCTGAGTTATCTCGCAAGACTTTGAGATAGGCTCCCATCTCACACAATCACCCCTGAAGAGGAGATTAGTGTTTTACAGTGGGTTGAAAAGCGAGATGCTTTAGGCTTTCCTCCTAAGCATAAAGAGCTTGTTCGAATAGTCATAAATCTTCATAATCGGAACCATGAAGACGAGACTACGATCAAGAGCCTCGGAGATCATTATGTCACCCGATTTTTGGCTAGACATCAAGAGGTAGCTACTATTGTATCAAAGGCTATGGACCGTGAGCACATGCTTACACAGAATCCAGAAAAATTAGAAGATTTCTCCAAGCGCCTTAGTGAATGCCTTACAAGTCACAAAATTGGTCCGACAGACTTCTAGAACTTTGATGAGAAGGGATTTCAAATGAGAACGGGTGGGGGAGCCAATGAACTAGTAATATTGTAACAAACCAGCCTTCCTTGATGGTGTTCATAACGGGAAACGACTATCTTACCACCATAGGCTATCGACATAGCCTACGTAGTTTACTTCGTCTATCGTGATAGACTAACATCTTGTGTTTGTAGTAAGTATAGTGATCGTAGGAAGTCCTATCGTGTAGGAATAGAGTTCTCGCATACAAGCGAGGTAGTATAGAGATAAGGGCATTAGGTATCTCGAACATATTGCACCTATGGAAGGTCACTGTCAATGGGCTTGGCCCGTGCCCCAGTATCTGAGTGGTGTATTACTTAGATGGTTGCGTGAAGAGCTCTAACTACTGTGACCAAGTCTCCAACTTATAGACCCTTCACGCCAACAACCTTAACCCTGGTGACTCATAACTTGAGTCACGCGGTCTTATGACTCATAACGAGTCATACTCGAAATCCATCAGATGACTCCTATGAGTCACTGCGCAACATGCCGTAAACCAATCATAAAACATAAAAACATATTAGGTGCACAAAGCGCGTCACCTGCGTGGAACTCGTGACTCATAATGTGAGTCACGTGCGAAAGTCATTACATCATTATGACTCACAATCGTGAGTCATAGAAACATCAACCAATCATAACATAACGATGACACACAAGTGCGAGTTATGTGGGAACTATGAGTCAACTGACTGCATAGCGTGAAACATAAACATACCTTATGACTAATAACTATTAGTCATGTGAAATCTGCCTTGCTTAGTCACGATTTGTGACAAATATCCAGAGTTCAAGTCAAAACCCTAGGAAAATGAATGCAGCAGGGAAACCGGGAGTGGGTAACATTGATTGAAGCTGTCTTGGCCCTTGGAAAGGTGCTGCATTTTACATCTATGCTGGCAAGGCCCACTATGGTGGATGGCATGGTAGGTCTGAGTTCGATAGTAGAACTGCGTTCAGCTTCCCAGATAACGGCTGGACACAGGATTATGTTGGTTTAAGATGGCTGACAACCCACTTCGATATCTTCGCCCCACCACCACAACCATGTCAACAGCGCCTCCTACTTTGCGATAACCACTCATCTCATGTTACCTATGAGTTCCTCGAGTTCTGCTTGGAAAGGAACATTATCCTGTTCTTCTTTCCATCTCAAGCGACACATATTTTACAACCTCTGGAGGTTGGTGTGTTTGAACCTTTGGCTCACTACTGTGCTCAGGAAGTTGATGCCTGGACTGCAATTGAACCACTGCATACCTCATTACTAAAGGGCGATTTCATTCCTCTATGTAAAAAGGCAAGAAAGAAAGCATTCAGCAGTTGAACAATTCGTTCGGCTTGGGCAGCCTGTGGCATTCATCCTCTGAACAAAATCCGGGTTCTTACCAACCCCAAAGTCAATACCAGCTTTCAAAACACTGGAATAGGATCACTCACCACCCCACACAACCTCCGTGCCTTACCCCAGCGTCCTCCTTTGAGTCAGGAACAAAGGATTCGCTTCACACTTCCCTCAAACCTTAAGGATGCAATTGTTCAGATAAAGGACCGGCAAAATGATCTTACTAAAGCTGAAGCAGATGTGACAATCTCTAGAGAAGAGCTTCGCCAGTATATGGTGCATGATTAGCCTACTCCAAAGATTAGAAAGGTCCTCTCTCGCGCACGGTACATTTTATTGAAAGATTTGATGGAGGCAAGACGCAGTGTTGTAGATCCAGTTGACATAGAATGTAACAAGGGCACCCTATAGAGAGGTGTACTCTAAGGTTACGACCGCACCAAAACTCACAGTAGAAGATCAAGATAGAGTAAATAATTCACAAAGAATCAAAACAGTTAAACTTAATATCGTTAAGCTGAAAGCTTTACTCAATTAATTCTCTCGAGAAAAGGTTGGTTATCGAAGTAGAATGCCAAACGCTTAAACTTAAGTAGATACCGCAAAAACTCGAATAATTGAACCGTGTGCTATGTCGTTGAGAATTCCCTACTCTAGAATAGGGGCAAAAAACACAGCAAAAAACCAGCTCCTCAGCCCCTCTGGGGGCCATAAAAAAACAAAAAAATACCAGACCTTACCAGAGGGGGCAACTCCAACGACATAGCACACGGTTCAATTATTCCAGTTTTTGCGGTATCAGATTTAAGCCTTTGACATCCACTACTCCGACCTTGTGCAAGCACTCTGTCCTGCTAACGGTTTGTCTGAGGTCTACCCTCCATCAGGATTTATCCTGGCGGAAGTGTCAGACCAACTCGGGTACACTTAACTTAGTCAATAGGATATGAGTTTCTGCAATGCATCTCCAAGACAACTGCAGATGAAAAAACTCTTCCTATTGAAGTCATACCAGTGGCTAACTGTTATGACAACAACCAGAATCATTACCTAGGTGGTCGACTCACTGGCCCAGTGGCAGTTTCGTCTATACAAGCTATGCAGTCCATCATTTAATCTACCCGACTATCTAATGTAATAAATTGACTTGCACGCTCCGCCAGTGAGATGTAGCCGATGGTTGGCTAAGTGGGCGCTACCCATACTCAGCCTCTCGGGGCATGCTCTACCGTGATAAGACTCATACCTCTAGAGTCCAATAACAACCCATAGTAATGCTACAAATCAAGGGGAGAAGGTCCCGGCTAGTTGCTAAGGTATTTGTCCCACAAGCGCCCTGGCCTCCTTGTACTACCTAAGTACCACTAGGAAGACTACCCTACTACCTGTAGGCTAAGACAGACCCCTAGGTGCCGGAGAGACCATATATACGTGACCCTATTTTAGCGGTTACCCATACTCCCCTTATATATCTGGCGAACAACATTCGGTTGGACGGACGGCGACGACGTATATGGTGTTACGGCAACTGCTCCAATGACCTCTTTTAACTAGCAAACGAGCAACTACACAGCCGTCTGCCTACGACACGCCGTCCCAATGCTGGGGCCCGAGGGGGGTGTTAGCTAGACCCGCCCAGGTTCAATAGTATGTTCGGGCCACCCTTACACAGGCGTGGGGCCTCCTCGCGCAGATGCGTGTGTTTCTAAGAACATCTAAGATCCTATAGAATGTGAGGCAATCGACCTCTAAGTTCTAGGATGACTTTGCTGGTGAAGGTAGGGTAACTTGGACTCATCAGTAGGGTAACTGGGGTCCATGGGCATAATGGTCAAATTCCCAGGGTAGGGTAACTTTGCCCTCTTATTCCTTTAACCGCTTCAGAAGTCCTCCTGTTAACACCTAATGTTTTCTCAGAGGTCTGTGTAACGTTCCCATAAATTCCTTGACTTTATGCGAACTTATTCCCAAAAGGTTACCCTGCCTTGTAGAGTACCCAAGGGTACTCAACTATTCCCTAGACCTTATCCTAGGTTTACCAGCTATTTATATACTAAGTATACCAGACCATACCACCTCTGGTTACCACTTGGTATACCATTTGGGCTAAGGTGATAGTGATTGTAGCTACCTATCGTAGGGTTGTTACACAGAAGGAGACAATGGCATCAAAGAAACAACTGGCCGGAAAAAGAAAGGCACCGTAGGAAGTAGAAGCCCCTAGTAGCATGGAGTCCGATGAAGATTTCCCTGTAGTAGAATTATACTCCGACTCTGACAATAACTCAGAGATCCCGGAATCTGATAGCGATGGAACTAACTATTCTCCATTACGCTCTGATGTTTTACGCTCTCCCTGTCAAGCGCAAACTGCTCCAACCGCTCCTCCAGATAGTCAATCTTCCTCATCTTCAGCCCTAGTACCAGAAACTATACTCCCATTGAGAAGGTCTCATCGTAATCAACCTTACTCAAAATAAAGTTCAATCTACTTTCAAGCTGTTTTCTTACTCCAAAATTTCATAAATTCAGTCTAGCTTTTTCACATGTATCTAGACATAGCCAATTATTCCTTGTATTAAATTACAGCCCGTGGTCTTTTAAAATGGATCGGTGGTTGTGGCTTTTCGTGCTCATGTTGCGGTTCCGTGTGAAATGTCTTCTTGGGTAATAACTACGCCATGGGTAATTGGACCCCCGCCCATGTTACACTAGGGCTCTTGGCAGCGGTAGCTTGCTTAAATTACCATGATGTGCGCATTTTCTCAGCCTATCTCTCCCTTGCAGTATGGTTCTTCACTCTCAGAGCTTGAATTATTAATTCCCATAATGGCAGCAGCCATCCCTCCGCACAACACCACGATTCTTTAAATATGATCGCTTCAAACCTTCCAGCCGACCCTTTTCTACTTTGTCGACGGCCTAGGGTAAAGCTATATAGGGTGGGACGCCGGAATGGCCCGTCAGGAGGACTATCCGAGTCCCACCATCCCAGACGGGGGCTTGGGGTTTCAAGTCACGGCAAGGATTTCATATCCACACTTTATCATCTTGCAAACCGCATTTCACCTGGGTAAAAGTGAGGAGTAAACAAGTATTTCTAATGAGGAAACGAACCGGAACCCTTTGCCAAACCCACAAAACCAGCAATTTTGTCTTGATTGAGAACAGCTGGTAGCAGCTTCAAGGAACCAAGCATACGCTCAATCTCCTGAATACCCATCCTCTCCCCTTCAAATACTAAATATTTCTTGGTCTCGGATTTTAGGCATTCTGCTGACTCGATTATATCACCAATTCACTTTCGGCTGCTTGCTGGTAGTTAGTTTTGAGCTGTTGCGTGATTCAAATTAGAAAGCATATCAAAGGCGACGGGGACAACATTTCACCTGAAACAATCTTCTATTCTTTCTAAAGAGGGACAACTCCTGTTTGGTTAGCTGCAAGGTATTACAATACATCATTCATAGTTTTCTGGAGGTCTCCCTGTCTCCCGCAGCCCCCTTCATTTTTTGTTCCCCCCAGCCGTCCTCAATACCTACAGTTTATAACTACCCCCCAGTGTCTTGTGGTCACCTCCCGTCCTATCTCTTTGCCGTTATCCCTACCATCACTGAGGGCCCAGGGTGGTTCGGAATACTGGGCATGATCGTAATTACTGACATAGCCCTGGAACATGTACACTATGTAAGATGGCTAGACTCGCCACAAGATACTAGTAGTGACTGGGACCACCAGTAGTTATGGCCAAGCAGGCGGCATTGTGTGTATCCGGTGAAAGTGCGCTATATCTAACTCATAGGAAGCGAATTTTTTAACTAGGCTCACGATCGCACTTCCCTCCCAACAAAAATTCATTGGGGATCAGAAAAGGGTTTACAAAGCTCATAGCGGCAAAGCTAGCCCTTCCAATCAGGGTGTCTCCCCTTTTAGACACAGCACGATAAAAATACTACTCCGATCGTACGACCTCGCGAATGGTGAAGAAGTTCGCTTATTCTTATCTCATCATCAACGATTCAAACGGTAAAAAAGGAGTGTATATAAAGCACAATGAAATCTTCCAAGGCCCTCCCATCGTCAACTAGATATATCATTCCGCCTCCTTCCGTGCCCCCCTTCCTTGGCGCACTCCCGGGATAACAAAAAAGGAAAGGCATATTTCGCAAAGACTCCCATTATCCATAGCTTTCGTGCAGCCCATTTGACTCCTTGGTGTTTCTTTACGTGAATGCGTCAATCCAAAAGCGCATTTCCGAATCCTTTTGCTATAACAATGAAAACAACGTGAGTATGCCGAGCAGTATTCAATGGCTTCCAACATCCCCTCTCAATCTGTCTCATCAACAGCCTCCTCAACCTCCTCACCTTAGTGCCTCCTAATCTCAGCAATACAGGCCTTAGCATGGCCACCCGTAGCACCCGCACCTCACCCAGGCCGCACCACCAGTGCAGGGGAATCCCGCGGGACTAAAAAACCCAACTTCCGCAGTCCGCCCAGCTAGCCCCGCCTCTGGGAATGAGATCGTTCCAGCATGTGCTTGGGAATCCACCTCCTGCCCATTTCCTCCATCCCCCATCGCGATTGAACGAAGCAATGTACGCAGGACCTACTTCCAAACGATATTTATAGCCTCCGGTTGCCGAGTATCTTACTGTACGTGGGTGGGGGTTCGTCGTGGGGGGAAAGCCCCTCCTACGCCCTTCCTCGGGCAGGAGCAGGTCCTGAGCACAGCTTAGAGTTGTGCGGAGATGGCGGCTCGCCACGCCGCAGCCCTTCGTAGCCGAGACCTTCCCAGGCAGTTTTCGAGTACGGATAGCGACAGGACTGGTAGGAGCGTGGAGGGGCGGATGTTTGGGGCTGGGAGCCGAGTGCAGGGCACAGGGCTAGGGCGCGGAATAGCAGGTGGAGGGAGCGAGCGGGAGTGTCGTGAGGGTGGGTTCTCGTATTGGGGGGCTTGCGCTGCACAATGAGGAGGCGGCTACTGTCGCGGTAAAATATCAGCCTGGTATAACGTTGTTATATAGAGCGGATAAAAGGGACGGGGGAAGGGGAGGGATTGGGGTGATGAAGCCGGGTGGTGGTGGAAAGTTTGTATAATACTGTAGAGGACAGAGCAGACAATGTTTGATCAGAAGTAGAGAGTGCCTTCATCTAGGGACGCAGGGGCCACCAGCGCCCAGTGATGGGGCGGGCTGGCGGGGAGTTCGTGGGGTGGGAAGGGTAAACGCGCGGAGGTCTTAGCGGGGACTAGATGGGAGATGTGGAGGTTAAAATCGTGCCATTGAGTCCCCTGCAGGTGGTGCGCGTCAGAGGTTTGAGAGTGGCCAGATATAAGGGACTTCCCGAACTCCCGGAGACAGGGGAAAGAGAGAAGTCGCGCTGTTCTTGCTATTCATGTTGTATGTAGTTGGGATGTCTGCGGTCGTCTGGAGGTTATGCTGTGAAAGGCTTTGAATACTTCTTTAGGGTTGCTGGGGTTACACCGTGAGCGCATGAATTCTAAACAGATCGACGGTGACAACCAAATGCCAAGAGTTCACGCGACAAAAATACGATCGCCAGGGCACGACTTTGGGATTAGTGGTGGAGGAAGTTCGCTCGTTCTCTTCTCCCTCTATCACACTCAACTAAAGACAGGAGTACACTCGACTTGTACCGAGGTTATCCTCTTATCCCTCCGGAAATCACCACTCATATCAACTCTCTTCCTCGTATGTCCCCTTTTCCTCTTTTGCGTCCTCCCATGCTAACAAAAAAATGACAAAGACTTGCACTGTTCGTAGCCTCCCGACATCCAACTCTTTCACTCTCCCTTCCGGCTCTTCTGCTTTTCTTCTACGATAGCACATGTATCAAGCGCATTCCGGGGGCCTAAGCGCATTACCGAAAACCATCCGAACGATGAACTGACAGCATGAGCTGTGAGCATGCCAAGCAGCATCTAACGGCTTCCAACAATCAGGGTTCTTTCCCTCCCGCAACCCCCTGTCCTTCAGCTTGTGCGTTGAAAAGAATGCTCCAACATACTTCTTATTTCTCAATAATTCCATGACTTGCGTATCACTGAAGTCCGTCTCAAAAGGTTTGCTAGTGCCATGCTCGCAGCGAGTTTAAGCCCTGAGAAAACGGGCGCAACTACAACCCTCCACAACATTCAAGCCTAGATTAGCGGTACTCCGTTAACGGTTAGCATTAAATCTTATCGAAACCCATCACAATACCACAACGCCTCAAGTTGATGCCACGATCAAAACGAAAGGTCCTATCACCAGATCCCGGGCTGGTAGGCAGGGGGGCCACACAAAGATACAGGTTCTAATATTAATAGTCTTTATAATTGCGGTTGCGATTGTAATCGCCATTGCGCTTGAGTACCGGTGGTTATCAAGATGGTTGGATTTTGCGGGGGATGGTGGTTGCACCTCTTGTGGAATTTAATCCCGCCGCGAGTATGATACTCCCGGGCAAAATATGTTATGGTGCGCTACCTGATCGCACTTGACAACCGGCACAAGGCCATTAACCGGAACAGAACAGGGATATATTTTGCTATCATAGATATTATAACCTCAAATAACTGTTTCATAACTGCTGTACTCCCACTAAAAACATCCGTGCTACTAAGTAACCTCAACTTATTCTAGAACCAAAATCATGGCAATAATGACACAAGCAATTACAAGGAAACAAAAGAAGGAGGGAGTACTTGGCCATTTAAAAAGTCTCCGGACGCTTTGCATTTATTAGTACCTATCTTAGCACAAAAGCGTCCGAAGAATTTTTAAATGGCCAACTATAGGGCAACCAGAGTTGGAGCTTGGGGAACCTGCTATCGCGGATAGTGATAAAAGGTGGTGCGTGTTGTATCGAGAGGATGTTTGGTCGGGAGTGTGCGTTGCCAGGAAGGACAGGGAGCACTCGTAGGTTTCCATCATTCGAGTACCGGTACTGTACTAGTAGAGTACCCTGCGAGAAGAGTTTCACAGCGCCCACCCGCTTAAGCAGCAACTCCGAGTGGCATGTTAGAGTAGCACATGATTTTTGGGTAACAATCAATGGCTGCGCGTGTCGACGCCAGTTTCCAATTTCTGCCGCTTTAGAATGGTCCAAGAGCAAAAGGAAGGAATGAACCAGGGTGGTTGAATGTACTCGCGACAGGGGTAGAGTATTGGAACAAGCTGGGGTCAAGATGGCCAATGCTAAATTTCCTTCATCCAGATCCCAAGAGACCCAAGAAGGAAAATAACCGGTGTTTTTTTTCTTCCTCGCACAGACATTGGCCCCCCCGTTTGTTCCAATACTTTACCCATGTCGCGAGTAAGGCTACTACCGACCGGCACATAAAAAAATCCCCCCAGAGTTGCTGACGGTATCAGCCGTGGGGTTTGTGTAACGAAGTTGAGGTCCAATGATTGGAAGCAGTGTTTGGCAATTTGGAACGAGGCTTCACCAACCCCGCTCTCCTTCAACGAGAGCTATCTCATCAACGAACCCCAACCTAATCAACACCTCGCTCGCAACAACAATCAAAGCAGTGAAAGTAGAAAATGTCACAAGCTTTCAGCAATAACGATAACTGTACCATCATCGCAAATAGCTTTAACAACGCTGGCTCTCATGAGAGATCTGAAATACTGGCATGGCTATCTCCATTAGAGCCACGGGTACGGCATCGAGACATCGGAGCCCGCCGGGTCGACAGTATAGGAGCCTGGCTGCTGGAAACTGAAGAGTTCAAACGTTGGCACAATGGTAGTAGGGAAGATGGGTCTTACCATCCTATCCTATTTTGCGACGGCAATCCAGGAGTGGGGAAGAGCTATATCGTGTAAGAGAATGTATTGGTGTAGGGAATCAAAGAATACTATAGCTAATAGGCTGCGATGATAGTTCATTGGTTATAGACCAGCTGTGCGACGAGGCCGTCGGGGGGGATCCTACCGTCGCCTGTTTTTACTTCGACTTTGCGTCCCGGAATGAGCAGTCACCTGTGAATATGCTCGGCTCCCTGCTAAGACAGCTTGTCAGTGGGCAGGGTGAAATTCCTAAAGAGATAGTCCAGGATTTCCGAAAGGAGAAGATGTCTATTGGGGGTAGATGGCTGCCAGTTTCGGGAATTTTGAAGATGTTTCAAGCAACGGCAACCACGAGACGCACATTTATATGCGTTGATGCACTTGATGAATGTGTGCCTGAGCATCGAATGGTGGTCCTTGAATCGTTAGGCCAGATTCTGCGGGGGTCTCCGGATACCCGCTTATTTATGACCGGAAGACCACATGTGCGAAGTGAGGTGGAGAGGGAGTTGGGTGGAGTGGTAGCCTTTAGATCGATATGGGCTACGGAAGATGGCGTCTCTAGATTTCTGCGCGAGAAACTTAGGAAGGACACGATCCCAAATATGATGAGCAGCACATTGGAGAGGGATATTATGAGGAGCATTCCCGCAATAAGTTCGGAAACGTATGTAGGAACGATACTAAGAGCAAAGCTATCTCAAACCAAGAACTGACATGTTTGAACCTAGATTCCTGCTGGCTTCACTCCACATTGAGGCAATCCTGAGAGGGACAACCGTTGCTCGGCGGAGGAAGACACTCAAGTCAATAAAAGATGGGGCGGGGTTAGGGGACGCATACGGTGCGACACTGGAGCGTATAAAAGCCCAAGACGATGAAAAAGCAAAGCTTGCGATGGCCGCTCTCACATGGGTGTGTCATTCGGAACGGCCATTACTGGTGGATGAGCTCTGCCATGCCCTGGCGGTGGAAATAGGGGCAACAAATTTTGATCCCGAAAATGTCCCTTTGATAGACACGTTGATAGATTGTTGCCAAGGCCTACTGACAGTCGACTCGGAGGCTTCGGCCGTGCGGTTAATCCACTATACCGTCCAAGAATACTTTTGTAGCCATCCCAACCTCTTCAGCAAACCTCACTCGACACTTGCAGAAACCTGCTTAACCTATCTCAACTCACACCAAGTCAAGGAACACACATCCCATTCCCTCCGAGGCACCCACGTTATGCCATTCCTCAAATATTCTTCCAGATATTGGGGAACACATGCGAATAAAGATCTCTCAGACTATGTGATGGCCCTTGCGCTGAGGTTCCTGGACCAGTACGAAGAACACATATCCGCCGTATCACTTCTGGAACAGGTATTGCATCCCAGGCATATCGGGGGCATAGCTACTTCCCCGCGCTTCTCCGGACTACACTGTGCATCGTTCTTCGGGATTGTCCAACTTGTGACAGTATTGATAAATGCTGAAGGTCACGAGGTCGACCAGCAAGACCGTGTAGGAAGAACCCCGCTCGGATGGGCGGCAAAGAACGGACACGAAAGAGTGGTCAAGATACTGCTAGGGCGGAAGAATGTCGACCCCAATCGCCCAGATGTGTATGACCGAACACTACTTGGGTGGGCTGCCATTGAGGGACATGAAGGAGTAGTCAAACTATTACTGGAACAGGAAAATGTCGACCCCAATCGCCCCGATAAGAGTGGTGAAGGGCCGCTCGGGTGGGCTGCCATCAAGGGGCACACAGGAGTGGTCAGGTTATTGCTTAGACGAGAAAATGTCGACCCGAATCGCCCAGATAAGAATAACCGAACACCGATCGGGAATGCCGCCGTCAAGGGACATGAAGCGGTGGTCAAGTTATTGCTGGAACGGGGGAATGTCGACCCCAATCACTTAGATAAGGATGACCGAACCCCACTCGGGTGTGCTGCTATTGAGGGACATGAAGGAGTGGCCAAGTTATTGCTCAAACGGGAAAATGTCGACCCCAATCGCCCTGATAGGAATGAACGAACACCACTCGCGAATGCCGCCATTAAGGGACACGCAGGAGTGGTCAAGATATTGCTGGAACGGGAAAATGTTGACCCAAATCGTCCCGATAAGGATCGCGAAGGACCACTCGGGTGGGCTACTATCTACGGACACGAGGGGGTGGTTAGGCTGCTGCTGGAACGGAAAGACGTCGACCCCAATCGCCTAAACGACCAAACACCGCTCGGAAATGCCGCCATTAAGGGATATGAGGGAGTAGTTAAGTTATTGCTTGAACAGGAAAATATCGACCCCAATCGCCCTGATAAGAATGGCCGGACACCACTCGTGAATGCTGCTATCAAAGGACACGATGGAGTAGTCAAATTACTGCTGAAACGAGAGAGTGTTGACCCCAATCGCCCAGATAAGTATTGTGAAGGACCGCTCGGATGGGCCACTATCTACGGACACGAAGGAGTGGTTAGGCTGCTGCTGGAACGGGAAGACGTCGACCCCAATCTCCCGGATAAGAACGACCGAACACCACTGGGATGTGCTGCTCTAGAGGGACACGAGGGAGTGGTCAAGCTATTGCTTGAACGGGAAAATGTCGACACCAATCGCCCAGATAAAAATGACCGGACACCACTCGTGAATGCGGCTATCAAGGGACACGAGGGAGTTGTCAAGTTATTGCTGGGCCGGGAAGATGTTGACCTCAATCGTCCAGATAAGAATGGCCGAACACCGCTCGTGTGTGCTGCGATTGAGGGACACAGAGGGGTGGTCAAATTACTGCTGGAACAAGAAAATGTTGACCCCAACCGCCCAGACAAAAGCGGAGAGGGACCACTCGGGTGGGTTGCTATTAAGGGCCACGAGGAAGTGGTCGGGTTGCTGCTGGAACGGGGAGACGTCGACCCCAATCGCCGGGATAAAAATAACCGAACGCCACTCGGATGTGCTGCTCTGGAGGGACACGAAAGAGTGGTCCAGCTGTTGCTGGAACAGGAAAATGTCGACCCCAATCGCCCGGATAAGGATGATCAAACTCCACTTGGGAATGCCGCTATCAAAGGAGAAGAGGGGGTGGTCAAGCTACTGTTAGAACGGGAAAATGTCGATCCCAACCGTCCGGGTATCTATGATCGAACACCACTCGTGTGTGCTGCTATCAAGGGACACGAAGGAGTCGTCAAATTATTGCTGCAACGGGAAAATGTCGACCCCAATCGTCCTGATAAGGATCATGAAGGACCGCTCGGATGGGCCACTATCTACGGACACGAGAGGGTTGTCAGGTTACTGCTGGAACGGGGGGATGTCGACCCCAATCGCCTAGACGACCGAACCCCGCTCGGCAATGCCGCCATCAATGGATACGAGGGAGTAGTCCAATTATTGCTTCAACGGGAAAATGTGGACCCCAATCGCCCAGATAAGAATGACCGGACACCACTGACAAATGCCGCTATCAAGGGACACGAGGGAGTGGTCAAGATATTGCTGGAACGGGAAAACGTCGACCCCAATCGCCCTGATAAGGATTCTGAAGGACCGCTGGGGTGGGCTGCTATCTACGGACACAAGGGAGTGGTCAAGCTACTGCTAGAGCGGGAAGACGTCGACCCCAATCACCTGGATAAGGATGATCGAACCCCACTCGTGAATGCCGCTATCAAAGGACACAGGGGAGTGGTCAAGTTATTGCTTGAACAGGAAAAGGTCGACCCCAATCGCCCAGATAAGTTTAACCGAACACCACTCGCGAATGCGGCTATCAAGGGACATGCAGGAGTGGTCAAGTTATTGCTGGAACGGGAAAATGTCGACCCCAATCGCCCCGATAAGAATCTTGAAGGGCCACTCGGGTGGGCCACAATCTACGGACACGAGGGAGTAGTTAGGTTACTGCTGGAACGGGAAGATGTCGACCCCAATCACCCCGATAAGAATGACCGAACACCACTCGGGTGTGCTGCCGTTGAGGGACACGAGGGTGTGGTCAAGCTATTGCTGAAACGGAGAGACGTCGACCCCAATCTCCCAGATAAGAATAACCGAACACCTCTCACGAATGCCGCTATCAAGGGGCACGAGAGAGTGGCCAAGCTATTGCTTGAAAGGGGAAATGTCGACCCCAATCGCCCGGATAAGAATGACCGAACGCCACTCGGATGTGCTGCTCTAGAGGGACACGAGGGGGTGGTCAAGTTATTGCTTGGGCGAGAAGATGTCGACCCCAATCGCCGAGATAAGAATAACCGAACACCGCTCTCGAATGCCGCTATCAATGGACACCACGGAGTGCTCAGATTACTGCTGGAACGGGAAAATGTCGGCCCCAATCAACGGCCACATATGGCCCTGTGAAGGGGTACGAAGGAGTGGTCAAGTTACTTCTAGCCCCACGGGGGTGTCAACCCACATCACCCCGATAGATGCGGCGCCATACCGCTCTCTTATGCCGCCGCTAGGGAGGGGTACGGGAAAATCGGGCAGCTATTCCACACCCGGAAATCTGTTGAAAACCCAAATGGGCAGCTACCCCGCCATCTGTGACACAGATATGGTGAAGTGGAACTACGGTAACTTTACCTGTGTTGCTCACCCTTCAATTACTTCGGGTTAACCCCTTTCCAGCACCAGCCCTCCTCAGCCCCCGGGAATCCTGTATTCTCTATTACTGGTATCACCATCTTCCCTGACCCACTGCGCTTTCTATCTTAGTCCGATAAACGTAATCGTGAAATCCCCCCGACTATTTTTCACGGGAATGCTCCCTTGGATAGGCATACACTCTCTCATTCGTTCTGATATTTGTTAATGTTTATGAGTAAAGGCTCACGAGTTCCACTATCGTGTCTAGCTCATAGCATCCGAGGGAATATTTTATTTTTTTAACTTCCATCATTTTTCCGGTTACCATTCCTCAGTTGAATAGATCCAATGTTTCAAATTCTCATTTTTTCAATCTTCCTCCATGTATTCATTTCTTCCTTGTCTCCCTTGCCAGCGACAAACGGATAGGCGGATAATAGATAAACCTCAGATAGAGTCCTCATTCCGATAATTGAGCCGCTAAAATCTGCTTTCACGTAGTTCCAGGAGAATCCGCGCTCGAATTACTTAGCACATCAGAAAAAAAATACCTCCCATTCTCCCGAACCCCGTCTAATTTCCCACCACAATCAGTGCATTACTAGATCAGATCTTTGCCTATCTCGTAACTTATCTCTGGTACTATTATCACTGACACTATCAAATTAGGGGGAAGGCACCAATCTGATGAACTCTAATGATATGCCCGCCCCCCAATCCCTTCCACCAAAGCTGCGCCGGAAACTTGAGATACTTAGAAAGTTGTTACCATATTCATACTCCATAATGGCGATCTGGGATCCGTGGTTTTGCGCCGAAAAATACAAATCTATAAGGTACATAGTCCCCAGAGTTGAATTATACACCTCGGTTGTTGCCACAAAGTAGTGGCAGGGGGGGGTGTTGCCAGCTCATCACAACACTCTTGCTTGCTACTACCGGTAGTTGTGGATGCTTGGCAGTCATGGCCAAACACAGTATCATGGGGCTGCTGCGTGGCTAATATGGCTGCTCCAATGCGGCTCCAGCGCTTATTGAGCCGCGAACAAATTGCGTGTCGGACATGCCTAACATACCTGCCAATTTTTGCCTCGCTCAAATCGCTCTCAAACCACTACTAACTTTCATACCGTATGATACTACTTGCTCTAATACGCTTGATGATAACCCACTGCGCTACGCTATCTTGCCGCATTGGTCTCGCGCACCGCGAGTGCAACGCCAAGACCAGAAGTGTGTAACATATATTATCGCTTTGATTCCCTCCCACTGGTGAGCCGCATAAAAATTAGATAGATATTGATTGCTCTCATCATAGATAATCTCTTTTGAAGGGAGATCCCAAGGATCTGTTGGTTCGCAGTGAACCCCCGTGACCGAATAATCTACTGTTGGCTGGGACACTATCCAAAATATCCCTCGGCGGTACTGTGCTCCGTTCTGCCCATTACCTCGCATGTGGTCCCAACTATTTCAGCACAATAGTGGCTATGTTCGCCACCGTAATTGAGCCACTATTGGCTTGCTGCATGCAACCCTTGCACATATTTACGGCACTGGCTCTATCATCTTTGACACATCATCCTGTGAAAAGTCCAACAATCGGACAACGTGCTATGTCAGTGTAGTCCGAAACTTTCCTCCTCCCGTGGTGGAATACAGACAAAAAATCTGTTCCCCGAGACAAAAAGAAAAGGATAAAAAAACACTATACCATACCAAGAGAGGCGACTCCAATGTCCAGGCATATGCTCTTATTCTTCGAGCTCTTACAGTACCGGTACAGCAACTACAGCAATGTATGTGAACGGTACTAGTTCGTGCATGTTGGATGACTAGGCTAGCATCTGAGCACGGTACAGTACCCTAAATGGCTTTCATATTTGGTGGGCAAGAGGGTGGTGACCCGACGTGAACACAAAGTTTTGGAATATCATAAAACCGATTGCACTAGTAAAACTAATTACCATAAAAACTTAAATAATAGGCCGGTGTGCTATGTAGTCGAGAATTACCAGACCTTACCAGAGGAGGCAACACCAACGACATAATTTAGCACACCGACCGATTATTTGAGTTTTTACGGGGGCACAGTATAATAAGGCTGACATTTATGAAATTGAACTTAATGGAAACCTGCTATAATAGAAATGGACCAGATTTACAATTTTGGGAATATAGGGATTGCATTAAAGTTAGGCCTCTTAGAGTTTCCTCTAACATGCACTAGAAGCAGAGTACCGGTCAGGGCAATGGTGTGTTTGATACCGGTAGGGTACCGTACTTCCTGTGTCGTCCTCGGGTTTTTCATCCTGCTAATATTATGATACCGTATTATAATTATCTTGTGCGATGACAAAATAAACCGAACAATGAACGAACCCTCATCATTTTTCTCCAACATCAACCAACAAAAAAAATTAAAAAGAAGCTAAATACATAGCCGGAATTGACATTCAGTACTCGCGGCGAGAATAAGTCCTGAGACAACGGATGCCACTACAATTCCCCACAATACCAACCATCGCAATACCACAATCGCTTAACCAAATACAACAGTCAAAATGAAAGATCCTACCAAATATTTGGCCCCGAAAGAGAGGGCGGGACTCTAACATAGAGGCATTTGGTATTATAGACATTGCGGTTGTGGTTTCCATTATAATAGTTATAGTCATGGTTGAATTTATGGGGGTTTTGTGGTGTCGCCCATTGTCTCAGGACTTATTCTCGACGCGAGTATATCGCCGACCTTAATAAGGATACGAAATTAAGTTCTGATGCATCATATCAGTTGTGTGGTAATGATTTTTTTGGGAGGGTTTGTTGTCGGGGCTATGTGGAGGCGATGGCTTTCCTCAGTCGCCCCTGGTGCTCGGCTAATTTTGTTAGTGCACAATATGTCAATAAAAAAGCTTCCAGGTATGATATCATGCCAGACTTGAGTTTAGAGCAGTAGAAAGTGTATAAGTAGGTTATGTAATTGTCAACCGTTATGGATTCGGAATTTTTGCAACTCGCTTATAATATCGGTGCGTATTGGTCGTACTTTATCAAAAGCCTTACCACTACTACTAGGCTAATATCAATTGTTTTTTTGTTTTTTTTCTTTTCATCTTGGGGCAAGTATGTATTTACGCGGGGGTGGAAGTAGAGGGGCAATCCGGGCCACTTCAAAGCACACCACACTGGCTTTTGTAGGGAGGGAGTTGCCGTGGGAACGCCCCCAGTCTACCCCAAACAAAAACCTATCATATGATACCAGCTTTTCCGAAGGGCCTCCAATTACCTTCATCCCAGAAGGCGCCCGGGATAACCCGACCGCGCTCCCGGCTCTTGTGATGGGAGTGAATGATTACACATACACAGGGAGATAAACACCCTCTAACCACGGAAGATTACCTAAGCTTATTCATCTATCCCACTCACTTTGTCTTCCCGCCGCCGTCCAGGACGGGGGGTATGGTGTATCAGATCATCATCAGCTGTCATCCGCGTTACATACCCCCAATCACCGTTGAAACTAATTGGTGCGGAGGTAATGATTGAGGGCGAGGGTTTTACGCAGCAGAACGGAACCGCTTGAGTGGAGACAAAAGGTTTGAATTAAGCGAAGATGAAGATCATGATTGATTCTTATAAGTTGATGGGAAGGAAAGATCTGAGGAAAAGTTGTATACAGGAAGAAAGGCATCAAGCAAGAGATGAAAAGAAGGAAAGCAAAATAGGGGGTGAAAACATTTTCATAGCTTGCGTGCCCTTCAACTAGTGCGTACGTACACCACAGTGGCCTCAGAGTGGGGGTGCATCCCGCACCCACTAGGGCTATTAAACTGCTATTTCCAGCAGTCGCTGATCACGCGGCCATAGGGGGAGGTGTGGAAATACTGTAATAAAGTCAAGGACCCACGTTTTATTTTGATTTTTGATGTTGGGAGTCTTGGGACGCTTTTCGGCATGCTCTCGTGCTCGCTGTTGCATTGTTCGGATAGTTTCCGGGAATGCGCTTAAGCTTCGGGGATGGGCTCGATACGCCCGCGGGAAGGAAAGTGGAAGAACCGGAAGAAAGTGTGGAGGAGTCGGATGCGCGCAGGTTTAGTGCCCAGAGGCTATGAACAGTGTGAGTCTTTGTCTTTTGTTTGTTATCACGAGAGTACGCAAAAGGGAAACGGGGACATACGCGAAGGAAATGGGTATCGTGGTGATCCATGGAAGGATAAGAGGGAGACTTAGTCGTACTGTATTTTATATATACTCCTGTCTTTACGATTAGTTAGTTGAGTGGGTGAGATAGATCGTGAAGAGAAGGTGAGAACAAGCGAACTTCCCCACTCTCACAGTCAATAAGTTGTGCGCTGCGATTGTATTTTTGTTGTGTGAACTCTTGGCGTTTCGCAACAACTTGAGCATTGGCATACCTTACTGTAGAGGGTAACATATAATTTTTGGGCAACAATCTGTGGCTTCGCGGGTAAATACTGGAAACAGTTTTGAACGGTACTACTGGTATCGGTTTCCCTCACAAATTTCTACTGTCTTAGAATGTGTTAAAAGCAGAAAAGGTATGGACTGGGGTGTGGAGTTGTTGAACATAAAGCTACTACCGGTAAAGCCCACTAGTACTTGAAGAGCGTCTGATGGGACTAGCTGTCAGGCGTTTGTGTATGGCGCCAGAAGCCGTGGAGGGGAAGTGTGTAACCTCCCAACTTTGATTTTTTTTGACTGGCCGAGAGCTGTCAACTAGGCCATTTTTGCCACGACGGAGTTAGTATTTACAGGCAAGCCGATATATGGTAAAGGGGGTTACACACTTCCCATCTATGGCTTCTTGCGCTATAGCGAGTTTCCGATCCCGTGATTTGAAAGAGTGTTGCTAACCAGACACAGGCTTCATCTACCCCGCTTTTCATCAACTCCAAGTAACTGCGTTCAACAGACTCCAACCTTACCAACCTTTGCCCCCAACGCTCACATCTGTGAAAATAGAAAATGTCCCAATCCTTCATCAATAACAATAACTCTTTCAACACTACAACTACCGTTAACTACATCACCCCCGATGATAGATCAGAAGTACTGGCATGGATATCACCATTAGAACCACGGGTGCGGCATCGAGACATTGTAGCCCGGCGGGCGGACAACATAGGAGCATGGCTGCTGGAAACCGAAGAATTCAAATGCTGGCAAAATGGTAGTAGGGAGGATGGCTCTTATCGTCCAACCTTGTTTTGCCACGGAAATCCAGGAGTGGGAAAGAGCTATATCACGTAAGCGGGAATGCAATCTATCAGTGTGGGAATCAGAGAATGCTATTGCTAATAGGTCACGATAACAGTTCACTAGTTATAGACAAGCTGTGCGACGAGGCTGTCGAGGAGGTTCCGACCGTTGCGTGTTTCTACTTCGACTTTGCTGCCCGGAATGAGCAGTCACCGGTAAATATGCTTGGATCCCTTCTCAGGCAGCTTATTAGCGGACAAGGGGAAATTCCTGAAGTGATAACCCGGGCTTTTCGAAAGGAGAAGATGTCTATTGGGGGTAGAGGCCTACAAGTTTCGGGAATTTTGAACATGTTCCAAACAATCATAGCCACGAGGCGCATAATTATATGTGTTGATGCACTTGATGAATGTGTGCCGGAGCATCGAATGGTTGTTCTTGAATCATTAGGGAAGATTCTGCAAGCGTCTCCGAGTACGCGATTATTCATATCCGGAAGACCACATGTGAGGAGTCAGGTGGAGAAAGTTTTGAGTGGAGCAACTACCTTCATATTTATACGGGCTACGGAAGATGGAGTCCTTGGATTTCTGTGTGAGAAACTTAGGAAGGACACGATCCCAGGTGTGATGAGCACCACATTAGAGGAAGATATTATGAAGAGCATTCCCGCAATAAGCTCGGAAACGTATGTTGGAACTGTGTCGGGGGCAAAGCTATCTGAAAGTAATGACTGACATGTTTAAACCTAGATTCTTGCTAGCCGCCCTCCACATCGAGGCAATCCTTAGAGGTACCACTATTTCTCGGCGGAAGAGAACACTCAAGTCAATAAAAGATGGAGTAGGGTTAGGGGATGCATACGGTGCGACACTGGAGCGTATAACGGCTCAGGACGAAGAAAAGGCCAAGCTTGCAATGGCCACTCTTACATGGGTCTGTTATTCGGAGCGGCCGTTACAGGTAGATGAGCTCTGCCATGCGCTGGCCGTGGAGGTAGGAGAAGCAGATTTTGATCCCGAAAATGTTCCTTCGATTGGCACATTACTTGACTGCTGCCAAGGCCTAATCACAGTCGACGCGGAGGCTTCCACCGTACGGTTAATCCACTACACCGTCCAAGAGTACCTTTGTAGTCATCCAGATCTCTTCAGTAAACCTCACTCGATACTCGCAGAAACCTGCTTAACGTATCTGAACTCCCAACAAGTCACGAACCTCACATCCCATTCTTCCCCAGACACTCAAAGTATGCCATTCTTGAAATATTCTGCGAGATATTGGGGAACACATACGAACCGGGATCTCTCAGACTCTGCAAAAGCGCTTGCACTAGTACTCTTGAACCAGTACGAAGACCATATTTCCGCCGTATCACTTCTAGAGCAGGAACTGCACCCCAGCTATATCGGACACATCCGTACTTCACCGCTCTTCTCCAGATTACATTGCGCATCGTTCTTCGGGATTGTTGAGCTTGTGACTATATTGATTAATGCTGAAGGCCTCGAGGTCGACCAACAAGACTGTGTAGGTCGAACCCCACTCACCTGGGCGGCAAATAATGGACACGAAGGAGTGGTTAAGATACTGCTAGAGCTGAAGGATGTCGACCCCAATCGCCCAGATAAGAGCGATCTAACACCCCTTGCGTATGCTTCAATTGAAGGACACGAAGGAGTGGTCAAGTTATTGCTGGAGCGGGATAATGTCGACGCTAATCGCACAGCTAAATATAACCGAACACCACTCGGGTGGGCTGCTCTTCGGGGACACGACGGAGTTGTCAAGCTACTTCTAGAACGGAAAGATGTCGACGCTGATCACCCAGATGTGTATAACCAAACACCACTCAGGAATGCCGCAGCCAAGGGACACGAAAGAGTGGTCAAGTTATTGCTTGAGCGGGATAATGTCGATCCCAATCGCACGGATAAGAATGATCGAACACCACTCGTGTGTGCTGCTATCTGGGGACACGAAGAAGCTGTCAAGTTAATGCTAGAGCGGGATAATGTCGACCCCAATCGCCCGGATAAGAATGGCCGAACACCACTCGGGTGGGCTGCTATTGAGGGACACGACGGAGTTGTCAAGCTACTGCTAGAACGGAAAGATGTCGACCCTGATCACCCGGATGTGTATAACCAAACACCACTCAGGAATGCCGCCGTCAAGGGACACGAAGGAGTGGTCAAGGTATTGCTTGAGCGGGATAATGTCGATCCCAATCGCACGGATAAGAATGATCGAACACCACTCGTGTGTGCTGCTATAGGGGGACACGAAGAAGTGGTCAAGTTCCTTCTAGAACGAGGGGATATCGACTCCAATTGCCCGGATAAACACGGTGGCACACCGCTCTCTTATGCTACTAGAGAGGGGTATGGAACAATCGTGCAGCTATTGCAAGCCCGGAAATCTATTCAAACTCCAGATACGCCGATACCCTACCCCCTCTAGCGCAGCATGGGTGAAGTGGGAGCACTGGGTACTCTATTGATCACCCTCGAATCTCATAGGATTCACCCTTTTCCTGTTCCAGCCTTTCTCTCTCTCCCCCGGAGTCTTCCACACGCCTTGCTCGTACCACCATCTTCCCTTCTTCCCAGTGCCCTTCCCGCCAGTCCAACTAACGTAATCTTTAAATCCCCCCGCCGGGCCGCCATTCACGAGAAGCCACTTATATGTAAGCCTATACCCCTGAAACTCTCGGATATTTGTCCACGTTTATGATCAAAGTCTCACGAATTTCTGCTTACTCCGTCTAGCGCACAGCAACCGGAGAAACACTTCATTTTTTAAATTCCGTCATTTATATTAGTCACCATTCCTTAGGGGCATAGATTCCTTGTTTCAAAATCCCCTTTCTCAACTCTCCTTTATGTATTCATTTCTTCCCCGTCCTCCCTTGCTAGCAATCGATAGATAGATAGACGGGCAGATAGATAAACCGCACATAGAGTTCTCTTCCCAATACCCGAAAACCCACTGGAAGCGTTCCCGCACTCACCATGACCCAGAGAATCAACCCTAAACATTGTGATTCCCTGATGATATCCTTCCCAGCATCAATTAGTACTTGAGTTACCTATGCACACCCAGAGAATACCTGCCATTCCACCGAACCCCATTCATTTCCCTCCTAAGCTAAACTCCTCGATTGGGCCTTCCTAACCCACCTAGTAAAATATCTCTATGCATGCAGCTCCCAAGTAGAGTTATCAAATCGGCCACAAGGCTGCAACATAGCGAACTATAGCTATATGCCAGCCCCGCAGCCCACCACTCCAAGTATGGGGACACAAGTCGGGTAGAAAGTTGTGACCATCCTCATACCATACAACGGCGATCTATAAACAATGGTTTTGTGATATTTTCAGGCCAAGTTCGAAAAATTCAAATGTATGAGTAGTCCGCGGAGTTTGAATATAGACCTTGGCTGTTGGTAGAAAGTATGGAGAGTAGGAGTGGTGGAGGTGGAGGGGGGGGGGGGTTGTCAGGTTATCACGATAGCATTACTAGCTGTGAGTGCTTGGCACTCGTGGCTAATATGGCTGCTGCGATACTGCTACCACGGCTCCTTAGGCTAGCCCCGGATCGCAGGTGTGTCAGGCTCTAAGTTATTCTTTTACTATGGTGACGTCTCATACCGCCCATACCTGCCCCCGAATTTCCACCGAGCTCGAATGACTCTCAAACTGCTGACTTTTACCCCACTACAAGCAAGCCCAACTTTTGGCAATCGTGAGATGCTGTCGTTTTCATGCTCGCGCTATGTTTCATTGTTCAGATAGCTCTCGGGAATGCTATTAGGCTTTGAAAATGTGCTCGATACATCGGCAGGAAGGAAAGAGGAAGAGCCGGAGAGGAGCGTGAACCCGTCGGATGCCTGTAGGCTACCAACAGTGGGGGGCGGTCTCTGATTTTCCTTTGTTAGCAGGAGAATATGGAAGGGGAAAGGGGGAGATACTCATGAGAATGGATATGTGTGGTGATCCATGGTGATAGGATAGGAGGAGGTATTCATTATGATTTGTATCCAACAATATGAGGATTTTTCCAGCCGAGTGAGAGACCGTGAAGCCTAAGGCTTGGGTTGGGGTGATTGAAAGAATAGTTTAGGACCATGTTTTTAGCGGTTTTGAGTAACAGGGTGTATAGAAGCCCGTGCTGAATGGGTTACTAGGGTGCGGCAAGAGACCCCCATCTTGCCTGGTCTGCTTTAGTGGCAGAGACAATCCTCGCAAGCGGCTAGTCTAGCTTCTAAACTTCATCTCCCAGGTCCTGGCGGGAATACTGATATCTGCAGGCTTCCGAGTGAGCGACCATGATTGTCACTATGGTCTGTGCCCAGCCAGAAAGACCTGGGTGAGTCTTTTTAGCCTCGCACTCCAACCTAACCACACCATCCAGCGCGGCAGCAGTACCCCTAGTGTATTTGTGGATTCTAAACAAATAATTATACTCTTCCTTGGATATGTACACCCAATCTAATAAGTAGTGTCAAAATTCAATAACGTATCGCACGGGGAAACCGCCCATGACAGGGATTCCACTCGGGGGCCGTGCGGAGTTGAAGCCCTCCTCTACCCATAGAAAATCATAAGGAAACCGTTAAAGAAAAAATTAAAAAAATAAAGAAAAAATATCCATCTCAAGAGAATCAGTGTATCTATCTTTTTGTGCCCTTTCCTAACTTTTATTCACCCGTTTCCATGCTGGTAATGGTGTCCGGCCTACAAAGCCTATTGTTAGGCGGGAGCCTATCTCAAAGTCTTGCGAGATAACTCAGGCCGATAATCTTTTTAATCGTAGACGGAGATTGTCTAGGAAGGCTCAATGATTCAAAATAGAGGTAGGTAATAGTGATAAAGATTTTTCTAGTGTAAAAACTTATATTGATAAGATCTCTTCTCCGTTGCTTGATAATGTTCAAATAGCTCAGGAGGCATCTTAAGTTCAGAGCTCCATGCATCCTTCTGTCATGTATAAAATAACTATGATCGGGATGAGAGTTGAACCCAGGACCTTAAGTATTCAGTCCTAAAGTAAACCAATTAGGCTACTATCATACTAACTTTGTACCTACTAACAACTCCAGCTTCTTCCTAAAAGTGCAAACACTATTTGACCCTGACAATTCTGTGATCTCACTTCGACTTCCGAATCGCAACACCATGGAATTACCTGACAGTGCTCCCACACATCAGTCCATTGGTTACGATCCATCTTCGTCGGCATGGAGTCTTGCTTGCCATTTGCATATACAGAATGGTCTCCATGATCGAACCAACAAAGGGGCCAGCTTGGTTATCGAACCTCTCAGCATTGCAGACATTTTCTGCAACCAACATCTGCGAGGCATAAGATAGACTTGTTATGATAATCGCTCCAATAGCCATTATCCCTCCATAGTCGTATCGTTATCGAATGGTTCCGTCGGTATCAAGAATATACTATTGACGTGTGTGAGTGCGGGTATGTCTGATTTCTCAAACTACCTCATCCAACAACACCATTCACTTCTGCGATTTTCATCGCGAGAGCGTGGAGTATAGAATGTGTTGCTTAACCATTGTCCGTAAAAACGTCCCGTCACTTAGTGACCACTTTCGCGACTCTTGTCTTTAGTGCACAGTAACTTTATGCGACGTCGACCGATTTGGCTCGAACCACTTGCATAAGCTCGCAAAGGGTCTTCCCTCATATATCCTGCGAACGGGATCCGGCCGGACGGACAGCCGGGACGTATACGGGGTTACGAGGAGGGCTCCAATGACTATGTCTTTGGTGAGGGGACGCAACTACGGCGGCGTCTGCCGGTGTAGTGCCGTCTCAACGCTGGTGCGGGAGGGGGGTGTTGGCTTTTCTTTTTGAACTCAGAATCCTAAGGTAGGGTAACTATAGGTCTTTATTCACTAAGGGAAGGCTAAGCCTTCTGGTATGCCTAACACCTATACCCCCACTCGGCTCTGCCTTCCCTCTATTTGCAGATCTCCAATCGCCTCAGTAACTTCATCAACCCAGGGATCATCCTCAATAGTATGAACGGTAACCTTGTCAGATATGAGAACTGTTTTTTTAGACTGTGATGGAGGGGTTGTAGGTGTTTTTTTGGCATGAGACCGGAGCCGTTCTTCCTTTACTAGTGCCTTGGCTTTCCTAACCGCCGTCTTAGCAGATTTCTCCATATCTGCTGCCTCCCGGACCTCTCTAAGCTCTACCACCTCTTGTGTAGTAATAACTCTAGCCTTAGAGAGTCTTTTTCTGTCTCCATAATTGGTTTGTGATTTTTGGGCAACAGATTGGCGGAACTTTTCATGAAAGTGATCACCAAGTTCCTTTTCCATGAGGGAGAGCTGTAGCCCATGGTCCATTTTCTGAATAAGCGAGCGTAGTTTTTGAGCACTTGCAGATGTGCCCTTAACTAGACCAAGGGCTTCTTTGCTAGTAGATCTGACCATTCGAGTTGTGTGGGGTGTTGTTGGAACAAGAATAACAAATTGGCGCTTGGGTAGTGGAGATGACTTTGGTGGTAAAACCCAGCGTGGTGTCACAAATCGTGACTAAGCAAGGCAGATTTCACATGACTAGTAGTTACTAGTCATAAGGTATATTTATGTTTCACGCTATGCAGTCAGTTGACTCATAGTTCTCACATGACTCGCACTTGCGTGTCATCGTTATGTTATGATTGGTTGATGTTTCTATGACTCACAATTGTGAGTCATAATGATGTAATGACTTTCGCGCGTGACTCACATTATGAGTCACGAGTTCCACGCAGGTGACGCGATTTGCGCACCTGACATGTTTTATGTTTTATGATTGGTTTACGGTATGTTG
>Ga0307509_10002337_pt1 | contig 30843 bp, 22 predicted proteins | sample 10_EM_MG_FD_202245 | JGI IMG/M metagenome (GOLD analysis project Ga0307509, IMG submission 202245) | Populus trichocarpa ectomycorrhiza microbial communities from riparian zone in the Pacific Northwest, United States - 10_EM | ecosystem: Host-associated > Plants > Roots > Unclassified | place...
CCACAAAGTGATGTTGAGCCACACATTTAGTATGGTGAGCCACAAAGTCACGTTGAGCCACAATCTTCCGTTGAGCTGTCAGGCACTCTGTAGGAGTGCCCAGGTTGTGAGCCTGCGAACATCCGGGTTTGCGGCCGCACGCCGCAACCTTGGCACGATTAAGCGACATTAGGTTGCGATACCGTATCACCTGGTTTTTTTTTTCGCCTGCCGCTAATTAGTAGGTTGAAACAAGAGTTTTCCTTGTAATCTGTCTCAAATTCGCCATAAAATGCCCTTCGCTTAAGCCTTTATGGCCAAAACCAGGCTTATTTTGGACTCTTCCTGACCATGTAGAATGTTTTGCTTCAGCCCTTACTTTATTTCAACGTACTAGCGGCAGGCGAATAAAACCAGGTAATACGGGAGTGCATTTGGGTACGGTTACGGCTTTCTATGGGATTCAGATATCCGGAGCATCGAGGGGACAATGGTCGGCTTGAGAGGACGCATATGGTTGCGGTTCATCATTTTGGAGCCTTCCTGCTAATCTGGGCATGCTAGGGATCACTTGACGGATGGGGGATGGCCTAATCTGGTGTGATCATCTCGGCAGCAAATTGGATGGGCTCCGTGGAATGGCAGATGTTTTTGAGGTGTTCATAAGCGATTTGAGCAATAATTGATGCTGCGAGGAATATGGTTATGAGTGGGAATTTTTTGGGGTTGATTCTGTTCATGGTGGCTCCAAGAACGCCTAGGCTATCTAGGTCCTCATGCGTCGGAAAGCGGACTTTATGCGCGGTCTATCTGTTTATCCATCTATCGATCTATCGCTAGTAAGGTAAGAAAAAGAAAAAAGAAAAAAGAAGGAAATGAATACATAAAGGAGGGTGGAAAACAAAGAGATTTTGAAAGAAGGAATCTGTTCTACGGAGGAGTGGTGACTAAGGTAAAGCATTGAAGTTAAAAAATGGAATAGTTTCCCGGCTGGTGTACAGTACGCCAAACAAAATGAACTGAAATTCGTGAACTTTCATTGGTAAACATTAGCATTATCCAAGGTCTCGGGGGGTATGTGCCTACATATAAGTAGAATTCCCAGGAATGGCGGCCGAGGAGGGGGGGGGGTTAAGAAGTTAATCGGACTGGAATAGGGAGCCCACAGGATGGTGATATAAGCAATTGCGTATTCAAGACTTTCGAAGGCAGAGGAAGGCTGGGGTGGGAAAGCGGGAATCGCATAAGATTTAAGCGGAATGGACAGAGCCCCCGGTACTTCGATTTCACAATGGTTGCGTCATGGGTAGCTGGGAAGCTGTGCATCTGGGGTTTCAACAAATTTCCGAGCTTGCAACAGCTGCACGATTCTTTGATATCCCCGTGTAGAAGCATAAGAGAGCTGGGCGATACCGCGCTTATCTGGGTAATTGGGGTCGACATCTTCCCGTTCCAGCAGTAGCCTGACCACTCCTTCGTGTCCCATGACTGCAGCCCACATGAGAGGTGTTTGATCAGCTTCATCCTGGTGATTGGGGTCGACATCTTCCCGTTGCAGCAATAACTTGACCACTCCTTCCTGCCCCATGGCGGCAGCCCGTGTGAGAGATGTTTGACCATCTTTAGCTTGGTGATTGGGGTCAACATCTCTCCGTTCCAGCAATGACTTGACCACTCCTTCATGCCTATTTATCGCCCCCCCACGTGAGTGGTGTACGATCGGTGCAGTCTTGTTGGTTGGCCTTGTAACTTCCAGCCGTTATCAATATTGTCACAAGTTCAACAATCCCAAAGAACGATGCGCAGTGTAGTCCAGAAAAGAGCGGGGAGGGAGTGATGAGTTTGGTATATCTAGGTTCCAGTACCTGCTCCAGAAGTGATACAGCGGATATGTGACTTTCGTACTGATTCAAAAGCTTCAGCGCAAGGTACTTCACATTGTCTGAGAGATCTTTGTTCGCATGTGCTCCCCAATGTCTCGCGGAATATTTGAGGAATGGGATGCTATTATGGCCTCGGAGAGATTCGGATGTGAGGTTCTTGACATAGTGTGAGTTCAGATTAAGCAGGTTTCCGCAAGTATCGAGTAAGGTTTACTGAAGAGGTCAGGTTCACTGGAAAGGTACTCTTGGACCGTAAAGTGAATTAACCGCACAGTCGAAGCCTCCGCATTGACTGTGATCAGGCCTTGGCAGCAGTCTAGCAATGTGCCGATCAAAGGAACATTTTTTCGATCAAAATCAGTCTCTCCTATCTCTACCGCTAGCACATGGCACAATTCACCCGCCTGTAACGGCCGCTCCGAATAGCAGACCCATGTGAGAGCAGACATCGCAAGTTTCACCTTTTCCTCGTCCTGGGCTTTGATACGCTCTAGCGTCGCACCGTATGCGTCCCCTAACCCGGCCCCATTTTTTATTGACTTGAGTATTTTTCCCCGGCGAGCCGCTGGGTTACCTCTGAGGATTGCCTCGATGTGGAGAGATGCCAGCAGTAACCTGTGCTCAAATACATTAGTTATGATTTGATCTAGCTTTAACCTTAGCCTCGTTTCTACATACGGCTCAGAGCCTGTTGCAGAAATGCTTTTCATAATATATCTCTCTAATGTGCTGCTCATCATATTCGGTATTGTGTCCTTCCTGAGTTTGTCCCGCAGAAGCCTGAGCACCCCATAATTCGTAGCTCGTATAAATATGAAGGTTACCCCTCCACCCAACTTCCTCTCCACTTCACTCCGCACATGTGATCTTCCAGTCATAAATATGCAGGTATCAGGAGACCCCCGAAGAAGAATCTGGCCTAACGATTCAAGAACCATCATTCGATGCTCTTGCACACATTCATCAAGTGGATCAACACATATAAATATGCGCCTCGTAGCTGTGATTGCTTGGAACATGTTCAAAATCCCCGAAACTTGTAGTCCTCTACCACCAATGGACATTTGCTCCTTTTGAAAACTCCGGGTTATCACTTCCGGAATTTCTACTCCTCCGCTAACGAGCTGCCTCAGGAGGGAGCTAAGCATATTCACCGGCTATTCATTCCGAGAAGCAAAGTCGAAGTAAAAACACACAACGGTAGGATCTCCCTCGACGGCCTAGTCGCATAGCTTATCAATAACTAGTGAGCTGTCATCGCAACCCATTAGCAATGGTTTCTCCCATTCTCCGCAACGATGAGCTACATGCTCTCTTACACGATGTAACTCTTTCCCACTCCTGGATTTCCATCGCAAAACAGAGTCGGATGATAAGATCCATCCATCCTACTGCCATTGCGCCAGCGTTCAAATTCTTCAGTTTCCAGTAGCCATTCTCCTATACTGTCGACCCGGCGAGATGCAATGTCTCGATGGCGCACCCGTGGATCTAATGGAGATAGCCATGCCAGTATTTCAGATCGATGATTGGAGGTGTAGTTGAAGGTATTTGTATTGAAAGAGTTTGTGGTGTTGAAAGAGTTATCGTTATTGTTAAAGGCTGGAAACATTTTTCAAGGTGTTAATGAAGTTGGAGTTTGTTGGGTGCAGTTACTTGAAGTTGGGGAAAAGCGGGGTAGATAAAATATAACCTTGTGCTTCGCCTCCAGCACCGTTTCCAATCAATGGGCCCGAAACTGGATACACAAACGGCCAAGAACTGATTTTTTACGACACTAACGGGATTCACCTTTCCGGTAGCGGCCTTATGTCGAAGCACCCTTGTCAACAGCTTTTCTTTCTTTCATTCAATGCATTAGACACTTTCGGCAGATCCCTGTTTTGTGTTCGAGTTCAACAAATGATCGACACAACTGCGAAATAGCATTAGCTATAAATTGAGTTAGCTTAGAAGCTTGACACTTGATCAGTTATGCTATGCTATGATTTCTTGATGATCATATCTCTCTTGGTATTGAGCTAATTTATTTATGGAATAGCAGTACTTGGCACTTTTAAAAACATCGCTGGGCGTGTCTATCATTTTCCAAACTCGAGTTGGAACTGAAAAACAGGGATCTGCTAAAAGTGTCCATTCCCAAGAAGCTGAAATTCGGGTGGCCAATACAGTACTGGTGATACGGTTCAAGACGCTTTTTAGTATCTGCTTGGGAAAGCATAATTTAATACCCAAAAATCATGTTTCGTTCTACGGTAGGATGTCAATAGAGAGTTTGTTGACCTCCAGGATGGTGGTCGGGAAATAGGTTATTTTTAGCTAGCCTCAAAGTCTTGGACCAATGTGAAATGGGGCTTTTTAGATATGAAGAGGTCATATCCACCTAGAACAAGAAGTTAGCAACAACACAATACACTTCTACAATTTATGCATTTTCTGATATTGCGACAGGCCCTAGGTAGATATTTTCTTAACTTGTGGATGTCGCCCTCAAATTCATTCACTTACCACTGACCGCCAACAACATAACGTCAGGGACGACCAATATGGCCGTCTCGTCAGTGGGGGCGAGGGGACAGCCAGATGGTAATTCTTATCTTGATTGTTGCGCAGGGAACCCGAAGGCAACGAAGCTTCTATATCTTGTCCTTTCCATCGTCTAGGGCAAATTCGTCCTGGGAGCTGGAGTCCGTTTGGAAAGCTCATAGCTCTCACTCTCAACGGATGATGTCGAGGAGGGGAAAATCAGAGAAGGAGGTCACGAAGCTTGCTGGCGAGGCATATTGATTGTTTGTTTGCAGGACTCTAGGGGTGATTTCCTTTGCTTCAGGCTTGCTGAGGACACGAAGGCACCCTTCATTTTTTGCGAAACACCGAAGCAGAGCATAGCAAGACCTTGATCCTCACCTTTCCGCAATGAGTTGGAGCCCCAGAATACTTGGGAGGTTTTTGCGTGAAAAGGTCTTGCATCTTGACCATCCTGTCGACTTGCAACATGATCCCCAAAGAGTAATTTGCGGAGAAGGTGATCCTAGCTGGGCTGTATGTACACTCGCGTTCCAAAAGTTTCGGCACCCAAGCTGGTACTGTGACACAAAAAGGCTCTATTGGATGTATTATTATGTAGGGGTAGTTTAGAACTAAATCAGGTGATTGACCGGTAATCGTCCAGGTATCACCCTCCCCCCCGCTTTCCCACTCCTGACTATCAAACTACGATAGCCTAACTTCCAGCCATAGAACAAAAACGAAATGGCACCTGCACATAGCTTTTCTAAATAGCCTGGAATCATGTCGAGGTACATATACATAATAATACATTCACTATATGATTCTATGTCACGGTACCAGTCAGGGGGCCGGAACTTTTGGAATGCGAGTGTACGTGTCTGGCGTCTGCCAATCCCACCTCTACTAGGACTACCTCGCTTTACTAGAAAAAAAGCTATGTATTCAAGGTAATAAATAGTTAGAGAGTATCTATCCTATCCGAGTGAAAACTACTAAAATAGCTATAACCTTTAGTGGCAATAGGTTCCCAACACAAAAGAAGAAAAAAGGTTTTATCCTTTTTTTTTTGTCAACCCCCTCCCGTCTGCTTCTGCTACCCGCCGATCGCCAACCTTTAAGGTCTAGAGTCGGATTCTACCACCTCGTAGCAGGATTGTTAAACCCCACAGCCCTATTGATGAGGGCCAAGTTCTCCAATCTCCCAGTCCCCATAGGTCAGGATTTGAGAAATTCTCAGTTTTCCTGCCCTACATGACGGATTGTTCAATAATAACTGATTGTCAGTGTGGATTGAACTCCTGGGCTCCCGCTAATTGCGACAGGAGTATTAACCACTGCGCCAGCTGGGTATTTCATGAAATGTCAACTTGGAAACTAATACTTATCCTACGAAATCCGGATTTTGGGATTTTAATGGGTGGGGTAGAGTATCTCTTCCTGAGTAGCTGGTAGATTTCAACATAGGTGTCTGTTCCTCCTTGGGTGTTTAATTAGATATTCTCCGTGGATTAAAACAGAATTGGTGCCTTGTCCGCTTGTTATTGTGCCCTGACAAAATTAACCGCACAACAAGGAACGAACACTCATAAATTTTGCCTAAACATCAAATAACAAAAAGAAGTTTTAAAAAGGAAGCAAATCCATAGCAGTAATGGGGACTTAGTATATCATTATCCTTAATAATAAAGAGCAAAATAACTTAGGTTATTGTGTATCGGTTGTGTGGCGATGATTTTTTGGGAGGATTTGTTGTGGAGAACTATGTGGAGGTGACGGGTGAAACAACATAACTATAAACCAGGTCATATGCTAGAGTGGTTGGTGGTGTGTCTCACAAGCACAAGTTAATGAAATCAATCAACTATTAACATATTGTATTAACCTTACAAGTGTTTGTGGTATGAGTTGTCTGCTTTTCTCCGCCTGAACTCGGTTAGGATTGATGAAACCGGAGATGGGAATGCAAGGTTTGTTTTATCACGGTGGTTGATAATGTGAAAGGCTGTCTTCATACTAGGTTTTTGCAGGCGAGGGGGTGTTAGGAATCATAGGGATGGATTTCGTGTTTCATTATTATTTCAAAACTCTTTCATATTTCCGATGTATTTTCAACTTCTAGTGATCATAAGATATTGGGAGGGAAACTATCTAATAAGAGCCCATTCCCTGCTGTGGTTAGAGTAGAATAACAGGCTTCTTTTATTGTCTTTTATACAGGTCTCCGCCTCCGTTTTCTCACATGAAATTATTCAATGGCCTAAAAGGCTTTACACAGCAGTCCCCCCCCTGTCCCCCGTAGTTCACCATAGTTCCCCGCCAATCGCTCTCGCAGTGTAGGTCCCGCCATCTTCAGCAATGAAGGCCGCCCTGGTCTTTCCCACACATGAACGGGTCACCTTTTTCGATCCCCTCTAGGGATCTTGGTCGGGTATTATGGGGACCCGGGTCGATCGAACACTGTTGGTGACAAAATTCGTCCGCACCCGGTCCAGATTTTGTTTTTATTGTTATTTTTACTTACGTGCGGTTTGTCTGTAGTTTATCTCTGAATGCCCTCTTGGTTCGTATAATATCATACTTGAATTTTTTTCTTTCAGAAATTGGGAGAGGTCTAGAGAAATAGCCTACCATTTGGTTATGATGGAGGGGAATACTGCACGATAATCACGGAAAGTCACTTGCTAGCAGACATCCATCTTCGGTCGAGCCCCGCTTTAAGTTTTCTGCCCTTTAACGCACCCTCTCATCAAAAACCTCTCTGATACTAACTTCAGCAACACCGACCACACCTATTCCTACCCACCCAAATTAGTCTCATGCCAGCCTTATTTCGGAATCCTTTTTTTCGATACCCGGGTATTAGAGTAAAGAGCCCTAGTCTGAGATCGGTATAAATCGCATTAGACACTTTCGGCAGATCCCTGTTTCGAGTTCGAAAAATGGTAGGCGCAAATGCGAGATGATACTAGCCATAAATTGAGTGAGCTTAGAGGTTTGATAATTGATCGGGTATAGATTTACTGCTAAAGCGTGATAGCGCTGATCCGCTTGCGGCAGACGCTCCGCGTGGCTGATCGACATCAAGGCTGCCATCACTAGTCCACTAGTCTCGATTTTTCTACATCTTGCACTTTTATCCACTCAATCATGGCAATGTAAACATCGTTCTGGTCACAACAAACCTGCTCACACTAGGGAAGGATGACCATCTAATTTTAAGTGGAATGATAGCTACGAAGAAGAAAGTTCCTCTTAGGTTTAAGACGAAGGGGATATCACTGGGGATGGATGGCATCCATCTGCGTTTTCTATTTCTGGAGATATGGACAAGAGGGCCATGATATCCAGGTTTGAGGTTGAGGTATCCTGTACGGGAGACCCGACTAATTGAGCTATGTACAGTACAGTACACCCTTTTTCCCCTCTCTGAACTTTCTATAATTGGTTGTCTTTATAGTGATACTGGAATCGCCATCCAAGGCCGGGGTAGAGGGACATTGTGGATGAGGATGTAGTGCCTCGCGATGGAAGCTAGTTGCAGGCAATGCCGTGGTTAGACAATCTTTTCCAAAAAGAAAATAGCACGCAGGAATTACCTACCTTTCGGGTCATCAGGTCAAACATCCCTAGCGCAAAAGAAGAGAGTTCGTCATTGGTGAAGACAACATCTTGTGCGTTCTCATTCGGCTCGCTAAAGAGAGAACTGTAGGGAATGCAGAGCCCTGGGGATGTTGATGTGACCACTCCGTTTGCATTGATGTTGAAAAGCTGCACACAGGTGGGGACACCAATGGGTGGATGTCTTGTTCCGGTAGGGGAGGGTGGTGGTGCCATTGCCCAGCACTCGATGCGGATGGCAAACGGGTCCGTCATTAGTTGAATTAGGATCACCAATCGTGTCCCACCGGTAGAGTTAATGAGCCACCATTCCGCATCCAAGTGAAGGAAGTCAAGGCCCTTCGAAGAGCCAAACTCAATCACTACCGGAGGCCAAACACCACTTGCATCCTGAGCTTTTGGCACAAGGGCCTCAAATCCTTCCTTGCTACGGAGGTTTCCCAAAAAGAATCGTTTTGCACCGAATAAGTCAACTGAATCATGAGTATGACCAGGAATTTCAGCGATTTTACACCTAATCTCTGTCCAGAGATTAAGCATCAGCGTACGGGGCTTCCCCCCAGCCAAGATATGACAGATTAGAGCCTGTAAGCTGTTTTCGGTGGTGAAGAGGACAGTGCACTGTAGGTTGGACCCGAAATATTCTCTATCGAGTTCGGATAGGTTATCATGGGTAACTCCGTGGAAATAAAGGAAATATTCCTCAGCGGACCAAGACTTGACAGTGTTATCGATTATCCTGAGTAGCTCTGGTGCGGATTGATATTCGAACTTGTTTTCGTCCGGGATTAAGGAAGCTTGCATTTCGAACTGGGAACTTCTTCCTGCTGCATGTTCGAGGGGGTCCGGGGTGATTTGACTCTGCGGAGTTTGGCTTTGGTTATGAGATACGGACATGATAGGTTGATTGCTGATAGGTGAACGGGGGGGAGGCTTTTGAGAGGAAATGTATCGAGGTGAGATGGGTAAAAGAAGAGGGTATTTGAAAGGACGACAAAAGGGGAATTTTCGAGTAAGGTTTTTAAGTTGTAGCATGTTTGTGAGGGATCGCTAGAGATGAAGAGAATTGGATGTGGAGGGGGGGTGGAGGGGGGATAGGATGCGTAGTGTGGCTGCTCAATGGCTGCCTACAAGAGGGTGATTTTGTACCGTTCTATTGTTTGGTCCCAGAGAGGAAACTGTGGCACTTCTAGGGTTCCCACTGTTTAGATCTCCCTGAGCGAGCCCTACGATCATTGGTATCGGGGTTGCTCTTTGTGTAAAGCACTCGTGCCACAAACGACAAATACTTATATACAAGTTGTGGGGAGTGTATTAGTCATGTGAGGGTTGCTACAGTTAGAGCTTTGGTTACTGGTAGATGTGTTTTTTCTTGGATCTTCCGGCAGTCCGGAGTGTCAATTCCTAACCTATCCCGAGCATTCTTGTCCCATCTAACTCCTGCACTATACACACCACCCACCTCCTAATATGATACCTCAGTCCTCACTCATTCTTCCAACGAAATTCCTTCCCTCCATCTGCCATCCATGTTTCAACTATCTCCGAGATATGGAACTCTCTTGAATTTTTCAACCATAGAGACAATAATAATATTTTCTTCCCCAAAATCTTGAGCAAAAGTTGTTTTTTGACAAAAAAACAAAAAAACTATCACTCCAGCTGATGATTGTGTATTCTTGCAATTGAGAAGTTTCCAAGTATCCCGTTTACTGACTTGGTCTTATTGCGTTCTGCAGATTGGATGGTTAAACATGGCAACACATTAGCAAATTTTCTCACCAGCTTCCTGGGACCCATCATACCCCTGATGGTCAAGGCATACCTGGACTACGGCAGCCGAGCTAACAACGAGAACACGGAGGCCCCTACCCTCGAACAACGGCAGGGAGTCGGAGCTATTGTGGAAGGGGTTGGGCTGTCGCAAAGCTAAGTTTGTACCAATGAAGAACTCATCGAACTGTGTCGCAGAATGCTTCTTTAGCTGGACTCCGGTTTCTTTCCAGACAAAGTTTTGGATATCTTCCACACCTTCGTGGGGTTCTCTCCTGATTACTTGTAGTTTGAGAAAGCTATTTCTCTCCGGGAGATAGAACAGGAAAATAATAATTAGGAGAGGATGGTATGCTTTGAACAAGAACAGCGGCCTCCACCCATGAGGAGTTGTTTTGTGTTGACAAGGTCACAAGAGAAGACAGTCGTGAGTAGACAACAGAAGGCATAACCCTGTTGTGACATACAGGAGAGTATACCTCGACACTGACCCTAGTAGGCCAGTCCTTACCTCCCGCCAACCTCGATTTAAATGTCTCCCAGCACCCTCCCACCTCAAACGAAAAATTGTAAGAAGCAGGAAGCTCATGGCAAAAGAATCTAGGATCTGGGTCGGATTCTGGAAGAGCGGAGTAAAAAAACCGCAAGGTGGGAGGGAGATTTAAGGAGGCGAAGAAATAGTATAACGAGGCGGTAGGTTTCCTTTATTCAAATCCTATCTATGTAGGAGAAATAGTCAGCTAAATTGATTTGAGAATCAGTGGCTGAAGGAAATAAAGGTGCACAAAGGGGCCGCCCATAGGATCGAGGAAGACGACGTGATTGCGATCCTTCGCCATTAGGAGGACCATTTGAGGGGGGTTTTTGGACGGAGGCTTGAGCTGTTTTGGGGTGTCCCACTTCCCGGGCTACTGGCAGAATGCCACCTCAGAACAAAAGGCTCGCACCTTTAGCGAATAAAGGTTTTTCTCTTAATATTGGTTTATGGGGCAGCTAAGGGGGAGGATTTCCCCCCGGCACCACCCCCCAATTCCACCCCGGTATTCCCAACTAACGTCCCCCCCGCGCATTTGTTCCTTGGGCAAAGTGGGCATGGGAAGTAATAGAGTAGAGTGTAGTGTTTTTGTTGAAGTTCTTCCTCATTCTTCTTAGTTTGTTTAAGTACCTTTTCCATTATCGTTATTATTATTTCTCTTGATTGGAGCAAAATAGTAGATCGAGTGCTTGAACAGGATCAAATACAACGTGATTCCAAAATGGAACTTAGTCGCACTCCTCCGACTCCCCCACCTACTCCCCTGGGAGCTCAAGGGCATCCTTGGTATCAATATTCCTGGACCCGTCCCGATTCTGTAATCTCATTTTCACCAGGCACCGGTTTATGAGCCTTGGGTATCTTGGGCTGCCTAGTGAACCCAAACACCCGAGGGAGGGAAGGTAGCCGAGTGCCGACAGTAATGCTTGGTTGCCGACTCTGGCAATGTTATTAGCATGATATAGGTTTTGCCATTGGGAGGTTTAACATTCGGAATACCAGCTTATGCAGGGTGGTGGAGACAATAGATCGACCAACTTTAGGAATATTTTCGGCAATGAGCTTATCCAGATGCTTCAGGCCAGTTTTAGACTCTGGTGCAGAATCCTTCTCAAGAAAATACCTTTCCGGAACAATGTCATTAAGATGTACACTCAAGTGCCCTCCCTGATTAGCGGGATAGGGAGGTATAAATTCAAAAATACATTCTCCCCTTTAATCATATCCATGAGTTCCATAATACAGTAGCATTTCCCAGAATCCGATTAATCAATCAGCATCAATTATATTCGCCCAATAAAATCTTTCTCCAGAGAGGAATTCCCCCGCTCATACACTGTGGCCTTCTCCCCACCCTTCGCCTGCCAAAACCTACGAGGGTTGAACCCACCACCCTTCCCGCACACCATTTGCGACAGCTGCGCAATTATCGTAATCATACGGATACCGTGTCTTCGCGTAGGAGGGATTAAAAACGAACGTGAAAACCGGTAACGGCCTCTACGCCGAAAGCAGCACATTGGAAACCTCACAGCACCCTCTCAATAGACTCCCTTCCCTGGGGACATGTCATCAAGGAGCGGTATCACTAGGGTATAGAGGATCTGAAAGTGAGAATATTTGGTGCTAATATCGGGTGTGTGGTTATGAAAACTAGACGAGTGATTCTTGGTGGAGGATATGCCTCTTTTGACCCTGGTAATCAACGCCAACAACAGTGCATCAGAACAAGTGGATAGTTCTGGGTCTAAGAAACACCCTTAACCCACCCAATTATTCAATCCCTGGATTTTCGAATCCCGAATTCAGTGTTCAGAGATGATAACCCTCATTCTTTCCTACTTTGTGTCAGTCTGGGGCTCCGAGCTCAGTGCGGAAAGGTGAGGCTGAAGGTCTTGGCGTGGTCCACCTCGGTTGGCACCTGTGAAGATTTCGTAAAAAAATTAAGGTTGTGGGAGTATGGATCGCTGCGGCAAAGTTCTAAGAACAGCCAAGCTATGCCAATAATGTAAATGTAGATGGTATGGATGCAAAGTACTTGAATTAGCAGGTTAGTATCGGGCCTTATAGTTTCATATCGTATGGTACAGCAGTAACAAGCCCACAAAGCACCGATTCTGTTTTAAACAGAGAATATCTCTCATTAAACACATATGGTGTAACAAACGCCTCGGTTGAAATGTACCAACAGCTCTGGAAGAGGCGCACTACCCACCGATTCAAATCCCGAAATCAGACTTCCAGTAGAATAACCCATGGCGAAACGAGTCTACTGTAAGGCGGGAATGCCTATAGCACTTTTATAGGACAGGGATTATTTGTGTGGGCATTCTCGCTATGATGTGGACTCGCTATGCCGGGGAATACTGTAGGATAAGTATTAGTTCCCAAGTTTACATTTCATGAAATACCCAGCTGGCGCAGTGGTTAACACTTCTGTCGCAATTAGTGGGAGCCCAGGAGTTCAATCCATGCTGACAATCAGTTATTATTGAACGATCCGTCATGTAGGGCAGGATAATTAGTAAATCCTGGCCTATGGGGACTGGGAGATTGAAGAACTTGGCCCTCATCAATAGGGCTCTGGGGTTTAACAATCCTGCTACGAGGTGGTAGAATCCGACTCTAGACCTTAAAGGTTGGCGATCGGCGGGTAGCAGAAGCAGACGGGAGGGGGGTTGACAAAAAAATAAAAATAAAAAATAAAATAAAAATAAAAAAAGAAGCAAAGAAAATAATAATAATAATAATAATAATAATAATAATAATCATTTGCTTCTTTTGTCTTGGGAAGGCAGCCGTTGTCCCTAAAGGCTATAACCATTTTATTCTTTTCCACTCTGGTAAGATCTCCCTATTTATGGCCTTGTATACATACATTTTTTCTAGTAAAACAAGCTATCATAGTACTCCTGCGTGGGTCGCGAGACCTGTGAGAAGTGTAAAATGGCATTAAGAAATTGCACCGCTCTAGAACGAGAAGTTAGCAACAACACAATAGACTTCAACAATTCTGAGTATCATCGCGATATAGAGGTGGGAGGAGGTTGCTTTGGGACAAGGGTGAAAGCTGGATGGGGGACTATCTCACAAAATTAGGCTATGATCGGTAGAGAGTGTATTGGGGTCCTTATTGTTTCTATGTGTTGAAACTGACTATGGCTGGCCCTAGTGTTTCTCGCTCTTACTGGAACCATTCGACGTTTTAAAAATTATTTCTCACGTTCGACTAATATAGTGGAAACATGAAAGGTTGGATATCAAACTGACTAGCACTAGCTATCTACTATGACACTGAATTAGTATCGGGATTGTTTGAGATGCAGGACAGTGGAGGATTTCCTACATTTCCTTTCCATCTCTCCTTTTTCTGTCTCTGATTTTCGCCGACTTTGTCTCTATAAGAAACCATATTGTTCCTGTTTCTTTTCCGATCATCATTCTTTTTCATGATTGTCTTTCTTTCACTCGTTAGATACGAATCTATTCTTTTCGCGCGCTCTGTTGCTCCCGTACCGAAGTGAATAGATCGATATTCACTACCCAGAAATTGTCACTATGTTCGCCGGAGGTGTCCTATATATACTGTATAGAAGCTCGACTTTACAGAAACTCTTCAGAACATCGCCCTGGTCTCTTTTCTCCTCGTCCCTCCTTCCCACCCTCACAACCCCATCTAACATTCCCGAAACTCGTATTCCCTGATTCCCCTTTTCCTTGTTTCGCCCTCTTATGTAGTTTCCCTCGTAATCCTTGATCCGGTACTGTCCTGACACCGTCTTCTGTTTCCTAACTATCATTGTGCGACACCGTTGGGTTCCAACTGCTAACAAACCTTAGCCTCTGACCTCCGGCCGTCCCTAGTGCCAATTCCTCAAATATCCCGAAGGTCTCTCCGTCTAACTCCTTAACCAAACATGCAGTCAATCTTCTGATACCATACTACTAAATCGTGCAAGAGTCATCAAACTGAATTCCTCTGAGCCACGTCATATTAGTGATCCAACTATGTCCAAGGTATGGAAAATTCTTGAGTTTTCCACACTCCCCTGATCTAGTGAGCAGCGGGAAATCAGCGAGATGGGGGATTGTGTTTGCAGGCTGCTGCGATTCATTAGATTGTGGACTTTGGGGTGGGCTCTTCTAATTCCTAGCGTTGGGGTATGGAATTTGATGGAGTAACCCCATCGTGGTATGTTAGGTTAGGGCACACTTATAGGTGTGAGCAGGGCTATGGCCAGACCGCACGGCGGTGACTGGTGTTGTGTGGTAGAGAGCGCCCGCTGTGCGGGCCACCACAAACTTGTACTTGGTCTGAGCTGCGTTCCCTTTCTCTTCAGACATCGCACTTCTCGTCTACACTCCCTTTAGCGAACACTTGTCATATACATCGAATATCGAACACATCTCAGTTTTCCTACACTCAGCGTTCCGGGTTCCCACTTCTCACGACGACAGCTTCACAGCTTAGTCACTCGGTGCTTGTACGGCGGCATATTTCTCTGCGCTAGATCGGAGCCTCCATCAGAATTAGGTTCTGTTGCATAATTTTCTTACTTGAGATTGTATTTTATTATAGAATTCCGGAGGGTTGCGTTATGGATGAGAGGATAAAGGAAATGGAAGGTTGACATAATAGTTTGAAGGAACTTTGGTGATTATGCACCCACTTTATGATTTTACATTCTAATCTGTATGGTGTGGTCTCGATTGCACATGGTTTGGGCCAGTCATATTCTTAGTCCACTCAGGGTTCCGAATAGTCTGACAGGTCAAGTCTTGGAGGCACGACCAGACTTCTCAGTCCAGGTTGATGTCAATGACTGGACCTGACTAACTCAGGTGGTCAGGTCTGGTCTGGACTGGTCTCAGAGCAGTCCTTATAAAAGATTGCATAATCATGTAATATCACTTACTTTGTGGTCTGAAAAAAAATTGATACTCGTGAATCTATTTTCACTGCCTCAAATCTAAGCAAAGCACTACCATCACCCCGACTCTCCTGAGATTCCACTGTATAATCAATAGAAACAATGAGTTTATTTAAGAAACATTTTATTTGAGCGTAACATATTGTGATAAAAGTAGCAAAATGCAAAACGGGATGCTAATTCTGTCAAAGGGCCATGCATATCCTATTGCTTGGCGGGCCTGGTCGGACCAATCCTGACTAAGTCTGGTCTGATAATCCTGACCATCCCGTCGGTCCAATTTCCACCATTAGACTAGACTTGACTTCCGACCAGAATAGCTGGTCCAGTCCAGTCTCGCTCGGACCATTCGGAACCCTGAGTGCACTAGCCGTACAGTGCCTTACTCTGCTGTATGAGCCTATTGCGTGGCAGAGCTCCCAGAGAGTTGCCAAAATTAATGTCTGAAGAAAATCGGTTTCCAACCCCCGGTGACTTTGAAAAAGGATCAAAACTACGTGTAATATGATATTTCACTCACCGTTCTTGAGATCGTGTTGTCTTTCGGGGTGAGGGGAGGAAGGCTATAGGATGAGGATCAAAATTCGTTCATATGTAGTTCCGGAAGAGGAGGGTCATGTATATCTAGCTCCCGGTCGGTGCGTCTACCGCAGGTGCGGTTGTGTATCTAGTTTCTAACAATCTCCTCAGGAATCCCCGCACCGCGTGCACCACATTTCTCTAGTTTTTAAGAAACACTATATGATGTTATCTAGTCTATATATTATTCGCAGGGGAGGACAAGAAGAAAAGGAAGGGAGACCGTTCAAGAAAAGAAAAGAAAGGTATGCTAGAAGTCACAAAGAGTGAGAAGAACGAAATATGTTTGGGTGAAATCAATAAGCAATGTATAAACTCTACCTTGTAAACAATACAAATTTCATTCGAACAAAACTCTACGGAACATGGAAAAAGAAACTGATAAATCCCCACCAGCCACACAAGAAAATAGCTAAAAGGCACAAGAGGGTATGATATATATCTACATTCCTAGGTAATGAGATTCTAGTGGTTGATACAGGATGATGTCCTAATGCATCACAGCAGGAATAGCGGGGAAGGGAAGGGGCGGCGGGTATTGCCAAGAGTCGGTGTCCCCAAGGGCTGGTATTTGGGGTTGGCGCTTTGCAAGACGGTAGAAGGGCTACTATCTTCTCATGTCCATTCTGAGTGATATAGGAGATTGGTGTTATGACCCATTTACCTGCCTTGTCGGGATCGACCTCTCCAAGCCCGCCCAGGATTTCCATCACCTCATGCCCATTATACTCAGCCAATGCAAGTGGTGTATAGTCCCAACAGCTTTCCCCGATCATATCAGAGCCTACCACCGCTATTAAAGCAACTACTGCGCCAACAATTCTAATGAACGATGGGCAGTGTTGCCCACAAGTATCGTGGTACCCGTGATCCAGGTTTGCCTTAGTAAGGAGTATCGGTCGACATCTAACCAGAAGGCTCGTTTAAGAGTTCCGGCTGAAGATCTCCCGTAATCCGAGAGCTCCTTGATCGCATGCACTCCCCATTAAATAATATTGTAAAAAGGGTGTGTGCAGAGTATCTGGAGAATGGGTAGTCGAAGGGGCTTTGACAGGTTGGGAATTTAGACAGGTCAAGCAGATTTCCACCATTGTGGGGCGAGGTTTACTGAATATATCGGGAAGAGCAGAAAGGCACTCGTGCAAGTAAAAGCGGATGGTTTGCACGGCTAATGCCTCCTTATCTAGAGTGATAAGCCCTTGGCAGCAGTTCACCAACGTCAACATCGAAATCTGTAAGTTAGAGCCTAGCCGGACTGCTAAAGCGTGACAGAGCTCATCCACTTGCGGCAGCCATTCGGCGTCCTGGATCCACATCAGTGCTGCCACTCCCAGGCTCGATTTATCCACATCTTGCACATTGATCAGTTCAATCGTCGCAATGTAAACATCGTTCCGGTAACAACAGCCCTGCTCATGCTAGGGAAGGATGACTGTCTGGTTTCAAGAGGAATAATAGCTACGAAGGAGCAAGCTTTTCTTAGACTAAAAAGAAAGGAAATGTGACTAGAGATGGATAGCATCCATCTACGATTTCTATTTCTAGAGATATGGACTAGAGGCCCATGATATCGGGTTTGAAGCTAAGGTATCCTGTACGGGAGGCCCGACTAATTGAGCTATGTACAGTACACCCATTTTCCCCTCTCTGAACTTTCTATAGTTGGTTGTGGTTCTAGTGATACTTGAATCGCCATCCGAGGGTGGGGTAGAAGGCCATTGTGGATGCGGCTGTACCGCTTCCCGGTGGAAGCTAGTTGCGGGCAATGCCGTGGTTAGACAATCTTTTCCAAAAAAATAAATAAAATAGCACCCACGAATTACCTACCTGGCAGTTCATCAAGTCAAACATCCGTAGTGCGAAAGAAGAGAGTTCGGCATTGGTAAGGACAACATCTTGTGCGTTCTCATTCGGCTCGCTAAAGAGAGAACTGTAGGGAATACAGAGCCCCGGGGATGTTGATGTCACCTCTCCGTTTGCGTTGATGTTGAAAAGCTGAACACAGGTGGGGGCGCCGATGGGTGGATGTGTTCCGGTATGGGAGGGTGGTGGTGCCATTGCCCAGCACTCAATGCGGATGGCAAACGGGTCGGTCATTAATTGAATGAGGATCACCAATCGTGTTCCACCGGTAGAATTAATGAGCCACCATTCCGCGTCCAAGTGAAGGAAGTCAAGGCCCTCCGAAGAGCCACACTCGATCACTACCGGAGGCCAAACACCACTTGCAGCCTGAATTTGTGGCCCAAGGGCATCAAATCCTTCCTTGCTACGGAGGTTTCCCAAAAAGAATCGTTTTGCACCGAATGAGTCAATAGAGTCGTGAGTATGACCAGGAATTGCAGCGATTTTAAACCTAATCTCACTCCAGAGATTAAGCATCAGCGTACGGGGCTTCCCCCCAGCCAAGATATGACAGATTAGAGCCTGTAAGCCGTTTTCGGTGGTGAAGCGGACAGTGCCCGGGACGGTGGACCACTGAAATTCCCTATCGAGTTCGCGTAGGTGATCATGGGTAACACCGTGGAAATATAGGAAATATTCCTTAGCCGACCCAGACCTGACAGTGTTATCGATGATCCTGATTACCTCCGGTGCGGATTGATATTCGAACTTGTTTTCATCCGCGATTAAGGAAGCTTGCATTTCGAACTGAGAACTTCTTCCCGCTGCATCTTGGATGGGGTCCGGAGTGATTTGACTCTGCGGAGTTGGACCTTGGTTATGAGATCTGGACATGATGGCTGGATTGTGGATAGGTGAACGGAAGAGAGGCTTTTGTGAGGAAATGAATTGTGGTGAAACAAAGAAAAGAGAGTGTATTTGAACGGACGACAAAAGGGGAATGTTTGGGTGAGGTTTTTAAGTTGCAGGATGTTCGTGTGGGACCACTAGAGATAAAGAGAATTGGGTGCTGAGGGGGGTGGAGCGGGTGCCCCTACGTCACATACCAGCCACACGCTAGCCACTATCATTGCATTAGCTCCAGTCCAACTTTAGCCACATTCTACGCCAGGGGCAACCGCGAGGCTAAAAACTGAGGCAGCCTAAGCCAAAGTCAAAAGGTACCCAGGCTAGGCAAACGATGAATAATTTTATAGTGGGGAATGTATTCGCCATGTGAGGGTTGGTACAGTTAGGACTTTGGCTATTTGTAGACGTGTTTTTTCTTGAATCTTCCGGCAGTCCCGAGTGTCAATTGCTAACCTCTCCCAAGCATTCCGGCCCCATCTAACTCCTGGACTATACACGCCACCCGCCACCTGATATGATAGCTCATTCCTCACTCATTCTTCCAACGAAATGCCATCCCGTCATCTGCCATCCATGTTTCAACTATCTCCGAGATATCGGACTCTCGTGAATTTTCAAGAATAGCGGCAGCTATCCTTTCTTGCCCGAAATCTTGATCAAAGATTTTTTTTTTTTACAAAAACTATGACTTTAGCTGACGACCTTTTGTTCTAGAAATTGATTGCGCCCTAGCAAAGTAACCGAACACCACGAGGCAACGGCTGGCACTTCTTTGCTCACACCCAACCCAACAAATGACCTGCCAATCTACAACCAAAAAATATTTAAAAAGCGAAATAAACTAATAATCTTAATCATCACCTTGTGCGTTATCCGTCGACCTTATCGATATTTTTCTTGTTAAGGTAAATGGATGGTGGGTTTGGGAGTGGGGTGCGGGGTTGCATTGCCTGGAGTGGAACACTGCGGGGCTAAATGTTCGGCTACTTTTTGCTAAGGGACAATAGTACTCCTGGGTGGGTCGCGAGAGCTGTGAGAAGTGTAAAATTGGGCTTTTTGGGCAATTAAGAAATTGCACCGCTCTAGAACAAGAAGTTAGCAACAACACAACAGACTTCTACAATTCTGAGTATTATCGCGATATAGAGGCGGGAAGAGGTTGTTTTGGGACAAGGGTGAAAGCTGGATGGGGGACTATCTCACAAAATTTGGCTATGATCGGTAGAGAGTGTATTGGGGTCCTTATTCTTTCAATGTTCGCCGGGGGTGTCCTATATATACTGTATACAAGCTCGACTTTACAGAAACTCTTCATCCAGAACATCGGCGCTAGTCACTCCTCTCCTCGTCCCTCCTTCCCACCCTCACAACCCCATCTAACATTCCCGAAACTCGTATTCCCTTATTCCCCTTTTCGTTGTTTCGTCCTCTTATGCAGTTTCCCTCATCAACCTTGATCGTTACTGTCCTGACACCGTCTTCTGTTCCTAACTATCATTGTGCGACACCGTTGGGTTCCAACTCCTAGCAAACCTTAGGCTCTGACCTCCGGTCGTCCCTAGTGCCAATTCCTCAAATATCCTAAAGGTTTCTGCTTCGTCTAACTTCTTAACCAAACATGTCAATCCTCTGATACAATACCTCTCAACCGTGCAACAGTCATCAAACTGAGTTCCTCTCAGCCATGTCCCATCCGTGATCCGACTATCTCCGCGGTATGGAACATTCGTGGGCTTTCGACACTATCTTGATCTAGTGAGGGGTGCGGAATGCGCGAAATCGGGGATTGTGTTTGCAGGTTGCTGAAATGCACTAGATTGTTGACTTTGAGGTGAGCTTTTCTGATTACTGGTGTTGGGGTAAGGAATTGAGTTCTGTTGCATAATCGCTTACTTGAGATTACATTATATGATAAGATTCTGGAGGGTTGAGGTGTGGATAAAAGTATAGAGGAAATGGAAGGTTGACATAATACTTCGAAGGCACTTTGGTGATTATGCGTCCATTTTATGGTTTTACCTTCCAATCTATATGGTATGGTCTCGATTGAACATGGTTTGCGCCAGTCATATTTTCAATACACTAGTATTACAGTGCTTTGCTCTGCTGTATGAGCCTTTTGCGCCGCAGAACTCAAGAAAACTTGTCAAAATTAAGGTCTGAAAAAAATTGGTTTCCAACTCCCCTATGTCTTGGAAATGAATCAAAACTACCTTTAATAATTTCACTCCCCCTTCTTCAGATCGTGTTGACTTTCGGGGGAGAAGAGGAGGGCTATCGCATGAGGATCAAAATTCGTTCATTCGTAGTTCTCAAAGAGGAGGGTCTTGTATATCTAGCTCACCCTCGGTGCGTCTTGCGAGTCTTCTATCGCAGGGCAGGTGCAGTAGTGTATCTAGTTTCTGACAATCTCCTCGGGAATCCGTGCACCGCGTGCACCACATTATCTCTCTATTTTCAAAAAAAAACACTATATAATACTATCTAGTCAATATATTATTCGCAGGGGAGGACAAGAAGAGAAGGAAGGAAGACCGTGGAAGAAGAAAAAAGAGGATATGCTAGAAGTCTCAAAGAGTGAGAAGAACGAAATATAATTGGGTGAGATCAATAAGCAATGTATAAACTCTACAAGTGATCCCAAGCGGCCAGTCCGTCCGGCTTTGGGCACGGCCGGACTGTGGGCAAGCGGCTTTCCAAAACGAAAGCCGGGCCAGGCCTGGGTCACCTGCAGGTTTTTTGGTATTTCCACCCTGACCCTAATACCCAAAAATAACTTCCCGCTATCGCTAATAGGACTTTTGACTTTACGCGTACTGGAAGCTCTTATGTCGGAGGAGGGTATCTTTATCATAATTCTTTCGTGTTATGTACTCTCTAAATCTTGTATAATATCAATAATATCGTACTTGGGAGATAAAATTTTGGTGAAGATGAGGCTGGAGATAGTATCTCGACTAAGATTAATATACGAGTAGTAGAAGTAGAGATAATAAATTCAATATTAATATTCAGCTATATAGCAGAGAGCGGCACCCTCAAGCTTATCAACTCTTAATGGTAGCGCAATCCCAGGGTAAGCCAGCCCAAATAATAAAATAATTGTGCTAAGTGATGAGCTGAAGGATCATGGTCGCGTAGTGTAGATATGAAGACAATCGTTGTTGATCAGTACTCGGGTAGAGGACATTTACGCACCTTAAGCGAAATCTACTAATAGCGCTGTAAGTTCCTTGTTCTATTCCCATATTCTGAGTGATTAGCCGTGAAAAGCCTGCAGGCCGTTCACAGATAGCTGCAGGCTGCCTGGGCATCTACGGGCTTCGCCCGGGCATTTGTGGGCTTTGGCCTGGGTTGCTTACCTCTCGACTTGGAGGTTGCCTGGGCGCCTGCAGGCTTTGGCGGCCGTTAATAATTTAAGCCGGACTGCCGACCCATGGTCCTGACTGACCTCTTGGCAAAACTGAACTCTACCTTGTAAACAATAGAAATTTCATTCGAACAAAACTTTACGGAACATAGAAACAGAAACTGATAAATCCCCACCAGCCACAAAAGAAAATAGCTAAAAGGCAGAAGAGAGTATGATATATATCTGAATTCCCAGGTCATGGGATTCACGTGGTTGATACAGGATGATGTCCTAATGCATCACAGCAGGTATAGTAAGATTCTGGGGAGGGGCGGGTATTGCCAAGAGTCGGTGTCCCCACAGGCGAGTACTTGGGGTTGGCGCTTTGCAAGACTATAGGAGGGCTACCACCTTCTCATATCCATTCTAAGTGACATATGAGAGCGGTGTTATACTCCATTTCTCTGCCTTTTCGGGGTTGACCTCTTCAAGTGCGTGTAAGATTCCCCCCACCTCATGCCCATTATACTCAGCCAATGCAAGTGGTGTGCAGCCCCACCAGCTTTCCCCGATGATATCAGAGCCTACCACTGCTATTAAAGTAACTACCACGTCAACAATTCTAAAGAATGATGGGCAGTGTAGCCTACAAGTATCGTGGTACCAGTGACCCAGTTTTGCCTTAGCAAGGAGTATCAGTCGATATCTAGCCCGAAGGCTCGTTTAAGAGTTCCGGCTGTGCAGAGTATCAGGAGAAGGGGTAGTCGAATGGGCTTTGACATATTGGGAATTCAGATAGGTCAAGCAGATTTCGGCCATTACTGAGTGAGGTTTAATGAATATATTGGAATGAGCGGAAAGATACTCCTGCAAGGCAAAGTGGATCATTCGCACGGCTAATGCCTCCTTATCTAGAGTAAAAAGCCCTTGGCAGCAGTTCACCAAAGTCAACATGGAAAGCTGTAGAGCCTAGCTTGACTGCTAAAGCTTTAGAGAGCTCATACGCTTGAGGCAGCAGTTCCGCGTCGCTGATCCACATCAGGGCTGCCACACCCAGTCTCGATTTATCCACATCTCGCACTTTGATCAGTTCAATCGTCGCAATGTAAACATCGTTCCGGTAACAACTGCCCTGCCCAGGCTAGGGAAGGATGACTGTCTGGTTTCAAGTGGAATGATAGCTACGAAGAAGCAAGTTTTTCTTAGGCTTAAGACAAAGGAAATATGACTAGAGGTGGATAACATCCATCTAAGTTTTCTATTTCTGGAGATATGGACTAGAGGACCATGATATCGGGTTTGAAGCTAAGGCATCCTGTACGGGAGGCCCGACTAATTGAGCTATGTACAGTACACCCATTTTCCCCTCTCTGAACTTTCTATAGTTGGTTGTGGTTCTAGTGATACTGGAATCGCCATCCGCGGCCGGGGTAGAAGGACATTGTGGATGAGGATGTACTGACTCCCGATGGAAGCTAGTTGGGGGCAATGCTGTGGTTAGACAATCTTTTCCAAAAAGAAATAATTAGCACGCATGAATTACTTACTCGTAGGTTCATCAGGTCAAACATCCGGAGCGCAAAAGAAGAGAGTTCGGCATTGGTGAAGACAACATCTTGTGCGTTATCATTCGGCTCGTTAAAGAGAGAACTATAGGGAATGCAGAGCCCCGGGGATGTTGATGTGACCACTCCGTTTGCGTTGATGTTGAAAAGCTGCACACAGGTGGGGGCGCCGATGGGTGGATGTCCCGCTCCGGTATGGGAGGGTGGTGCCATTGCCCAGCACTCGATGCGTAGGGCAAACGGGTCGGTCATTAATTGAATGAGGATCACCAATCGTGTTCCACCGGAAGAGTTAATGAGCCACCATTCCGCATCCAAGTGAAGGAAGTCAAGACCCTCCGAAGACCCAAACTCAATCACTACCGGAGGCCAAACACCACTTGCAGCCTGAGTTTGTGGCCCAAGGGCATCAAATCCTTCCTTACTACGGAGGTTTCCCAAAAAGAAACGTTTTCCACCGAATGAGTCAATTGAGTCGTAAGTATGACCGGGAATTGCAGCGATTTTAAACCTAATCAGAGTCCAGAGGTTAAACATGAGCGTGCGGTGCTTCCCCCCAGGCAAGATCCGACAGATTAGAGCTTGTTTGCTATTTTCGGTGGTGAAGCGGACAATGCCCGGGGCGGTGGACCACTGAAATTCCCTATCGAGATCGCGTAGGTGATCATGGGTAACACCGTGGAAATATAGGAAATATTCCTTAGCCGACCCAGACTTGACAGTGTTATCGATGATCCTGATTAGCTCTGGTGCGGATTGATATTCGAACTTGTTTTCATCCGGGATTAAGGAAGCTTGCATTTCGAACTGAGATCCGGACATGATGGCTGGATTGCGGATAGGTGAACGGAAGAGAGGCTTTTGTGAGGGAATGTATCGAGATGAAACAAAGAAAAGAGTGTGTATTTGAACGGACGACGAAAGGGGAATGTTTGAGTAGGGTCCTCAAGTTGCGGGATGTTTGTGTGGGGTGGAAGGGGGTGGAGGGGGGATAGGATACCTAGCGTGACTTATCAATGGTGGCGGGTGCCCCTACGTCACTTACCAGCCACACGCTAGTCACTAGCCTTGCATTAGCTCCGGTCCAACTTTAGCCACATTCTACGGCAGGGGAAACCGCGAGGCCAAAAACTGAGGCAGCCTAAGCCAAAGTCAAAAGGTAATCTACCCAGGCTAGACAAACGATGAATAATTTTATAGTGGGGAATGTATTCGCCATGTGAGGGTTGGTACAGTTAGAGCTTTGGCTATTAGACGTGTTTTTTCTTGAATCTTCCGGCAGTCCCGAGTGTCAATTCCTAACCTATCCCCAGCATTCCAGCCCCATGTAACTTAACTCCTGCGCTATGCGCACCACCGGCCTCCTGATATGATACCTCAGTCCTCATTCATTCTTCCAACGAAATTCCATCCCTCATCTGCCATCCATGTTTCAACCATCTCCGAGATATGGGACTCTCGTGAATTTTCAAGAATAGCGGCAGTTATATTTTCTTGCCCGAAATCTTGATCAAAGATAATTTTTTTTTTACAAAAAAATAAAAAAAACTGTGACTTTAGCTGACGGCCATTTGTTCTAGAAATGGAGATGGTTTGAAGGATACCGGTTACTGACTTCGCCTTATTGTGTTCTTCAGGTGGGATTGTTTAACATGGCAACAAATTTGCAAATTTTCTCATTGGCTTCCTAGGACCCATCATACCCCTCCTTGTCAAGGCATACCTAGACTACCGCCTTCTAGCTAAGAACCAGAAGCCCTAAGTCCTTACACTCGAAAAATGGATAGGGGATATCGAGCAGAGGCTGGGTCCTGCCGAGGAGGGAGTTGGAACTATTGTTGAACGGGTTTGCGCCGTTGAAAACCTGGTTTGGGCAGCTGAAGAACTCGTCGAAACTATTGTGCAAAAACATTAGTACTACACCGACTGGCTCGGCATTTTGGATGGGATCCTCCTCTTGAGGGGCCGACCACTACCCTCGAAAGGGCCCTTATCCAACAGCCAGTGGGGATTTGGAGAGGAGCTTTGGAGGCGTCGCTGTTGTTGAAGGAGAGGTGAAGATCGGGGTGTTTAACTCTCATGAGCTTTGCCATGATATTGAAAGCCTATAGAACCAAATGAGCTAGGAGTTAGACAAGTACAATTATCGGCCGGGTGGAGACCAATAAGTCCCATGGAGGTGGGCAGCAGCAGGAATGGGGAGATGGGGGAGAGGGGTTGGGTTATTCCTGTATTATTATCGTTAAATTTTTTTCATTATTCTCGAAACTCCTATTGTCGCAAGTAAGTTTGTACGGTTAGGTGTGATGGTTTATGCGAGACATTTTTACGGACTCCTTGTTCATTACAAGAGAAGAGCGCGGGAACTAGGGTTAAGAGTATGACCTTAGGAATGCAAAATTTTGGTACAGGTTTGCACCTTGAAGAGAAGACTGGAAAGAATCGCCCACAACAATTGAAGGGGCCCCTATTGTTTCTGGCGGCCGTTGGATGGGACTATAAGGAACTTTGGAGTATTCAGCTAAGATTATTTTTTGCCTTTACGCTTCCTTTCCACGCATGGCTTCTAACCCTCCGTTGTCACTGTTTAGGCACTGCCAGCAGCTATTGACAATAGGACTTGGTATTTGTGCCATTTTATCGGTTGCTTCCTTATGACGTGGGCTGCGATCCAACCGTGACCATTTTTGGAATCTCTCTTTATCATGCTCCGTAATAACTCTCGGACGTGTTGGATATTGATCGCCAACACACACCGCAGTTTGTGTTGTTCTTCGTTTGAGTGAGGTGAGTTAGCCTTTTGGATCCATGTTGGTGTCACCGGTGACCGAATCACCTCCAGATCTTTCGCGCCTTGCAGCAAGCACCTTATTTCTTCGTCTTCCCAGGCCATCTCACACAACCCCAAATCCGTTAAGCTATCGGTTGAGGCAATGAAACCTGAAGCAGAAATATGTGCAAAATGTCACGAAATCTGGCTATGATTAGTAGAGAGTGTATTAGGATCCTTACTGATTGTATTTTCGCTGGAGGTGCCCTATATATACACAAACTCGGCTTTATACAAAAACTCTTCATTCAGAACATCGCCCCAGTCTCTCCACTCCTTTTTCCTGCTATCCATCCCAACAACCCCCTCGAACACTCTCAAAACCCATATCCCTGATTCCCCTATTTCTGGGTTGATCCTCTTTGCCAGTTTCCCTTATTATCAATGATCAGTTACAATCCTAACACTGTCTTCTGTTACCTTACTATCATAGTGCTACAAAGTTGAGATCCAGCTCCTAGCAAACCTTAACCTCTAACCTCAGGGCGTCCCTAGCGTCAATTCCCCGGGCATCCCAAAAACTTGCCTTCGCCAACTCTTTAAACAAACATACCGTCACTCTTCTGACACCATACTACTCAATCATGCAACCGTCATTAAACTGAGTTCCTCTGAGCCGTGCCCCATCGGTGATCCGACTATCTCCAAAGTATGGAACATTCGTGAATTTTTAACAAAAAGATGTTTTCACAAGAAAGCTCTTAAATAGTGCCTCGTTCTGTTGTCCTCTGGAGCCAAGCAATAAAACTTCATGGAGATCTTGCCAAGAGCATAATCCACCTTGTTATAGCTAGAGAAATTGTGCCCTTGAGGGTTATATATTAACACCACGATAAACCACAGCACAGCGAGACTCTTGGGGAAAGACACAAGCGCCCTGCAACAAAGACCCAACACTCATCCGAGTCCGGAAATATGGATCGTTCCGGCAAGACACCAACAACAGCAAGCAACGCCAATAACGTCAATGTCAAATGAGCCGTCCAAGCACTTTCCGAAGTAGAGCCCATGCGCCCACAGGGAGACTAGATCAATGAAGCCTGAAGAAGCAAAAAGGATGAGTGAACAGCGGAGAACTCCCAAGCTTTCGTCCTAGAAGCCCTTGGTTAGCAACTGAAAGAAGACGACGAGAAGTAGATGATCTAGAAGAAAGGTCCATGAATACTAGCCTAGTAGCCAGGCTTATAGTTTCATGTGGTATCGTATGACGGCAACAAGCGCAGAAAGCACCGATTCTGTTTTAAACCACGGAAAATCTCTCCTTAAATACCTAACAAGTGAAAATCATCTACGGTAAAGTCTACCAGCAGGGTAAGTATAAGTTCCCAAGTTTACATTTCATGAAATACCCAGCTGGCGCAGTGGTTAGCACTTCTGTCGCAATTAGCGGGAGCCCAGAAGTTCAATCCATGCTGACAATCAGTTATTATTGAACGATCCGTCATGTAGGGCAGGAGAATTAAAAAATCCTGCGCTATGGGGACTGGGAGATTGGAGAACTTGGCCTTCATCAATAGGGCTCCGGGGTTTAACAATCCTGCTACGAGGTGGTAGAATCCGACTCTAGACCTTAAAGGTTGGCGATCGGCGGGTAGCAGAAGCAGACGGGACGGGGGTTTGTAAATAATAAAAAATAAATAAAAACTAATAAAAATAACGACAGAGGTAGAAACAAATAAAAAAATAAAATTTTCGTTTTTTCTTGGAGAGGCAGCTGTTACCCCTAAAGGCTATAGTGTTTTTAGTCGCTTTTGTTCTGATAAGGTACTCTCTCACCATTTCTTGCCTTGGATACATAGCATTTTGCTAGCAAAGTGAGGTAGTACTAGTAGAGAGGAGATTGGCAGACGCCCGACAGGTACATACTGTACAACACTCGAGAAGAGTACAGCTAGGATCACCTCCTCCACGAATTCCTCTCTGGGGATCAAGTTGTAAGTCGACAGGAAGGTGAAGGTAGAGCTATTAGCCCGCTGTCCGCTTGTGAGTGTAAAACAGTCAAAGTGGGCTCGCATAAACGCTCTCATTCGTCTATAATACATATGATACAATATCGCTTGTCCTCTTTAGAAACAACAAAGGGCTGCTGCATAAATGGTATGATATCACAGAATCGGGTTATAGCGAGAGATCCCAACCTCAGAGAGTCGGCCCCAGCGCCACTGCGCCACATACCTCCTCACTAATACCTGATGTGGGAAAGCTAATCATTTGACCCAATAGCAAGATTCCTAACCCCTTTCGGTCAGCCGCATTAACAAAAGTGAGCCCAAAGATAATAATTTGTTACTAGGAATAGTAACCCACCAGTACAAATCATTCATTGGTAGTCCTTACCCGTGCCCCACGCTGTACTAACTAGGGTAGGGGAATCGTTCATGATAGGAGGCCAAAAATTAACTCTTGTTTTCTCCTGCCTCTCCCAAGGCTAGCCGAACCCAGCACCCCCGGCAGCGCAGTGGTGTGATTCTCTTGACAAGCAAAGCAGTGCGTTACAGCGGCCTATTTGACTGTCGGTAAATGATTCCAACAGACCCTTGGTCGCGAGACACTGAAGGGAATATAAGCAATCCATACATAAAACTCTCGAAACAGCCACAAAAATTTGGATCCTGGGATATGCGATTAGCTTAACAGCTTCCACTCAGTATACCGACCAATACCGGTGCCGGCACGGTACTTGCATCTATCCTCGCCCGAACCGAACCGAAGCGGTTGAGGGGAGAAGAAAAAAAGCAAAAATCTCACCCAGGCAGGCATATGTGCTCCTGCGTTGTCCCACGCAACTACTTGTACAGTACTCACGCTTAGGCCACCAAGAATACAAACCCGGGTAGAGCCTTTCTCGCGAATTATGATACAAGTAGCTAGACTTTGGGGCTCCCGCAACTCAAAAAAAAAAGCCATCGCACAACCTCCTCTCTGGCCTTACAAGGCAAACCAATTATGCTTCACAATGTTATCCTTCAAACTTTCCCGTGTAACCCGGCTGGCGAAATGGTAGCGTGTCAGACTTCTACTGGACTCCCGACATCAGGAGTTTGTGGGTTCGACCCCTGGGTTGGGCTTTTGCCTTTTTACTTTTCTCCCTCTTCTTGCGCTGGCGATGCTCGGGGATTGTACACGTATCATGCTGTTCTCTTAACTCTGCATTTTCCATTTTGATATTCAGTCTACCCAGGTAATCACCTTCACTATGATAAAAATATCTCATTTCGGGTAGTCATGGATAATTTTTTGTTTAATTTGCTCAGGAATTGTGATGCAGTCTAAACGTGACATTGTGCGGATGAACAAACTCAACGACTAAAATTTAATATTGGCATTTTCTCTCTCTCTATAGGCCCGAGATCTGCTAATATAGTTGCTATAAGTATAATGTGAGTACTATACTATACCTTTTTCTGTCCATATCAGCCTTGTGGGTCCACACCACGGCTCCTTCGTCCAAAGCATCGCTTACCACTATTTTTCTAAATAGCTCCACTTGCTGCAAGGAACAGAATTGGCGCCTGGTATTGCGCAATATATTCGGAGAATCACTCTTTATTCAGACCTTTCAAGGACAAGAGGTCCCTTGAATCCCGCACCGACTCTGCAGAAAGCTCGTGCCAGGGTAAGTTAGCTTTCATCAAACCATCGTTTGGAAGTCAAAAAATATCCTGTCAAACAACCCACCAACTATGCGCTTGCATTGATGAACAATAGTGAAAAAAGAAAAAAAAAAGATGCCGCCTACTTCGTGGATGGGCCTCAGGAGATCGACCCTCTAGGCCATTTCTAGCTTTCCTACTCTTCGCATGTCTCCCTCATACAATTTCCATGTTTATTGGCAAACTTGACAAGAATACCATGTTGCAATTGGTAATATTTCACGTTGGCCTTTTATTCGAACTTGCTCTGAATCAACAGAAAAATTACCGAATTACTGACAGAAGTCTGTGGTGTCGAACCTGGATGGCGTTTTTCGAATGTCAGATAGTAATTGAGGCCACCATTCAAGATTACTGCAAACTACATAGATTTGTTCCATTGCGTCGTAGGCACTGGAGGGCGTAGGCGCACAACTCTTAGACTATACTCGATTAGTAAAGGAAAAGAGAATCCCCAAAACATCTAAGGTTTATAGTTCGGAGAATAGCTTTCTAGAATCTCCTACCGCCTGGTTGACTTTCACCACATATTGACTCGCTTTAAACTTCTAGAGGTTTTAGACAAGACTTAACTATTGGCGCAGCTAGGGGAACCAGCTGGCTCTTGCAAACTCCAACAGTGCGTTGCGATAGATAAATCGGCTCCTAATGCTTATCTCATGCACAAGTATCTCCATACAAGGGTAATGAGTATTCCTGGTCTTTGGAATCCCACCGGCATCAACCTCCTCATTCCGGCTCCTTCATCTACGTCCAGTGTTCGCAACGGGGCAGTCCGTCCGTCCTGAGCCAGGACGAGGACGGACGGCAGTTTGTCGTCCCGTCCGGTCATTTTCTAAAGTTGCCCGACAAGTAAAAATCAAAGACGAGGACGGACGGC
>Ga0307509_10002338_pt1 | contig 30841 bp, 22 predicted proteins | sample 10_EM_MG_FD_202245 | JGI IMG/M metagenome (GOLD analysis project Ga0307509, IMG submission 202245) | Populus trichocarpa ectomycorrhiza microbial communities from riparian zone in the Pacific Northwest, United States - 10_EM | ecosystem: Host-associated > Plants > Roots > Unclassified | place...
GAAAACTCTGTCTGTCGAAGTCTGATCTCTCTAAGTCCGGAGAGATACAGGTCTTTAAATACACTTGCGATAATCCATCTCGCATCAATCATATCCAAATCCTAAGGCATCAAACGATACCTAACCTATAAACAATCCAACAATAAACAAGGCTTACGAACTTCCGGAGTTCGTATCCTGAAACAATACAAGTATCAAATAACAAGGCTTACGAGTCTCATGAGCTCGTATCCTAAAACAAAACATAAAACAAACTAACAAAATATACAAGTCTCCTGAACTCGTATCCTGAAACAAATACATAAAACAAATCCATACCTAAACTGGTAACCTGTACCGGTTACAAGTTGCATAATATTCCCCCAATCCATCCAGTTCATGACCGTCTTCGCTGCTTTGGCCATATAATCAACCTTGTTGTTAAAGGCTTTCTATGGGGTGAGGATAGAGCCTCAATTGTGAGAGAGGGAAATGAGATTCATTATTCACCTGAGGAAGAGCTCAGACAGCTAAGAGAGTGGAGGAAAAAGGGGCCAATTGGTAAGTTGCATAATATTATTATGTATATACGTCGAACACCACAACGACTTGATCAATTTACTGCTGTACTGCAAAGTACATATCCAGGTGAGAGTATTGTACTTCCAATCCTTGGAAACTTAACACGTTGGTCTAGTGATTATGAGTCTTTGAAGCGTGCCTTACGCATTAAGGGAGCAATTAGCAGTTTTATCGCTACTGCAATTGGGGCAAACAGAAATGGGGAAAGGGCAGCTAACGATACAGCATTGATTAATGATGATCTCTCTGATGAGGATTGGAGTACTTTAGGCCATATTATGGAAATTCTGGAACCCTTTGCAGAGTGGAGCACAAGGCTGCAGGTCAAGTATAACAATGGATGTATTGCTAATATCTTGCCTGTAATTGATGAGTTGATGGAAATCTTAGAAAATGCCAAAAATATACCAAGATACCATTCCCGTCATATCTCATCCATGCTATCTAATGCACTCAGAATTCTCAGCATCTATTACAAAAAGACAGATGTATGTCCTGCTTATGTTGTTGCTGTTGCATTGAATCCTGGAATGAAGATGGAGTATTTTGATGTACAGTGGGATAAACGCCCAGATGCTATTAATCTAGCTAAAAACACCTTGAATAGTATGTGGGTTAATACATATAAGGGCCAATATCCCACTGGTACAGTATTGACTCAACAGGATGCCAGTTCTCAAGAAGCTGATCTTCAAAATCCTATCTCTAACACTCCACAAAAACACAAATTTCAAACTAGTTTTCAGCGTAAGAGGCAGGTTCTAATGGAGTCCCAAGGAATTGACAAGCTAGCTCAATATTTACAGGAACCAATATCTCAAGATATAGATATTGATCTTATAGAATATTGGTCTAAAGTATTTAATATTCGAGGAATGAGGGATCTTACCCAAATGGCACTCGAAATTCTAAGTATTCCAGCTATGTCTGCCGAGCCTGAGAGAATATTCTCTGGGGCTAGAATTACTCTAACTGATACGCGTTGTAGCATGGGAGATGAGGCACTAGCGAAGCTAGAATGTACAAAGTCTTGGATTAAGGACAACTTCCTTCCAGTTACCCACCCAGAACTTGAGATGATCAAGAATTTGTTGGATGCTCTTGTTGCTGATGAGACTAAAGATGGAGACTAAATCATTAGAATTCTGGGGTAAATTCTGTAATTACTATCTATTCTTGTACTAGTACCTAGGAGAAATATAATTACAAAAATTAAACTAGTTCTAAAATTCAACGGTTCTATTCTTATTGGTCTAATATTAGATCCTAAATTTTATAGCCTTCATCTTATGGGTTAGGTCAATAGTAACATTTTAGTCATCATAAATAATTTAGCTCTGGCCCATGGGCCGGTGGGCCGGGCCGGGCTGGGCTGGGCCGGGCCTACTAGTGAGTGGGCTGGGCCAGGCTTTCGTGGGCCAAGCCCGGCCTGGCCCATGGCAAGCATTGCCCACGGCAACTGGACTCGCCCTACCCTAAGCTTTCTTCACCTTCCAGAATACCACTAATGGTGACAAGGGAACGGGGGATGGGCACAAAGTGAACCAGACCCTTGTCTAGCCATGTACTTGTAGAGTCGAATATGGCACGAAAAGCCACTCGAGCAGCCGAGCGCGAAAGGTCGGTAGAAGGATTGAAAATACTGTACATCACAAAGTGTAAAGGTAGTACCGGTACTCGAGTACAATATGGTCGTTGATGTAGGCGAGCTAGTTTATCGAACTCTCTCCCTTTTCAACCTATCCGAGCGGTACTGTACTAGTACCAGCACCGGTACTCGAGTAGCTCATGCCTCTTATGTTGAATTCAGGTTGAACGAGAGGATAGGGACAGGGGGTAATCTCAAGCCACTGCCGATAAAGTAGGAATAGGAAATTCTACCAGAAAACCTTTTCGCATACCGTGGGAAAACAGGGGGGGTAGCCTTCCCGGAAAAAGCCTACCATCCCAAGGTTTCAGATATAATACTGGTAGCAACGAACAACAATTCTCACACAATTGTAAAAAGTATTGCAAAAGATCAAAAAAAATCAAAACAAGAACTCCTTTGAGGCCTGCTGATATTTTTCCAACTTTTTTTTCTTTCTCTTGAATTCTTTAGAATGAACTGAATGATGGGGTAGAACCCTTGGAAATTTTCTTGGGACTCCTTGGCGCAACAAAGTATTGAAAGGGCTTGCTCGAAATCCCCCAAGTTCAAAAGTTTCACGATTGTCGTTTTGTGTGTTTTCGCTTTGGAAATCCTACCAAATTGGCACCTTTTTGGTTTGGCGGCCAGTTTTGATTCACAGTATCCAGCCTTGCTTTCTCCCTCTTGGCTCTGGATTCAAGCGGACTGACTTAGAATTGCTTAAATCATACATACTGTAGTACTTGTACAGTATTTCTCGTCCCCGACCACAAGTGCCAGAAAACGGGGGGTGCCGGCACAGCATGTTTTGTATTGAGGCTCAGACAGGCACAAATATTTTACCATACAATCCCTGTTTCCGGACACTTATTGCCGGTGACGAGTGCTTGCGAGTACTCGAGTACCAGAGTGCTTGTATGATAGAGGTACTCTGCAGCACTGGTTATCCCAGAGGAATGTTGACTTTGGGTTCCGCAGCACCCGGGGATCCAAAAATAATCGAACACAAGTTACCTGACTGGTGGAGTGGGTTACCGCCATTTCCACAAATTAAGTACCGGCACCCCCAAAATCGCCTAGTGTTACCGGCAATGGAGAAAAGCATTTTAGCTCGGTAAAACTCAAATCTCCACTCCACTCATGGCGTGGTGGCAGGTGGAATGGTAAATTTACAGTACGGCTGAGAAGCTGATCAGAGTGCTTTTAGGGGTGGGCGAGGCTGGATATCAATAGGCATCGACAGAGGGGAGGGTATGCGCGCGGTCTGACAAAGGTGGGAGTTAGCAAAAGTGTTTCTACTCTTGTAGAGAGGTCTGTCGCTCGCATTAGGAGCCCATGAAACCCTCGACAAAGATACCAGTAGGGCTTCTTACAGCAAACTGACTCTTCCCAAGAGGTCATGTAGTGGCGAATTCTCAAGCATCTCGAAACAACCCATTAGACTACCGATACACCAGCTTGCTCAAACCCTCTAATCTTGTTGTATTGACAAGAAGCAACAGTAAAAAAATGAGCCTCCGTGGGTTGGTTGATCGATCGGAAAGAGAAGAGAACACGACAAAAGGTGCACCAAAATAGACTGTTCACATAGGGTAATTCCTACTCCTTCTCCCACCACGAGTTTCCCCTTCGTTGGAGTGGTTTGGAAACCACTCAATGTCGCATAATGGCTTAGCGAATCTTTGACCAATTAGGCCGTTGTAATTGTCTCGAGCCGGGAAGAGGGGTTGATTTACTCGTACTTGCAGGAGAACCCAACCCGCAGCACCGTTCTCAAGGCTCTTCTTGAATCTTGAGCAGTCTTCAGTTCTGCAAACCCTCTTTTCCCTGTTGACGCAAAGTATCACTCCCGCTATGCTATCCATCCACCCCTCCACTAAGGAAGAGATGCTTGTACTCTGGGGAAATAATAAGAAAGATCATACCGTGTACTCGAGTACTTTTCCCGCCGAAACTTGAATGCCTCTGCCCTCGCCCGAGTGCAACAACTCAGTTCAGTGGTGGCTTAAACCTTGATCCCTTGACCAATGTGGTGTTGCACCACGGGGTGTGGTTACACATATGGGAGTGAAAGTGGGATCAAAGACTTGGCGGAGTTCTCTTTTTTCTTCTTCTTCTTTTCTTCCAGGATTCAGGCCCACAACGAGCCGCGCTCCCAATGAATTGGGCTGAAAGAAGTAAAAGAACCCCCGGAATCTCCTCATTCGTGAAACATTCTCACATTTTTCGATATCAAATCTGGTCTTGAAGAAAGATGAGAAATGGTTTTGAGGGGTGAGGAAGACCAGTCGTCGAGCTATGCTTACTTCTTGCTGTTTTTATGTGCCCACCTGCTCGCATCCATGTGTCTGGGCCCTCGAATACGAAGCAAGTCAATTTCAGTGGCTCGAGGGAGAATGCATGCTGGTATAACAAAGGGGTCCCAGTTAGGAAAAGGAGGGAGAGGGAGAGAGAGTGAGTGGCTGGCTGGCTGAATTTGTGACAGGCGTGTATCCATTATCGAACGGGGTGCGCGCACATCATGGTGTATCCTACCACACGATTGATATAACAGTATGCGGCAGCCTCTCTACTCGAGTACTAGTACCCAGGCTCACAAGCGAAAAAGAATAAAACCCCTTTCCTTCCCCTCTCTCAACTCTTCCCTTCCCTCTCTTCCTTCTCGACCCCTTTTCTTTTTTCTTTTCTTCTCTTCCCCTCCCCAGCTGAATTCTCCTTTATATAGTTCACGATCGCAACATTATCCATCCGACCGACAATTCCCATCGGGGCTAAACTGAGCTGGTGGAAGGGAAGAAAGAAGGAAAATTAATTCGATAAAAATTTATTGTTTGTTCCCAAGATGGGTTTCCGTCAGAAGAACTCGGCGACCGTTTTCCTCGCCTTGTTAGGGCTCGGCAACATCCTCGGTGTCAATGGCAGCTGGTTATTTGGAGCGATGGAGGAGCGCGAGGAGGATTATCGTCGTGCCATGCAGCCTCGTCAATTCGTTCAATGCAGTTCCGGGTCGAAGGCTTGTGGTATTTTGGGTTGTGTTGCTTCCCGTCGGTGCTGCAATGCCGATGCTGGATGTGAGTTTGAATTTAATAACATTATCTACCTGACTCGCTTCTATGTCGAGTCGAGTGATAACCTACGTATCATATGCTAATCATTGTCATTGTTTTCTCTTTTAGGGGGTTGTTTGACTGGGAATGCTTGTTACACTGCCAATGGTTTTATCGATTGCTACTCGTGTGTTTTGCTCTCTGCTCCTCTGCTTTTTCACCACCACACTTTTTAGTTTGAACGAACATGTCTAATGTACAAGCGCTTTCCAGGACCACAATGGTGATGCCAACAGCCTCAAGAAAATGTTATGACTTCACACAATCCGGATGCACTGCCGGAATGCCATGTTTCAAATGGTGCACCCCTCTTCCATTCATCGTTTGAGATTACTATATTAACAATCCCAACCATTAGTGGCTCAACTGCAGCCTTCTGCGCGACTGAGGTCATCGCCGGCGGCGGTGACACTTGGCTAGAATGTGCAACAAAGTCCACGATCCTGACCGTGACGGCGGCTGCAGAGACCACGGGAAGCGATTCTACACCGACCAACGACGTTGCAATAACACCCGCGACCGGCGGTACCGGGACCTCGGCTCCGGCCAGGACGGGCACCACCATCTCCTCCCCCACCAGCACCAGCACCAGCGGATTGAGCGGAGGCACCATCGCGGGTATCGTCGTCGGGGGCGTGGCCGGAATCGCTATCATCGCAGGATTGATCTTCTTCCTCTGTGTAAAGAAGGGGAATAATGATGCCAATGGTGCTGCCGCTACGCAGCAACAACAATATCAACAACAGCAGCAGCAGCCGCCAATGCAACAGCCGCCATCGTCGTACCCGCCAATGTCGTACCCGCCACCGCAGCAGCCGTATAGTCCCCCGCCCCAGCAACAGTACGCGCCGCAGCCGCCGTATAGTCCCTTGCCCGGGTATCAAGGACAGATGGCACACAACGGCTACGGTCCCGACGGGCAGCCTTTAGCCCCACCGATCTCTTCACCCGTATACCCAGAGCCACAAAAGCAGCAGCCGGTTCCTCTGCCAGCGGAATTGCATTAATTAAGCCTGTGGTTAGAATGAAATGACGAACGGAGCATGAGATACATGCACGAGATGGAAGGACGGACGGGGAGGAAGAGAGGGCATTCCTTGGAGGGGAAGGGGGCAAATCAATGGGAATCTCATCTGATCCTAAAACTTTTTACAACAAGCTTCACGAGAATAATTTATTTCGATTCTCTTTTCACTTTCCCGCGTTTTTTTTATACCTGATAGCTTTATTCAATCGTTCGTTTTCTACTGCCTTTGCACGCGCTGTACATACATATTCCCTTAGCTTGGTATATTCCCCCCCTCCCAACCCTGCTGTAATATTATATTACTTTCATACCCGATATTCCCATAACTTAATCTTTCCACCTCCACAATATTATGCTGCGCCCGCTCGCGTGCATATCCGGGTTTGAGTTGAATGGGGCGGAGCAGGATAGTGTGACAACCTTCTGTGCTCTATCATAATTGTTAGATTTAGCTGCAATGTGAATGTGAGCACTCAACGAGCTAAGCCACCCCAGTGCCAGTTGCGATCGGTCACAACCTATCACTCACAATACGGGGGTTATCGATGTGACAGTAATCGGTGTGACAGGAGGATGGGGGAACCGCTGGGCTGGCATAAATTCAGCTGGGAGGTATGACAATGATGCGGCATTGGACGAGGAGGATTATCCAGCGATGATTTGACCACGAGAGCAGTAGTATAATCGAATTAAGTCAGCCTCCCGTCGTTCCCGGAAGCCGGAATGACAATGGGAAATCGACTGAGAACACCCCTTCCCTCCCTCCATCGTTTCCTCCAGACCCTCCTTTGTGCACTCAGTCATCGAATAAATGAAGTCAACGAATCGTATATTTATCGGGACCGCGTCGCAGCGGAGCCCTTCTGGTGCGTATCTGCGGATTTTACGCTGCTCTTGCGATTGCCTTTATGCAGTCACTAAACCTCACTCGATTGACATTTCTTGCTTCCTTCCTTTTTTTTGTCTTGTGAGATTCTTCCCTCCCTTATTCCGTTGAATGCTAGAGAGAGTCTTGCGATGACTTGTGAATAGGGCGGTAGGGAGGGCTACTGTGAACTAGAGGCTCGAAGGGATCTACCGGATGCGGATCGCTACTGTACCGCCCCCCGTGGCGTAAAAAGCAATATACAAGTACTGCGTATTTGGAATGTGTTTGTGTGATATGGATGTTGAGGTAAGACCTAGTATGGTATGGTATGGTATGGTGCAGAGTATCCTACCTACTACCGGTAGTGAATCTGTAAAGTTCTGTTAACTCGAGGGTAGCCATAAGCCCGAGGGTAGCTATAGGTAGCTTGGAGATATGCTCTGACTCTGATTCTGACTCGTCAGCTTGGAGATTTGCCCTAACTCTGATTCGGACTTGTCTTCCTCCATTGCATCTCCAGATTATTCGTAGGGCAGGGGGGGTATCGGGAAAGAGGGTTGTTCGAATTAGTCAGGTATTTGATTTGATGGTTCGGGTGTTTGCATCTGCTAGTGCAGGCGGGCTAGATGCATCGGACTGGGGTTAGTTGATCCTGAAGAAGGGCGAGTAGTGAGTATGCTTTACGTTGGTAATGCTGTAGGGATTGTCGAGGGATGCGTTACCCGCCGCTCTCCGGATTTGCGGGAGGGGTACTTTTTGAACCGGATTATGATGTTTAGGTCCCGTCCCGCCTGGGCCTGGGCCTATTACTTATGAAACCTGCGGAAGCTTGGCCCCCTCGTCGGTGGGTGGGGGAAAGTAGTACTCTTGGCTAGCTGCTAGGGTCGAAGAAAGGAAAATATCGAACGCTCCGAATGCAGAGGGGGAAGAAGGGGTTTTTCTCAACTTGGTTTCGATGGGATTGGGGGAAAGCCCTCCATTCAGCTCCAATTCTTAACCACTCTCGAGGGGGTAATCACAATCTTAATGCCAGCAAAACTAACGAAGGTGTATGGGTGGTTGAGGTGAGGCCTACCTACCGGCACTGCTGGGGTTTGAACGGGAGTTGGGGTTTTGATATTTTGATATTTTTTTTTGGTAAACTCTCGGTATAAGACCTTGATAGCGGATATCGGAATTCTCGTTGCTAACTCTCCACCTCGACTAGGGTTCCTTTTTTCATATCTGGAATCCACGGCGGTATAGCTTGTTCTCTCGGAAGCTCGCTGAGGGCTGTGGTGGTATTTGGTTGGAGATCACGGGAATTAGTGAGGAGTATTACTTTCTGGGTGCTCTTTGTTGTGACACCATGGATATTGTAACTCACCATCACACCCTCTCACTCGAGAATCTAACCCAACCCCCTTGTTGGAAACAGCCGCACTCTTTGGCAGCGGTGTATGCGCGTGCACAGGCCGGGGGGTATGCATGCCTTGAGAGTCTTTCTCCGACTTGTTTTCTTTCCTTCCTATTCTTTCCTTCAGCTTTTCACTTTCCTTCCTACACACTCAACTCAAGCAATCTTGAACTTCATTATCGCTTCGTACCAATCCCTTCGTTCACTTGAGCGGCTCCATTCCGCTGCGTAAAACCCTCCTCGCTGATCATTACCTCCCTTCCATTATTTTCGAAACCCCTAGTTGAGAAGGGGATTTAAAACATGCACTCGGATACCCCACTGGCATCCTCTACTTCGTCTCCAGCCGAATTGGGGTGAACATTATCGTGCATCCCCCCCCGTTCTTCTCGCTCTCACTATTCCTTCATCGGCCTGTCTACTATCATCAATCCCTTCGTCAGAGAAAGTGCACCAAATCTCTTCGGGAAGTGCCGCCTCACCGCCAACACTACCTGACAGACGCCCGTCCCGTCCCACCATTAGCCAAACTCTATCGGCCGAACACGCCAATCACCCAACAACCATCTCCACCTTTGTTCCCCGCCATTCCCTCCACCACGAGATACAGCACAACACCCTCGCCTCCGTACTAACCCCACCCGAAAACGCCACCAGCATCACCCCCGACCTCACATATACACCAATGCCTCCTGGTTTATCACAAACCCAGCCACCCCCCCACACTCGCCGTAATCAGCGTACAATACAGTGAGGGCAACATCCTAAGCTAAGTGGGTGCCCCCGCGGTGCGCTAAAGAGGAGCACAATAGCTCGGAGAGCAGAGCACGATAGAGGGGAGCCGTTAATTTAAACCGGGTATTTAGCAAAAGTGAGGATTATGACGGTATGAAAGTGATATTCGTAGCATCGGGGTGATGTCCGTGGACTCGGTCTCCTTGTGAAGAGAGAAAGGTGATGTGCACTAACTTACTAGTACCACCCGGGATCCCAACGGAGAAGAGATGCTTGAGGAGAAGCGGGGGTGGGATGGGGGGGGGGCAAAATGGAGGATCCAACAATGTGTAGAGAGTGACTTAGTGACATGAGATACACTCAGAGAAGGGTACAAAAAACCAAGTGGTGAGAGTGAGAGTGCAACTAGATTTGAGAACCGATGGACTAGGTAACTGATAGAGACCAGCTAAGGAACGGTTGATACCGGGAGACACATAGCGTACCCCCGGCACCAACAGCTGACAACCCTGGAAACCAAACAAAGCTCAATAAAACCATAACCCCAGAAGAAGGACGATACCAAAGGGGAACACTCCGGCAGTGGCGAGAACTTAGACTAGCAGACCCCACCAAGGAATAAAAAGAATCACCCCAGAAAATCTCGATCACCAAGGCACAAGCATGCCTACTACCGTGTGCCGAATGGTTATTATAATAAAACGAAGGACGCAATAAACTATACCGGACCAAGCCAAACCATCTTACAAGACGCCGGATAACTTAGCAGTGTGACATAATTTAAGAAAATGAAAGAAAATGAAAGAAAATGAAAAATGCGACATCAGCGCCTCTCACGAGCAACTCTAATATGGAATATTTTTTGAGGAAGGGAGGGATTTGCTAATGCATACCCCAAAAGTTTCGTCGTTTTTGCTTGGATCCGGGTAGCATATAAGTTATGTAGTAGCTGCTCTTTTCCGAAAATAAAAATAATAAAAAATAAAAAATAAAAAATAACGCTTCGAAGATCCTGATAAGCATGGTGGCAAAGGATGTGAAAATAATGCCCAGCACTCACATGCCGCATAGCAGTATGCACCATAGGTAAAACCGGGAATATTAGCCTGTGTGGAGGTGGATTGTTCTCTTTTCAAGTGCTGGGGTGGGGCATTATTGGCTTTTTTTCTTTATTTTACGGTGGGGGGAAGATGGAAGGATTGGTACTTGAGCTCGTTTGAATAAAGTGCTGGCAGATGTAGGTATTATACTGTAGTGGACTTGGGATTTTACAGTACTTGGTGCCCTGCTGGACTGGGTCAGGAGGAGGAAAGAATGGAACAGGCTATGATACTTGTATGGCAGTGGCTCCTTTCGCTGACTGAGGGGGGGGGCTATTTGAGGATAATTGCTTCATGGCCATAATTGAGATGCTCTCACATAAGTTTTAGTCAGTCTACAATATTATTGTTCTGTAGTCCAACCTTCAAAGTACCAGTCCTCTTGATATTAAACTCCACGGCTCTCCCCACCTTCTATTCTACCAGCGGCCGGGACAACCCCGGCAGGATCCCTTTGACATGACCAAACGCCCAAGGGCGACCTCACACACGACTAACTTAAAAGCACCCCTTCCCTCCCACTACGCTAGAATATATTAACCCGCTACAACCCTTAAACCCCGCAACAACAACCCACCCCACCCCGATACACAAAATTCGCAAGCATGCCTCCTGCCTCCTCCATGTGCTTTTTCTCCATACCATGCATGCAATGGCACATGCATACCTAAAAAACCCTCCCCGCTTCATTATCCCCCCACCGTGTGATCCCTTCTCCGCCACCCGATCCGAATGATAAAAATTTCCCTCCCTCTCTTCTTCGCATCACCCGCAGCATCCGCACCGCTAGTCGCGCTGTGGCATCCTTCCGGGGTTGTCTTTTTAGTTTGTTGACGACATCCTCGTTGATGGCCTGTAGTCTAAGGTTCTGGAGAATAGGAGGGGAGGGTTGCCAGACAGATGTCTAAGGGCTGGCGGAGGAGAGGAATGTGACACTAAAAGCTACAGGGGAATTGGGAGTATTTCTCTTTGCTCCCCGGATTTCAGGACGTAGAGGTGTGGTGTGGGTTTCGGACGAGTGATATGTTGAGATGCAGTTTAGGGTTAGGTTATTGAAAGAATTGACTCCCTGGGTTGTCGGCTATTCGGATAGGAGCCCTCGGCTAGGGATTAACTCTAAGCTTAACCACCGGATCGTAGAGTAAGAAATGCCTAATTGTTAGGGTATCCGTTTAAATGCACGTTTCCACTTCGATTGTTGATGAAGGCTTCTCATCTTGAGAGAACTGTTACTTGCACGGGGCATCATACGATGGAGACGGACCCCACCTCGCCTCCCCGGTGTCAGCTACTATAGTAGTACCGGTACGTACGCCCAAGCATCCCTTCAAAGACACAAGACACAAGTACAGTCGTATCTCGCTATCCCGGACGACCAAATCCAAAGAATCTGTCCGGGACAACGAGTGATCCGGGACAACAGGTCAAGTTTTGCTGTGAAAGTTTTTTTTTGAATTCAGAGCACCTCACACGGGGTCCGACTGTAAACTGCTCCCACGCCCCGGAATATTCGCCGGTGCACTAAGCTGGTCCGAATCAACCCTGCCTGGGATTCCAGCACGAGCTTCCACCCGGGGACCAACAGTCGGACATCGGCTGCCCCAAGCGAAGCAGCTAAGCCTCTGACCCGGAAACGCCACCCGCCCATTTCGCCGCTATAATTTTCACGGCGCTGTCTACGGTTAGTGTGAAGAAAAAAAAACAATAAAAGTGAACGCTGCTAAGACAAATATGTAGACATCGGTCCCCGCAGCACGCACATGTATGAAACCTGAGAAATATATTATAGGCCTCGTTCCTTTAGTGCTCGTATAGCACCCTTGTCTCGGTATCAATCGCGCTTCAATATCCCCAGAACCCGTTTGACCGGAAAAACAGGATGCCGGGGGTGCAGAGTCGTTTCCGTAGCGAGGTGAAGAATTGAGCGAGACGTCTTCCTACTTGCGGAAATGCTAAAGATGTTTTTTCCGGCTTACCAGGAGTCCCTGAAACTTTTAGATAGTCAGATCTCATGGTTTTTAAGAATGGGATCGAGGTGGTGAATCATAAATAATCACTCACCCATTGGCTGATAGCCTGGAATTCGTGCCCGTGTCTCGGTAGTTTCCCCTACCTCCAAAACGGGGCTTGAGTCCGGATGTGCAGACTCATGTTGGCAAAGGCATTAATCCTCCCCCGGTACGAGCACTGTGCGCATTCCAGGTGTCTGGTGTCTCCTAGACACCAAACCTGTCCACTTGTCTACGGTATGGTAGTGGATTAGTTTTGATTTTTCTTTCTTTTTTTCTTCTTTCTTTCGGGCTTCAGTGGAGAAGAGACACCGGCTATATCCCCGGTTTATCTCTCGGGAATGATGCGATGCAGATCCCAGGGACGTGATGGCGCACCGGTGGACAGACCGTTGGATTGTGCAGTGCTAGTACAGTACAAGTATGAGTACTCGAGTACCGTACTAGAGCACAGTACTAGTACCATACTCCAGCGCTCGAGTATGTCCCAATATTGTTCGTACGCGGCCCCACATTTAGTTTTCTCCCCCTTTCCAATGCACTCTCGCGTAAGTACTCGAGTATCGGTCGACGTGCATGCATTTTTTTCTTTTCAGCACCTGGTTTGCTAAATATAAACAATCCAGGACACGGCAACCCACGCCTGTATGAGGGAAAGTATCCAACACGGTACTAGAAGCTCGTACAAGTAAAGGAGGAAACCTGGGTTAGAAGCTGTCTGAGAATCGTCTGGAAAGATGCTGGTTACATACCTTGTGTCATTGTTACCAGGGTGAACCCTGCACGAGGGGTCGATATGCCATTCTCGGATACCCCGAACCGAAGCGGGGTGGAGTCGCTATCCATACCATTTCATCAGCATGATTTGTGGTCCTTCTGTTGACCATACCGATATAAAATAGCGTAACCCGTGGTATCATGTATTTTCCCGACCTGCAGTAAATCATCGGTACGCCACAGATGAACTTTATGCCTTATATTCCACCATTATCCCTAGGAAAACCTGTTGTCCGAGCCATAAACTAACGTCCCATGCCAGTTACGTCTTACGCATTTTTTTCTTCCGGTCTTAAGGCATCTATACTTACGAGAATGGTAAGCTTTCCCGGCCTCCGCATCAATTCATCCACCTACTCGAGTAAAGTGGTCACAAAAAGAGGATCTGTCGACATACCACAGTATCATGTCAACATCTCGTGTTGGTAGACATGCAGTGTCAGTTTCACCCGTAGAAGTTCTGTATTGCTCAGGTACGCCATAATAATAACTACTAGTCAGCTGGAAAGTTATCTTCCTGCAAAACACGTCTAGAATACAAGTACCAGTGACGCCGCAGTTTATTGGCCCAATTTCACCCACCATAATCAAATCCCGCCTTTTCCATAAATAATTGGGGAGGACAGGACTACCGCACCCGCCGCCCCCCCAAAACTGACGGATATCCCCGCAAAGTAGCCCAGTTGGAGATACTCGTACAGTTGCCCCCGGCTATAATGAACCCCGCTATAATGAATTTTTGGCTATAAGGAACAGCGACTCGCGGCCACGCTAGTGAATTTACTGCAGAGTAGAGTTGGCTATAGTGAACACCTATAGTAAAAAATAGTGAACGGGGCTTTGAGGTCGTGATTCTTGGCGTTCATTATAGCCAGGGGCGACTGTATAATGATGGCCTTATACCTCCCCTGGCACCCCTTAGACGACAAGTCATATCTACTTCGCAATTTAAAAGTCACCGGACGCTCTGTGCCAAGATAGGTACTGATAAATGCAAAGCGTCCGGTGAACTTCTAGATTGCCAAGTATATCACTCGGGCGTTAACGCTTGATGCACGGGTAATTCCACTATCCCATCCAAAGACAAGGTACTGCTTTCCCAACTTGTGAACCTCCGAGAAAATTAGCCGTGTTGTTCAACGGGAAGCTTACCAAACGCAAAGCAGCTTTCATAGCTCTCTCCTCAGGTCGGAAGAGAACTGCAGCTCATAGAATACCTTGTAACTCACGATTGAGGCCTCCACTAGCCCCGGCATTGGCTTACGGCCTGTGCGAAAAAAAACCGGAAAAAAACCCCGCCACCCATAGTCTAAATTTCTTCCCATGAAAGCCGGATTACCGGCCAACAGAAGTTACTTTGAGGACGGGTAGGCTCCCTAACAAGTCCCCACGGCATCGACTGGGCGGCTAAATGGAGGTTTAGCAAACTAAGCTAACGGGTCGCGTGTGGTGCATTGGTCGTGAAATGTAGTGAAACGGCTTTCAGCCGACCAGAATCCGGGGCGTTGAAAAGGCAGATATTTAGTTGTGGGGCTCGGTGTACTCCAGGTGTCGCGTTCTGCTTGACTGGAGACGTTCTGAGTTATGATAGCTGCATGGGCTTGCGCTTAATTACGTTCATCGTCCAAGCTAGCTTACAAATGGGAGAAAGAGGGCCCATAATAGGATAGCTCAAGCTTGGGATGCCAAAAGAGTTCGTCCCTTAGGGGTATTCGATTTAGAGCGATTCGAAGCGCTAACATTCGGCATGCTTTAAGAAATCTCGGGAAGGGGATAGGCGTTGGTTTGTTCAAGTCCTCAACGGATTCCATGATGGATTTGAGAGAGATCGGAAGGTCATCCAAAACATGAGTGTAACGTCTTCGAGTTGTGGGAACACAGGGTCAAACAACTCTAGCACGGGATGCTGTTTCTCATAATTTCTCAAGGTTAATTAGCCACAAGCCTTTTACTTGTACTAAATCTTACTTTCACCAAGGCATCGTGACATGCGGATGTAAATTGCTTGAACTCCATGACCCTCTCCATGACCATCTCTGCGTTCGGCAGCCCCAGTAGGGGCACGCTTTTAGTGACGCTCCCTTAAGTCCAACATATTGAGTGGTTGGCAGTAGTTAAGCAGATACTTGGAGAACCCCGGCTGGCTTCCTCCGTTCAAGAAGGTCAGAGTCGATGATAGGGGGCCGTGCCAATGACCAGCTACCGGTATGGTAAACGGGGTACCCCAGTGAGAGGGAATTGGTGTTATGGTTGAGAAGAAAGGTTACCGTGGGTGTAAATATTATGGAGCGGTTGGAGAGGAAAGGGGTGGGTGTCTGGTTCCGTAGAACCCACATGAACCAGGTTCCTATCGTAGTCCGAGCCTACCGTACTTTGGCGGTACTAAAACGGTTCGGCTACGTCTCTCACAAGTCGAAAATTCCCAGGCCCTTGTGACAATGTGTTCAGACTAGTTCGGAGAAATATATATGTATAGAACAATACCGCCGACTTCCAAAACTCCGGCTTAGAGTACAGTACTGTACACCCGCTATAGTGCTTTTTTTAATGACATTCCTGACATGATGTTACATATGAACCACCACCACCCCTCCTCTAATGAGCAGTCACCTGACCGCTTATAGCCATATCGTAAAGCCCTTTCAATTCGCTCTCTCTCCCAGTTCAAGGATAATAGTCCTTGAGAAGGGTTAGTGCTTTCCTGAAACGGTATCGCTTGAGTATTTTGGAAGCGTTTGATCCCATTAACTGGCTTTCGTAGTTCCGTTAACGCACCGGACTAAGCCCACAGTGGTCTGATGCGGCAATTTCCGCTGATAATGTGCCGGCGAATCGCAAGAGTTTGCGGTAGCTCAGGATTACTGGTAGATCAGAGAAAAGGGGCGTTTCGCCACGATGCTTAGATCCACTGTTGTCCTTATCCAACACCAAAGCTGGTGGACCCGGTTTCCTGAGTGCTCACCGATCGAATACCAACACATTTCGGCAGGAGTAGGGCCACATCCGTGCTATCAGTGTTCTTGCGTTTGAGATGACGACTAAGTGTCGATGCCTCAAGGTCCCGAACAGTATCGGAAGGAGGCTTTCCTTCAACACCAGCCCTTTCAGTTTAGAAAACCTCCTAATTACTGACGAGTAACAAGCGGGGCCGCCTGTTCTTACCGATCCGGGGAGTGCCTTTCCGCGAGGGCCCCTTCCCTTCTCTGAGGGTACCGTAGAATTCCATAAATAAGCCGCGCAGTTTATTCAAAAGTTGAGTTGTGAAGCAAAGGATTATCTAAGGGTTCTTACTCACGTGAGCTTGATTTTGGGTGGTTGCGGCCTATTCCAAGGTGCGGCTTATTTATGGAATTCTACGGTATTCGCTCGGGAGGTTATTGCGTCTCGCGCCGCTGAGGAGACATCACGGTATGTCACTCGAGAACAACCTGCAGGCATCACAACATGTCACTGAGGACACATTTGATGGGTCTGAAACGTTGCGTGGTAATTTTAGGTATAGAAAACTTGACAGGAGCTCAGCCCCGGCCCCTCGCAATTTCACTTTTCTTTCCTTTCCTTTTACAGTGCTTAAAAATTAGGTTGGGCCAAAAAACGAACCTTGTTTATCTTGAAGGAGACGTGATTATTGGTTGAAAGCTACCTTCTTCTTATCGCAAGTATGAAAAACGTGAATTTGTCTAGAATACGGGCTGGTTTAATAATTCCTTTACGGGGTTAATAAAGCGTAAGCCACCCTTTCTTTTTTTTTTCACCTCCCGCCGACAGTTTGACTCCTCGTTTTTTTTTTTTCATGTCCTCGCCCCATATCACAGAGCTAGGATGATGCGCTGCAAGGTAAATGCCCACATCCTCCGAATCCGGGACCACGGCTAAACGCTCGGAGTGAAAGGTGAATTGCAAGTATATTAAATTAGCCGAACAAGGGGCAGGGGTACTGGAGCGATCAATTAAGGGAAGATAGCCACAAGTCCTATTTGCAACTCAAGCCACGTTTTGGCATCGCGAGGGCACCTTTGGGGGGGAAAGAGTGAGAAAATCCTACTCCTAAAAACCGTTTCAGCCAATTGAGAGGCGTTTTTCGAGCTAAGGCATGCTGCTTTCTCGCTGTTAAAAGGTCAAACAGAGACGAGAGTTCAATATTTTGAAGGGAATCCCACCGCTAGTCGTGGGGGTAACAAGGGAACAGAGAGGTTTTGGCGGAAGGGGAAAGGGGAAAAAGCAAAAAAGGCTTCTGGCAGATTCTAGATTCGCTGTCTCCACACCAAAGTGTGCTGACTGTATCGGAATTGCTTGACTTGGAGACTTGCAGGAATGAGATCTTCACCACGGAGAGTACCGTCACAAAATGCCTGATATTGCGAATCACGTTTTGCGTATTGGGAATGGAGCGGAAGAGGGTCAGGGAAGGATGAAGTGAGTGCTGGTAATGTGCATCTATTCCATTGACAAGAGGTTAGTATGAGGGTGCTGCATTGTATTGTGGAAGGCTGGTCATATTGGAAATGCTCTCTTAGGGGTTGATTTCATTGATTTCATTGATTTCATGATCACTATTAGGGGGATTTCGCAATCCAGAATTCGGGATCGCTATCGTTGTGACCGGCTTGTTTACTGTGACAATAGCCTGATTGGAAAAAGTGGGATTTCGCAAATATTACGAAAAGTCGGGATAAAAGTATGTTAGCTAGTGCGGTTTGTTAGCGTTTTAGCACATGGTTGCCATCCCAAGTGCTTGTTTACCTCACCAAAAAAAGTCGGTATCTTTCCGCTTAGATAACAGAATTTTTATCTCTAGCTATCGCTCGCTATCGCTTAGATGGGACATGAGCCCTAACCTGTGACCTGTTGCTGTGGCGACAACCTGAAAGATCCCGAATTCTTGATTGCGAAATCCCCCTATTGAAAGAGAAGCGGAAACGAGAAACGCTCTCGCAAACAAGATGGCGCGTCGATCTCTCATACCGGCACCCCAGGGCAGTCGGTGCGGGAAAATTCTCCGAACGGCTCTGTCACCCCACCACTTACTCCGATTGGTGAGGAGCGATGCACAACCACAACGATTCGGTAGAATGGTTCAGAGCCCACCTCTGCCCATCCCCCCCATCACTCCCCCCTTTCCCTTCCCCTCCCTTCCCCTCCCTTCCCCTGTTATTCCTATTTTTTTCACTTTTCCTTCTGCCTGTGCACTTTAGACGGGTCTCGGGGGTTATCGAAACGGAGGAAAAAAGAAAGGAAAAAAAGAGATCGTTTCATTCACCGTCTTAATTTCTCATTTTCGGCTTCTCATTCCGGCCTGACAACGCCCCCTAAACCCCACATTCTTGGGTGCAGGCAGGAAAGTTAGGTTGTTTTGGCCCTTCTGGTCCTTGCATCTTCGCTCGTCTTTTTCTCACGAAAGCCCTCATTCGTGAATTGGAGGATCCATAGTTCACTTCCAAACAGGTATTGAGCCTGGCCCAGTCCAATTGAATACAGGGGAATGTTGCGTGTGCCTTTTGATGCCCTATTGTTTTTTTTGTGCCTCTTGCGATTCAGTTTTGCGCAATTCCTCGTGCGATCCTTTTTTTCTCTTGGATATTTTCTTATTTTTATTTCTTGTTCCGGTAGCAAGCTTCTTTTTTATATAACTTATATCTTGTTTCGCATTTTTTGCTGTTTTTGGCATTCCGTTGGATTCCTTACGAGTACTTTCCAGTCTGTGACACTCTGCTTGAGCTCAGTTCTCTTTCCCCAGAGTCCGTTCTTTCTTTATTTCCTCTCATCATCATCCACCGCGGCCGAGGTATACAAATGTACCAGACTCCCCGAGGCTCTTGCCGGCGCAGAAGGTAAAGAATCGGGGCGAGTAGTGTTGGGACTACTTTTAGGGTGGTTTGTTCATATTTCGATTTTCTGAGCCTCGAGGGGATTCCCCCTCTTACACAATTCACACATCTCTTTTCATTTTGGGGGTGATCTTGTTTGTGTTTGTGTGTGCCTGCCATACTTGTCTGTCTGTCTATCTGGCGTGCAAGTCAGTATTCGGACATCCAACGGATCAACGTTTCCCCCTGCTCCTCAATTGCGTTCAAGAAGACTTACTTCAACTGTTTTGACGATCCGGAGAGGCTACTGGAGGTTTCCAGATTGATTTATACTCGTTTGGAGAGGGATTTTTATCATACTGCGGACCCAAAAACATTTATAGGGCAAACCCGGCTGACTTCCCAGTGTCTACCCCGTCTGGATATCTGTTCTCCCTGATTTGGGAAGAAATTAGCTTGCACAATATTGGGGAGAAACCTTTCCCCATCAGGAGCAAGTATTCCCACCTTGCCAAGAAAACTTTATGTCTCCGTCTTTTTCCTTTCCTCTCGCTCCGACGCTGACTTTGTCCCGATAGTTCGTCCACTCTTGGCTACCGACTTTGCCCTTCTCTACCAGCTTGACTTGGACCCATTTTTGGTCTGGCATTCGTGCTTGTCTGCTTCTTCTAGTATGCAAGTACCGGATACAGCTGTTTCGGAGTAGCGAGACCTTGAACGAGAGAAAATTTGATCTACCCGCTTCCTACGAGTTTTCCTGGCCCCGCAGTCGCAATCATTTGCTATATCACTTTTATCACTATTCGCCCCCAAGCCATACCTAGCTTTCCAGTTATTTTCACAACCCCCCTAAGTTCCTTTTCCTGTTCCCCCTCACTCGCTACCGTTCTCCCATCCAGTCAACCTTCCAATCTCAACCTTCACCGAATCAGCCCATCCCCTTTGTAGCAGGTTTTACCCCACTTAGCTCCCGCAGTAACCAGATCAGAGGAAACGGTTCCTTTTTAGAGTTACTCATTCTCGGTCGTCCTTCTCAACCGGCTCGTAGCGAATGAATAGCTAGCCACGTGGGTCATTATTTGCTTGTTTGTGACCGCTACACGCAGCCGTTGTCGTCTTCCCCCGCTTCCCTCCCCGCAATATACTACAGAATTTTATAGGACGGGCCTCCCGATTAGCCGTGAGAGACAGCAGGGGGGAGGAGAGTTTAATAGGTAATCGAGCCCTAGGCGGAGAATTTCCCGGCTGTCGGAGAGAACACCTACCTGGCCTGGCGGTAGTTCCCAGTTTATTGAAAAACAAATTAACCACAGAGGAGCAGCACTACCTCTTTCCATCTCTGTTTCAACCTGCATTTTGACATTTTTTGGTTTTTATCCTGTCATCCTCAAAGCTTACTTTGGTTCACCCCGCAAAACTAATAAGGCACCATCTCCCGGAACGAGCTGGGAGGCTTTAATCTGCTTCAGCTAGTCTGGGACGGAAAGGGCACGGATTGTGCTGCTGTTGCCTCGGTTCAATCTCTTAGACCGCCCTTCACCTTCGAATCCACACCAGTGCATCTCTCTGCTTGGTCCATATTGTTGTCAACCAACTCGTCTTAGGTCTCGCAAGCCAAAGCAACATTGACGTATCGGTTTCCCACTTTGAGGTTTATTCAATGGGTTTGGCTATTTTCTAGACAGAAAGGCTGATGACAACATAGATCTTATTCCGTTATATCGCCTACCTGGCATTCTCCCTCTATTTCGTCTTATCTCATCTCTACCGGGCGGTCACCATCTGACCCTTACTATAACTGAAGACTGGAGGGGAGGAGAGCGTGGCTCGAAACAATTACCTGCTCTCGTGTCGCGCTTCAGTATACGTGCTTGCTGGCTCTAGGGGTGGTTGAGTACCAGAAATATTGGCAGAAGTGAGTGGGACAGCATCGGGAGATTCTATTAAAATTTTGTTACTTCGCCCGTCCTAGAACCAAGTTGAGGGTGCCTGCCTTTCAGGGTTTCTTTTTTTATTTTCACACTCAAGCCTACCCCTCATTAGAATCTCAATATCTTAGAAGGAGTCCAGGGGTTTCCAGAGGATCATTCACCTCAAGGCGATCCTGCCTATACCTAGGGGAAATCCTACCTCGCGGAGAAATCCTGTGTGGGGTAAGTGGGCGGGCGGGAGGGAGAGGGTGTTGAAGAGGGGTGGGAGTACAAAGGTACCATATAGTCAGGAAATCCAAATCATATTTGTATATTAATCTCCTTTTTCGCGTTTTCCCTTTCCCTTTCCTACGTTTCATGTTGGACGATCATAGTACCAGGAGAGGTGTGTTGATTGGGCTTAGACTCAAGTTGTATCAACGGATATCCGGTACTGGTGCCATTGCCGATTGGCGGCCCCTACCTCTCGTAAGTATTGCTAGCCAATACATCCTCTTCCCCGTTTCTACATAATTAGATGGTTAGGTTGTGCTGACAAAATCGCCGTTTGTTCTCACTTTTTAAAGAAGAGTCTCGACACAATCTCGGGGGCGCGTTACTGGCTCCAGCGCCGGCGTAGCGCGTTGTAGCCCTCCCGATATGGCAAACTCTGCAATCCAACTACATCTTTCACACTCTTCATCCTCCTCAGATTCTAGAGGGAACTCTATCATGCCATCTCCAACATCACTCTACTCCTCGTCGGATAGAGTCATGGCGGAAACTTCTTCCACAATGACGAGTGCACCTACAACTTCTGGCAAGGCCACTCATACATGCCCTTCATGTTCACGCACATTCTCTCGAGGCGAGCACCTAGACCGCCACCTAACTACACATCTTCCATCAAACACCTCCAAAACTTTTATCTGCTCTTCTTGCTCAAAGGGATTCACCAGAAAAGATGTCCTGACTAGGCATGTTAGGGCTGTCCATGAAACTAAACGATCTGATATTCGCAAAAGTCGGCGACGAAGTTGCCGGCGGTGTGCCGGGTTCAAGATCAAGTGCACGGGTGGTGGTAGGGGAACAGCGAAGGATGGGACGAGGGAGGGAGGAAGAACTGATGACCCATGTGAAGCATGCAAGAAGCGGGGTACTGTGTGCATATACGATTTTGGGACCATAGCAGAGGGGAGTTTGGGTAAAGAACCCGGGAGCGAGAGGAGAAGAGGGCAGGGCGGAGGCGGGGGCGGCAAAGGCGATGAGCTAGGGTCTGAGGAAGCAGCATCTGGTTCTGAGAGCGATAACCGGATAAGCGAGAGTATTGGTCGACCCAAGAGGAGGAGACGAACACACACCGGCAGCTATACAATAGATTCAACGGATAAACCGCCAGGTGATAGGTCTTATTCCATTATGTCGCAAGTATCCCCTCATCTACTGTCTGCAGCTCGCATGGCTTCCTCATCGAAGAGTGCAAGCCCTGACAGGCGACCGGATCCATTAGCTACTTCAACTTCCCCCGCAGCCAGTCTTCAGAACCTCTTCAATTCTGCCGGGACAGCTGAATTAGCAGAGGCAGATAAACTAATGTCAATAATGACAACAAACACTTACGGTCAATTGCCAGGCCCTAGTCTCGACAACTCGGTGAATGATGGCGGCGTGGGTCCTCTAGAAAAAAGACCTTCGGCTGTAGATACCATGTTTAGAGTGCATCCCCAAGATCACTCGAGCTCAACAGGTCATAATACGATAAGCCAATTACCTAGCTGTGACTTGTTTAGTGGCAAGGCAGGAAACTTTGGTTCATTGCATCTTAATGCCTCTGGCAATGGTGAGAGCACGGATTGTTCGGCCCCCGTGACTATCTCATCCCCTCCACCTTCTTTGCGGGAAATTGTGTCTTCGCCTTCTCGAGTCGGGAAATCTCTGAAAGATAGCCTGGTAACGGCAGTGGGTGGGCTAGTGACCGTGGCTGGGGGGGACGTCCACGGTGCGGGTGCTTTGCAAGGGATCAAATTTGTCCCAGATTCTCGACCGCCAGGCACCCAAAAGGCTACGGACATTATTACTTTCCTCAATGATGGCTCTGAAGGATATAGGGCAACAGGCTCACCGACATCGTTTCTTCCAGACCGAACTATCGAAAACAAATCCCCTGAAGCGGGACCCTCGATCCAAACGACTGTTGCTAGCGATGATCCATCGGCTGATAGGCACAGCTCAGAGTGCGTGGAAAGCCTACCTGGGCTAAGCCTTGAGGAGAGCTGGTTCTTTGATTACGAAATATTCGACAAGAGTACTGATTGGCTTAGGGGCTGGGGTGATTGGCCAGCTGTCCCGCAAAAGGAGGGGCAAACCAATAATTGTGTTCTCTCAGATTTGAACCACTCCACCACACCCGGGGCTGCCCCAAGCCTCTCCATTACAGCTGGGGTAGGTAGTAGCAAGCGAGTTGCCTCTCCTATCTCGGTGTGTTCGGATGAGGGCTCGTTGTTCAAGATCAAGCATCACAACGACCACCAAACCCGCTTGCCAGCAGTTAGGCCGATCAAAGATCATACCTCCGTTGAGGACTTTCTCCCATGGGGTTGGCAGTCATCGAGAGAGAAGCTGGAACGAAGAGTCACACTGCCTCCTCTTAGACAAATCCTTGAAGAACTTACTCCTCAGACACCAACCATCACTCAGGCTCACTCTCCGGCAAGTGTGGGTAGGGACGAATCCTGGATTGATGACAGGATACTAAACGACATGGTCTCTCTGCTTTCGATTCCGGTGGAGCGTTTCCCATATGAGAGCGCTGATATGAGCAAATTTCCATCCAAGACCATGATTGATTCCTTCATCAAGATTTACTTCGAACAATTTCATTCGATCCTCCCAATGATCCACAAACCGACATTTAGTGTGGGCACTTGCCCCACCATCGTGCTGGTAGCCATGGCTAGTATTGGTGCGAGTTATAGTCACCTGGAGGGTGCTAAGATGTTTGCAGATAGTTTGAGCGAGCTTTGCAAGAGGACGTTGACTTGGATGGTAATTATGTATGGTCTCCTATTCTCACCATGGATACTGACTGTATGCTGCAGGCTGAACACAACCCCGAGTATCCCCACTCGGATTTCTTCCTTATGGCCTCATGCTTGCAAAGCGTCTACGCATTAGGATCCGGGTCCCATCGTCTTTATGATTGCGCAGATGTATCAAGGAGCGCGCTAATAGGGAGTGCTCGCCGGATTGGGTTATTTTCTGGTCGTGTATCGCCACCATCATCTTCTCCTGGTTCCGCGCCGGGCTCACCCAACCCCAGGACTGCCCGTGATGAGGATAATCGCAATGAGAAGGAAGCTGTTGAGGTTAGGTGGCGTCGATGGTATGTGAAAGAAAAGTTGAGGCGTCTTGCCTGGTCCATCTTCGAATATGATTGCTCATTTTCGACTTTATCCAATCGGCGCGGCGCTATCACATTGAATGACATCTCTACACGGATGCCATGTGCAGAGGCACTATGGCAGGCCCCTACCGCGCAGGCCTGGGGGGCGTTACTGGAATCGGGAGTTCTCCCCCCTGGCGCAGAAAAAGGAACACCATTCTATCCGACTTTGCGTGATGTGATCTCTGGGAAGATGTCACCAGAGAACTTGACGAGTTGGGGTAGGAGGTTGTGCGCGCAGGCTATCGGAAGGATCCTCTGGGATTTTAAGGAACTCGAGGAGAGTGTATTAAGCGAGAGCAGTTCAGCCGGAAACGACGGAGGGTTAGGGTTGCCAATGTTAAGCCCCGGATTGAAGCCAGCGAAGGAAAAGTTACTAAAGAGTTTAATGGTTATATGTGAAGGGGTGAGGGAGAGACAGATGGAGGCTGGATGGAGAGACGGAGAAGTAGATGGAGATAGAGCTCATATGACGTTTGCTCACTCCTCCGTATACTTGATCTATTGCTAACGTTGGTAGCCTGGCCCTTTTAATATCCCATTACACTCACCTCCACGCCGCTTTCCCCACCGTCTCGTTAATCCTGTCACTCGCACGGCGCCCGCCCTCATCGACCACGACACCAGCAGACCCACGCATAACTCGGCTGAAAAACATTTTCCAAACGGATCCCGTCTATGCTAGAACCCTGGCTTGGAGCGCCGCGCAGATAATAACAATTTCCCGCTGGAAACCTGTCTGCTCCCCGGTCGAAGGTATGCGCATTTTTATGGCAGGAGTAGTCCTCTGGGGCTTCGGCCGCTACTTCCGAGAACCTCTGCCACCCGACCCTCTCTATTCTAACCCCTTGGGAGGAATTCAAGAGGAGGTAGTCCGCCTAGACTCCCAGCCATGGAAAGGGGTGGACGATTGGATCAAGAAGGGGAAAGGCAAGGCAACTATTGGTAGTGATCAGCACGCCGGAAATGCTATGACTGAGATATGCTCTGAGATGGGAGCCAAGGAGGTGCTTAGAATTGTTGTGGGGATTCTGGGGAGGATGAGAGTCTGGGGTCTTGGAGGGGAGTTTAAAAATGTCCTCGAGGAGATGGTCCGGAGGAGTTGATATGACGTCTTTCATTTCCCACCACACCTTGATTCTTTCATTCCTCTTTCCTCTGTTTTTCTTTCTTATCTTCACTATTACTTTTTCGATTTGCGGGGGTTGTCTGATTTTGCGCGGTGTTAGATAGGAGCTGAGTTTGCTTTATGTGATGGCGTACGACTTACTCATAACTAATTACTTCTTCCCATCACCGGTATGTTATCTGGTGGTTAATGTTTTATTGTTGTTTTGCTCTTACTGTCCAGGTTTCCTTTTCCTTTTCCATTGGGCAAAACATCTGCTTGGAGTTTTCAAAAGTATCTGGATGCCTTGACACTAAAACCGGAGATTTAGCTGTAACTTTGGACGTCTTAGCGCCCAGACATCCGAATACTTTTGAAACCCGCAAGTAACTGGTTTCTGTTCCAAGTTAGGAGTCTAGGAAGTACTTGTATGGATAGAAGAAAGTTCTAAACCAATGGGGTGCTATTATCACAGGTGACTGGAGATGATTTTTATTTAATATAGAGTGCCTAATGACTGTCCCCCTCCCGTGGCACCGATCTGGGAGCCGAAGAACCTCGCCCCTTCAGCACCAGATACTTGGCGCAAGGGCCATGCAAAGAATAGTGGACCTGGTGCCCGCAAACGGATAAGTGGGTGGGTTGAATTCGAATACGGGGTGGGATATAAACTATAAAAGCCATTTTTATGAAATATTGTGAGGGCGTGTCTGGCTACTGCACCAAGCCTTTTTTGACCCTGATTTTACTTGGCCATTGGAAAAGTCTCCTGACGCTTTGTATTTATTAGTATGATACATACCTCGGCACAAACCCGTCCGGAGCCCTTTTCAATGGCCAAGTAGAGGATTGCAGCAGGACTCTATCTCCCTTTGGAGGGGTTGGCCACAAAACATGATAACCAAATTGCACTAATAAGCCGGCCGTGAAGTGAGCATCTTGTATACCATGTCAGTTACCATGTCAGTATACAGCGTTACCTGGTTTTTATTCTCCTGCAGCTAGTTAGTACGTTGAAGTAAGGTAGGGGCTGGAACAAAACATTCAATACAGTCAGGAAGAGTCTAGGATAAGCCTAGTTTTGGCCATAAAGGGTTAAGTGAAGGCGTTTTATTGCGAATTTGAGACAGATTATAAAGAAAACTCTTATTTCAACGTCTCATAAGATACCAGAGGTAGGCCGGGGGGGGGGAAGACGGGTAACTTAATGTGGTCTCATATAATCTCTGCTAATCGCATTTCAAAAGAGTAAAACAAAAATAATGTAAGCCTATTATAATATAATCAAGATAAGGGGTGTTTAACAATATTGATTTTTGAAGAGTTTATAAAAGTTCAGGCTGTCTGTGCATTTATGTTTTTTGAATAAATTCGCTTATGAGATGGACTACTATACCATATTATCTGATGGGCAGCATAGGTAGCATAAGATTGAAAAAAATTATTACAAAAATCCAATTTGTCATCGGGATTAAACCTCCAGCCACTAGAGATTAATGTTGTTGCTTAAATACTTCCTTACGCTTGTTACGGAAAGCGTTACATTTTGAAACGCCCTTGGTGTATGATATGATTCTGGCCGTCTACCGTACTCGAGTACCGTAGACACGACAGCTTTGTGGATCCAATGGGGGATGGCTTGGCATAACTTTTCCGCAAAAAAACGAACCCCCCCTTTTTATGATCAAATCAGGATTAGGGAAAATTCGAAAAGAGTGGGAATTGAACCTAAAGTTGATTGGACCTTTTTTCCACTGAATCTTGTGCCAAGGCGTCCACCGAGTTGCTGTGTCTGGACGGACCGTATACGTTACGCCATAGATCACTGGGCAGTTGGGGTATCACGGTCTAGAAGAAGGGCTTGGATGGAGCAGCGAGTGATAGGGGATGAAGCGTTTTTTTTTCTTTTCAAAGGATAAGTGGACTTTTATTCACACAAAACGATAGGTGCAGAAATAGAAGAATTAGTAGAATTCCCTACGTGAAAGCCTGGGGTATAGGATTTCTAGTTTTGTGAGCAAAAACCTCCCCCCTCCAGTTGCCCCTGTGCTCCTCTTATTTGTCCCCCAACATTTATAACATTGAGTATCCTTAGATGAACCCTCTAACTTTTCACCTGATCTCCTCCACCAGGGTAAAGCGCATGATAGGCACACGACCCCTGCTCTACATTTCCTATATCTGAAGAGATTGGTGGTGACGAACATTTGAAGATGTTCGCAAGCAATCGGGGGATAATATATTCTGTAGGTTTCTTAACATATTTGTAGGTATCGGAAAATATCAGTGCACAGCAGGAGATATTTTCTACATATTGACCAAAGATTGACAATATGGCGTACGGTGAAAGGCTGCTGGCTTTGGTCAAGCCTGGCTTACAAAACCCATGCCTGCCCCGCCTTGACCTAGCCTAGCTACACGGTTTATCTCCGGGCCTGCTCGGCAGAGTACCACACTAAAGTAGATAGTTACTTGACCGGGGGAATTTCTCCACGCGCGGGGTGGGGTATATATTTCAGCCACCAGCCAGCGCATAATGCTTGTGCATAAGAAATTGGAAACAAGAAAAAATGAAGGAGTAGGACAGAAAATAGAGAATGATGAAATGGCAGATAAGCCAACTTGAATAATTAGGTAAAGCGAGCCAGGACGAGAGTATGGCAGTGAAAAACAATCAAAGGGATCAGAGCAGAAGTCAATTCTTTCCTACGGGGGGATTTTGAATCCAATAGACGCATTCCAAGTAAATGGGTAGAAAATCGCGAGCTATTATGCCAGCTTTTCAACCACTAGAGAGAGAGACCATCAGCTACCGTAGGAGCTCGGATAGAAGAAAAAATGTGCTAGTACAATACTTGTACGAGTACTTAGAATTTCCCTTCTTAGCTACGCAAGGAATACCGCAAACTCAGCCATCAGTTGAGACAAGACAAAAGGAATAGGTATGGCGCCTTACTAGGAGAGGCAACCGCGGGGCAACATCAGGAATTGGCTATGAACTCACGCCGAGGGCCTAGACAAAGAAACCTTAAAGTGAATTGCTTCATCTGGCCAGCCCCCCCTGCCCCGGCATTCTCCGCAGTATCACGGAGATCCTCCTTATCCAATAGGATAATTTCAACTTCTTTGCTTGGATAAAGGAGTAAGCTTCCACACAGCACTCCGCCATCCCTTCGATTTCTTTAGGGCGCGCATCGGGAATGGGGGGCCTCGAGTGGCCATTGTTGACCTATTTTGCCATAAGTTTCAAAGAAACTTTTTAAAAAATTAAGTGTCTGGAATACGCGGTACAATTTCTCTCGATTCTTATCCACTCCATACAGAAGCTACTAGGCGTTGGAAGTAATTGAGATGGGTTACAATGTTTCTTTTGCGTGCAAAAAGCATAGACTTGGCCGGCACAGTGCCATGGGGCAGCACACAGTTTCGATCACTACTGCATCCCAGTCAGGCAGAAAATCCTGAAAAATGCCACATCTTAGGAAACCTTAGAGCATTCTATCTTTTTTTCTCCCTTTCCCTTGTAATTTTCTCCTGATAGAACTCGTTGAGTTTTTGCCTGATCAGAATACTCCAATCTCTGGCGCATTGGCATGTCTCTGTATCAAACAGTGCGATTGGCAGCCATTTAGGAACCTCATGGGAATTGAAAAAAGCCTAGAAGATAAGGATTGCTCTCGCTTTGGTTTGTGGAACTAGGGATTCTGAGTCGCCGGTTGAAGGATTGGAGCAATTGAGGGTGAGCTTTCAAGACCAAGAGACCCCATGGCAAACCTAGAAGGTATTAGAGACGGAGTAGTTGGTAAGTTACCGGGAGGAATATTGAAAATTACCATTTGTGATGGCCAGATCACGAACCATATCTTTGATGCCGAGGACTGGTAGGAAGCGTTCTGCTGCGCTCCATAAATTGCCTTACTCAAGGTAGCAGCAATCAGGTCAATATCATTCGACGTACTCCAAACGACCGCTCGTTCACCATACGTAGAGAAAGCAAACGAAACCCGAACAAAACATATGAATGGGGCCAAAGGAAGGACCTACGTGCATGATAGGAATAAATTTACTCGGATTGCCCTCTAATACAGCTCAGACAACTCACTGAATCTACGAATGGAGATTCGAGCCTAGGCAAACGGCAAAAAATCCTGCCGGTCACTTGATAGATGTCAGTATCACCTTTGGATACAAGCTGCATGCGGTGGCGCATCACCCGAGCGGGTGGTTCGATCTGCTCCACGGGAGCTGTATTTTTAGACAGGGCCTACACCAGTTTCAGGAGCGTGAAAGGGAATGAAAAACCTTTACCCAGGAAAAGGAAAATGTCTCATATTCAGCTGGAAAGATTCCCCACCTACCCTCGGATTCTTTGGAAACAACGCGGCGATGAATCCGGATCTCGAGGCATAGCGGATGTACAAAACCGGGGGCTCAGCCAGGGCAAATTTCTCACAACCACATACACCATGCTCAACCGCAGAAGGAACCCTATACATATATATATATTTAACTCACTTTAATGCATCAACTGCCTTCCTTAGCGCTTCACTATCCACTCGGCAACCTTTGCCTCCTGGCTCAGGTAGACAAAATCTATTCCACAGTTTCAACACTATCTCAAACATATCCCTCTGCTCTGGGCAGTATTCGTCCACCATTTTAAGGAGCTGATATGCTTCCACACAATTCGTTGCGCCATCAAGGCCAGGTGGCTTTCGTTCGGAGGTTGCCGCGGTCGGTGTGGTAGGTTCCGGTGCTGGGGCTGGTGATAACCCATGATCCGGCAGCGGCCAGTTGAGTGATTGTGAGAGATCAAGCTACTTAAAGCTTAGCACCGGACTAACTAAGCAACCAGAAGGAAAGGTGGCTATACGTTCTCTAGGAATTCGCTAGTATCCAGCTCGTCGAGGTTCGGGAAGTCTTCCAAGATGGTGGGGTCGTAACCAGGCGTTTGAAGATTTTGCGGGGCCGAAAAACCAGCCCCATCATCCCCCATGCTAGCGGAGTCACCGAGACTTAAATCCAACGAGTCACCGGCGAGACTGGTTGCACTGGAGGTTGCCTGGGGCAACGGCAATAATTCAAACTCGTTGAAGAATTCCTCTAATCCATCCAGCGCCCTGCTGCCACCCCCGCACCCATTATCCCCGCACACAATATCACTCCCCGCCTCGCTTGCCGCTATTGCATCCTTCCTCTTATCCTTCAAAACTTGGAGGCGTTTCTCGACCTCCTCGTGGACAATTCCGGCCTCGGCGAGTATCTCTCTCAACAACGCGTTCTCCTCAATAACCTTTCTCGCAGCCTGCTGCAGTTCAACATTGGCTTGGACACCCATCTCTTTACATTTTTGCCAGCGCCTTT
>Ga0307509_10002339_pt1 | contig 30839 bp, 21 predicted proteins | sample 10_EM_MG_FD_202245 | JGI IMG/M metagenome (GOLD analysis project Ga0307509, IMG submission 202245) | Populus trichocarpa ectomycorrhiza microbial communities from riparian zone in the Pacific Northwest, United States - 10_EM | ecosystem: Host-associated > Plants > Roots > Unclassified | place...
ATCTATGAAATTTGTTTTTGCATTATTTGGCGTTGGGATTTCGCCCGTTTAGTGGGCTTTATAATTTTGGGAACCCCTCAGCAGGGGGTAAAGACCGCTCGTAGTGGGCTGCCCAGAAATATAAAACTGTTTAAAATTTTTTTTTTGTTATAGTTTGTCTGAGGAGACCTTAGTGGTCGAAACAACGCAGGCGTTGTAACAAACACCCGCAACTACACGATATACAACATGTCAAAACAAGACAAGCGACTACTACAACTACGCCCTAAGCGAACGGATCGTCGGGCAGATCTTCGTATACGAGAGACCGAACGCTATAACTGTCCGGAAGGACATGCGCGCATCTATATCCTCGGCAAACGCTATCAAATCCCTGTCCTATTGGACTCTGGATCGAATATTTTTCTCATCAACGAACAACTCTTTGAGGACTTACACATCCCTTACCACTCGAGAACTGATGCAGTTCAAATCCAAGGCTTCACCGGGGAAACTATTTCTTCCGGTGGAACAAACTTTACGAAACCTCTTTGCCTAAAAATAGGAAGCAACAAACACCTTTCTTTGGTTTCCTGTGAAAAAGCTCCCGCAGGAAAATATGGTATGATTATACTATTCAGATGGTGGCATCAGGAACACCCTATTACCGATATCGCAAATCCAGAAAATTGGTCCTGAAACGACAATGAATGCCGATCGCACTTACTTCCTGAAGATGAAGGAATCTCGGTAGAATGTGACGAAGATGTTCTAAATGACCCAAATGCGGTGGTCATTGGTCGAATAGAAAAGGTTGATGACGAAAAGGTTACGATCATTGACCGGCTACCTGAAAGGTATCACGACTACCTCGACCTATTCCGTCCCTCTACGGCTGAGAAACTGGCACCTCGCCGTACCTTCGACCACGCGATCGACCTTAAACCCGATACCCAACCACCATGGGGTCCAATATACCCTTTATCTCAGAAACAGCTAGAAGCGCTACGCAAATACCTCGATGATATGCTCAAACAAGGAAAGATTTCCCCGAGCAAATCACCAGCTGGCGCCCCAATCCTTTTCGTTCCCAAACCTGATGGTCGCCTAAGACTGGTTGTCGATTATCGTGGACTCAACAAAGTTACGATTCACAACAAGTATCCTATCCCCCTGATGACGGAATTGAGAGATCAAGTCCGTGACGCTCAAATCTTTACGAAATTAGACCTGAAGGATGGTTTCCATCTGATCAGAGTTCGTAAAGGGGATGAATGGAAAACTGCTTTTCGAACCCGGTATGGACATTATCAATACCGAGTCATGCCTTTTGGGTTAGTCAACGCACCAGCCACCTTCCAAACCATGATGAACGAGATCCTGCGAGAGTTTCTCGACCAAGGAGTTGTCGTATATATTGACGACATTCTTATTTACTCTAAAACAATTGAGGAACATATTATACTCGTCAGGAAGGTTCTGCAAAAGCTGCGCGAATACCGAATGGCGATCTCCTTGGAGAAAAGCGTGTTTCATGTTAAAAAAGTGGATTTTTTGGGTTATGTCGTGGCAACAGATGGTGTAACGATGAACGAAAAGAAGGTGGAATCTGTTAAGGCTTGGCGAGCTCCAGCCTCAGTTAAGGACGTTCAGATTTTTATCGGGTTCGCGAACTTCTACCGGAGATTCATTAAGAACTTCTCAGCTATCTGCGCCCCGATAACCAATCTGTTAAAAGGAGACCCCAAGAAATTCTTTTGGGGAAAAGAACAACAAGAGGCATTTGACGACCTCAAACGACGCTTTATATCAGCACCAATCCTATGTCATTTCTATCCAGAACTTGACACGGTCGTGGAAACAGATGCCAGCGATTATGCACTAGGATGTATCTTGTCGCAGTTTCATGGAAAAAGGCTACATCCTGTCGCTTTCCATTCCCGAAAGCTTAGCCCAGCTGAGCGAAACTACGACATCCATGACAAAGAATTGTTGGCTATTCTCGTTGCCTTCATGGAATGGAAACATTACTTGGAAGGAACGGAGAAACCAATAACGGTCTATACTGATCATCAGAACCTACAATATTTCCTTACAACAAAAGCCTGGACGCACAGACAGATTCGATGGGCACAGAAATTGTGTGGTTTCAATTTCAAAATCATCTACCGACCAGGCATAAAAGGAGGCAAGCCCGACGCTTTAAGCAGGCGGCCGGAGTACCGCCCTGAAGAGGGAGCTACGCATCGCGAGCAACAAATTTTGAAGCCTCAGCACTTCGGGAAATTTCAAATTGCCGTCGTGTGGGGGACAAACTCTGAACAGCTCCATCAGGAATGGCCTCAACTAGAAAAGGAAATGCGTATTCGGATTCAAAGGCTTGACGAAAAGGCCCGAATCCCTACCAAAGGATCAAAGCTTGCAGCAGGACACGACCTCTACAGCATCGAAGATATACTTATCCCAGCCAACAGCCGAGTACTAGTGAAAATCGGCTTAGCAGTCGCGGTACCAGAAGGAACCTACGGTCGCATAGCACCAAGAAGTGGCTTAGCAACCAAAGGTATCACGGTAGATGCGGGAGTTATTGATGCAGATTACAGAGGCGAAGTCAAGGTCCTACTCGTTAATCATGGAAAGTTAGATTACGAGGTTAAGATGGGCGAACGCATAGCACAGCTGGTCGTGGAAAGAATTGATGATCAGGATTGGATGGAGGTTGATGGGTTGGATGAGACTGAGAGAGCGGGAAAGGGTTTCGGGAGCACTGGGACAGGGTTGGAGTTGAAAGAAACCCAACCAACGATATGCTTCCTTCAAGCAGATGGCAACCACGAGTTCTACGATTCCTCCGATATTAACCAACACCCTATCCTACGTAAAGGACAAGTGTTATTATCAAATACCATTATCGCCAAAGCAAATCTGAAAGGATTTGAAGCTGACTTTTTGGCTAAAGTTCGCGAAATGGCAGAGGAAGACCTAGGTTGGATGCAACGAAAGAAAGAGTTGGAATCCTTGAAGGAAAAGGGAAAGGAATTGCCTAAGCAATGGACAATATCCGATGACCTTCTCTACTACAAAGACCGGTTGTTTATCCCCGCAAACGAAGACCTTCAAACACTTATCGCTAAGGGATGTCACGACTCCCAAGTGGCAGGTCACTTCGGACAAGAAAAAACTCTAGAAATCATTACACGAGATTTCTACTGGAAAGGATTAACCGACTGGGTAAACGATTACGTTCGTTCCTGCACCGCCTGTCAACAAGCAAAAGCTCCACGACATGCACGATTTGGGTTACTTAGTCCCCTACAAGTACCCTATGCTGCGTGGGCTTCAACTTCGGTAGACTTCATCACGCAGTTACCAAAGTCAGCAGGATATACCCAAATCATGGTTGTAGTAGACCGCTTCACAAAAATGGCCCACTTTATCGGATTAGAAGAAAAAGCGACCGCAAGAGATGTGGCAGAATCCTTCCTTAAGGAGGTCTGGAAACTTCACGGTTTACCCTCGGAAATCATTTCAGATATGGATGCGAAGTTTGCAGGAGAATTTTGGGAGTCATTGTGCAAAAAACTCGGCATCAAACGAAAAATGTCGACGGCGTACCACCCACAATCTGACGGACAAACGGAACGAGTCAACCAAGTGCTGGGAGGCTACCTCCGTATATTTGTCAACTACGATCAGGACGACTGGTACCATCTCCTACCTTTAGCTGAGTTCGCCTATAACAACTCGGTAACAAACGCACACAATATGACCCCTTTCTTCGCAAACTACGGCTATCATCCCCAAACTGAATGGCTGAAGGAACGTGAAGCGCGAAATCCAGGAGCAAACCTTTACGCTCACTGGATGCAAACGATACATCAACAAGCGAGACAATCTCTAGAAAAAACCAGGGAAGCCATGGGACGTTATTACGATCGGAAGGCTAAGCAGCAACCTGACTTCAAAATAGGCGATATGGTTATGCTTAATGCCAAGAATATCCGCACTAAACGCCCATCCAAAAAATTAGCTCCTAAGCTATACGAACCTTTCAAAATCCTGGAACAAGGAGGAGAGCTTGCGTATAAACTCGAATTATCGGAACGTTGAAAAATCTACCCGGTATTTCATGTATCGCTACTCGAGCCCTATCGAACATCTATTCGACCGGCCCGAGAACAACCACCTATGGAACCCGAAAAAATCGATGGTGATCTTGAATGGGAGGTGGAAAAAAACATTAAGAGTGAAATAATCTCTTATGATCGAAGAGTCCGTGGCAGGACCAGGACCTTCGAAGAACTCCGCTACTTCGTGAAGTGGAGAGGGTGTTCGGAAGACGAGAACACCTGGGAACCACGTGAGCACTTAGAACGAGCACAGGAATTGGTAGATGAGTTTCATAGAGAAAACCCGGATATGCCAAGATTGGGCTAAGTAGTATTACATGGAAAGGTTTTCCTCCCGTGGCCAAGCAAACGCGGAAGGTTTTTCACCCTACCTTGTAGAGTACTAAATGGATTTAATGTTTATTATGTATTACTTCACATGTATTATTATATAAGGGATTTGAGGACAAAACCCTTATGAGGAGGGAGCTAATATTACCCTAGCGGGAATAGCTTACCTAATAATTAAGAGCGAGGTATATGGCTTCATAGGATGACCACATATCCGAACACAAGCTCCCGGAGTTATGAGCTTCACAGAGGCATCTGGAAGACGACTCGGAATACTGAATGAGAGCACGTTTCAAGATATGTTTAACTGATTGGAACGATGTTTAGAGATTACTACTCCTCTGATTTTCTAGTTGAATATGCCATTAGCTGCATAATGCTTTGATAGCTGGATATCGGAACTGATCACTCTATATTCCATACTACTATTGGTATGTAGGCATTTGGGCCGCATATTGATTTATAGTCTATCATAACGAGGAGATCGAAGACTGTCTACTGGTGGAGTGGGGACACCCTCAGATTAAATAGCAGTTCGGGAGATTCTCTGAGTTGAGCTGGGCAAGTTCTCATGGTCAAACAGTGTTCGCACTATGTTCTGACGAACTGAATTGTTAAGAAGATACTTCTTAACTAGAGAAGTTGAAGTAGCATGAACATTAGTATAAATAGTAGGCCTCTCCCCCTGTGGTTGAAGAATCATCAAGCAAAGAAGAAGAGACCTTAACAATATAACAAGTTAGCGAGTTATATTCTAACTCTTTGATATTCGACTACTCTTTATTACTTTACCTTTATCAAACAATTACCAACGAGCCTTCCTGACTATTAATCCATTGTCTCGAATATCCTTGGCCTAGTTAGCTTGGACTCCTACTGTGTTAGCTACCCCGTAACAAGATCATTCGAGCCCCACACCTGTTAAATGACCTTGGCTGAAGGATAATAGGAGAGGCTTGTGCCGGGTGCTACGGTTGTTCGAATAATTCGGATCTCAGATCAGACTAACCCCACCAACTTCTTAGGTGACCATAAAGCGTGGCCTGTCTCTATTACAATCGAAAATCTTCCATCACCCCCGCGAAACAGCCCAGATTCAATGGCTTTCCTGCTTCTCACCTTATTGCCAATTCCTCCCAAATTCTCAAAGTCCTCTAAAGCCGACCAACATCAGATGAAAATCAACGCTGACACCCTACAAGATCTATTCGAACTCATCTTCACGCCCCTACAAGACGTGGCGCATACCGGCATCGCCATTAACTGCACCAACGCCAAGGTTCGACAGTGCTTTCCAATTCTCTTGGCGTGGATCGCCGACAATATGGAAAACCTGGCCCTACACGGGTTAAAGACGAACACCTGTCCTAATTGCGCGCTGCCTACCCACGAATTAGGAACAAAATACTAGAAGTCATCGAACTAGAAATTACGCAAGATACCAATGCTACAAACCTGATAATCAGAACCCAGGCTCGGAGTCTGACAATGACCACATCATGTGTGACAATCTTGATATTGGCCAAAATATTTTTCACCGCCTGGGCCTGCTTTCTGCATCTGATGTGTACAAACCAGACATGCTCTATACAATTTATCTCAGCCTATTCAATCACATGATGGACTGGATCGAAGGCTTTCTGAAGAAACATGGGCGACTGCAGGCTTTCGACAACTTTTGAAAGGCATTACCGCCATACCCACGTTTCTTGGTTTCCAAAAAGGCTTACTGCGAGGTTACGCAGTAGCAAGGGAAAGGGATGAGGAATCTGGGGCGCTGTATTTTGGGAGTTCTCGCGGTGGCACTCCGCCAGCCTAGAGGTGCACAAGTAATCCCTTTCCAACGTGGTCTCAGATACATCAGGGCATTGGTCGACTTCAATATGATGGCGCAATACCGTAGCCACACATCTGCCACCATAGCCTACATGAATGATTATCTAGACCAGTTTCATAAGCTAAAAGATATAATTTTAGAATATTGAGTAACAAAACGCGCACAGGACAAGGTTGACAAGCAATGAAAGGAGATTCGACATCAGAGAGCCCTGGTGATTCAGCGACTGGCCCCATGCAACCGGCGCCGGATGGGCGATGACAATCGCCAAGAAGAAAACGACCTCTTTCTGGACTTGGTCTATGGCGAATCGCATTTCAACTTTATCAAGATGCATCTACTAAGCCACCTTTGTGAACATATACGCCAGTTTGGCAACATTCCGATGTATTCCACCGAGATCGGAGAGCTCCCTCACAAGATGCAAATCAAAGACGGATGGCGACAATCGAACAAACATGATGCAGCACGCCAGATCGTCCACAGCTACTGTCGTCAACATGCTATCAGAATGCGACTGTTGAACCGTGAATCACTAAAATGCCGTGACGATGATCTCTCAGGTGACGTCTTGCATCATTTAGACAGCCCAGCCAGCACCGTAACAGTAGCAGCGCCGTTTGTCAGCAGGAGGGTCCTGAAGGGATGTCGGGAAGATGTGTCCAATGTCGTGGATTTTAGCCGGATCTTCGAAGTCTCACTCAGGATTCTATATCGTGAATTGATCTGATATAGCAGACCTTACCTGCCCGCAGCAGGCAGCCTTCCTGAGGCCCATGCGATATATCGATCACTCCCCGTTGAGCTACTTACACAACTAGAAATCCCCATTCTTGCGTTCCAATAACCCGATGTTGACAAGATCTAGCGTGCATGATCCACCGGCAATCTACACTTTAGAACCCTAAGCAGTCGCAATGATTGGGTTTGAGTTCAAGTGGGCAAGGAAGAAATGTATGGTCCGCTAAGGGGTCGTCTACAGGCAACGCTAGTTGCCCTCTTAAAATCTGAGACTACGGATCCGACGATAGTGTACGTCGGGTGGCCAGTGTTCGGATGCTGACCTCTGTCAACTCAGGGGGTATATCGGATCAACATGGCCTTGTTACAGTGCAGATGAGGCAGGACGCAGGAGTGTTTACAATAGTAGATATACGGACAATCCTTGGTCTGGCGCATCTGATCCAGAAGGAGTACCAGGGCTGGCATATACATAGTGGGACCGATTTGCCAACATTTAATGAGGTTTATCAAGGAATCTGAATCAGAGAATCAAGACTCGGCGATACGTGAGAATCATACACAATCTTGATACTTTATATACCAGATATAGAACTGACTTTAAACCTACATCATGAATTTGCCAGACGAGTGAGGCGTGATATATGAGATGGGAGATGTGAAAAAAGAATATGCTACTGCCCCAGACGCTGGCAGACCAACGTCTGAGGAAGCAGCAAATGAATTCAGGTTGAGACGACTCGAGCGGGGATAAGGGGCAGGATACGTCAGGACGCAGACAAGAAGCAACGCGGAGCGAGCACAATCACGAGCAAGAGGCGACGAGAGGGAGAGTCTGAGGTCGTCTGGACGTCGGGAGAAGACAACCTTGCGTCTGGACGTAGGGAACGTTGCGACGCCAGTCAGGACGCACAGGACGCATGGGACGCAGAATATCTGGTGCTTGCATCAGGACGCAATGCCGGCGGATCCGACACAGGCTCCATTTTTGCTGATGAACTACATGCCTGTTGCACTGTCCCTCACGATGGCAAATTGGTGGTCTCTGTTGAACAGAGAATCTGGATGGGGCTTGCACTAACACTTGTGAATATCACCTTATTGATACTGCTCACAGCCCTATATAAGTCCTCCCTGCGGTGGCATGGTAGAACTCGATCAAACTCAACCAAAATTACTCGAAATTGCTAATATTCCAATCCATTAGGTCTGCCAACACTTTCTGACACACAACTGGTGTCCCAGATCTTCTTCTCTTTCACTCCAACTCTTATCGCAACACTTTTAGAACCATTTTGAGTCTTAGTTGGGCGCTACATTGCATTGTATCAGCCATACATCGAGCTTTGCAGAGGACATGCCTCGCCAGCTTCCTCTCTAGGCCTTCAATACATTAATATTCCCCCTCTGCTCATTGCCCCAAGTGTGCTTCGCCACTGCCATATCATCCTCTTCCTAGTGTCTGTGATGGTTATCACAGGAAACTTCCTTCCTGTCGCATTGGGTGGAATCTTTGACCAGGGTTTGCAACTACTCATATCTGATATAATGGTAACTGTTACGGGGTAGCTAACATGGTAGGATTCCGAGCTAACTAGGCCGACGATATTCAAGACAAGGGATTAATAGTCAGGAATACTCGTAGGTAATCGTTTCGTAAAGGTAAAGTAATAAAATGTAGTCAAATATCAAAGAGTTATAATATAACTCGATTAACTTGATATATTATTATCGTCTCTTCTCCGTTGCTTGGTGATTCTTCAACCACCGGAAGAGAGGCCTCTATTTATACTAATGTTCATAGTACTTCGACTTCTCTCATTAAGAAGTCACTTCTTAACAATTCTGTTCATCAGAACAAAGTGCGAACACTGTTTGACCCTGAGAACTTGCCCAGCCCGACTCAGAGAATCTCCCAAACTGCTATTTTATCTAAGAGTGTTCCCACTTGTAACAGGTTTATTCCTGTCTAACGAAAATACAATAGGACCCGCGATAGACCTGCTAGCGCTGGTGCTAAGGGAGGCTTCAAGGGACCGGTAGCTAGAAGGATAATAGTTGAAGGGCAAGTTGGGCTAAGGGACTCAGGGATTGCCGTTCAACCAAGTGTATTCTTAGACTGAAGGTCTGTCGAAGTCTGCTGTCTCCTGCTAGCCAGGAGACTGGTTTAAATACAAAAACCCAAGAGCAATAGCCTTCCTGCAATCACGATCATTACCAGTAGCTGCGCACATACCGGAATCCTGTAATCCTGCAAGACCAAAGAAAGAAACAAACAGTACTCAGCCTTCCTCAGTGTTACATGACCATTCCATACCCGGAATCCTAAATATAAACTTCCAGCAAAGCAAACTAAACATAGCAACACGATAGCATAGCCTATCTGACTCAGAGGTAGTGGCGGAGCTGAAATCAAATCAAATAAACCAAATATAAATCAACTAAACATAGGAGATCCTGCACTGCCCGCTCCTGTGTACCGTTACCGGAACATGTACACATGTTACACCACTCCACCAGTAGACAGTCTTCGATCTCCTCATCATGATAGACTATAAATGAATATGTGGCCCAAATGCCTACATACCAATAGTAATATAGAATATGGAGTGATCAGTTCCGATATCCAGCTATCTAACCACAATGCAGCTAACGCATATGCAACTAGACAATGAGAGGAGTAGTATTCTCTAAACATCGTTCCAATCATTTAAATATATCTTGAAACGTGCTCTCATTCAGTATTCTGAGTCGCCTTCCAGATGCCACTGTGAAGCTCATAACTCCAGGAGCCTGGGTTCGGATATATGGTCTTCATATGAAGCCATATACCTCGCCCTCCAATATTAGGTAAGCTATTCCCGCTAGGGTAATAGTAACCTACCCGTTCACCACTAGCATAAACTCAGAAATCCAGACAGAGGTCCCAGTTGGAGATGCTATCTTCAAGACATTCACGAAAGATATTGAGGAACCTTGGTTGGTTGTCATCACCAACTTTGTTGGGGGCACAGATCTGCCGGCATGGGTCACAGATGAATTGTACTTTCTCCCGTTTGAGTGGGAGTGAGGGAAAAAGACTGGCTGGAGGACATTGATGACGCAAGGATATGGTTGAAACCTGACATGCCAGTTACTTGCTGGAAATACTCTCCAACAAATCAGCCAGCTGAATGAAACTCAGTATAAAATCAACGTCATGATTCTAATATTAGCTGGAGGCTCCACAGGTTGCATAAATCATAACACAAGGCATGTCCGGTTATTGAAACCAGGAACCCGCCCGTTCGCAGTGGAGTGGGTCTGGGGCCTTGAACACTTTGATGGACATAGACGGAGGGGTGTACAAGCCTGCCATAGCCTAATCCTCGCTGGCTGGGGCTATGGTGAGGTGAATCCAGTCTATATAGGCAAAGAAACCGTCACTCCCGGAAAGGTTCCCACAAATATGCGATCTAACACGACAATAATCTGCAGCCGGCAAATCTCTACCGGCAAGTTCATGGTGACAGTAGATGGGGAAGGCCGGGTGAAACAATCCAAGCGGATCGGACAGCTCAAATACCATAACCCTGGAATCTTCACCCACTCTACCTCAGTGGGGAACTTCAAAGCGCAGCCGGCAATAATTCTCCATGTCCCTCTAATGGAAGGAATAGACTTTGGCATAATGCATAACAACACATCCCATAGCTTCTCCCAGTTTAGCGGCGAGTTCCTGATCAACAACACACCCTCTGACCCCTCAACCCGATCACCGCACTTCCAGGATGCTCAGCATGCTATGTCAAAGTTTTATTAACCTTTCATCCCAATCCTACTTGCCCAGAACCGGAACAGGATATTTGTCCACACTGGCAATATGAGGAGATCAGAAGTTGGCAAACTCGAGTTCATTCAGCTGAGGATGTCGATGGGCCCAGTGATGTTCTACATCGTAGTGGGCATTCTCAGATTCCAGCCAATCTCCAGAACGATAATCTTCGCGTCGACCCCGAGGCGCTTCCTACCGCGCCTTGGGTCTAATCTCACTAGTGAGATTAGCTTCTTCCATGCAAGTAGTGCTCTATCCCATGTTGCTGGAACACTAAATATGAGCTCTGCTATGCACAGCCGACATTTGAAGAGATTGGGGGGGACCTATGGCTATGGGAGTTTTTATGGGTTGGGTTGGAAGAAGCCCGTTAGTATTGAGAGGATGAGCTTGATTGAGGCTTATAAGGAGGCAGCAGTGACTATGACTACAAGCTCTACCATTCCAAAAACGGGGGCCATGGTAAAGACGGTTGCGGCACGAGAAGGTCACCTTGAACCTATAGTATAAATGCAACACTGTTCATTGTGTTAGAAATCACTGGTATAGAGGCCGGGAAATGTATTTCTCGTCTATGTTATGGTTAATGGTGATCGAATGCTCTTCTGTTTTTCTGTTTGGCTTTGACTATCTCCCTGTCTTTGTAGGGAAATGTTTCTCTTTGGTCCCCTTCCTTTTCTTTCATCAATTCTTCTATTTCTCCCCTCCTGATGTTCCGCATACTTCTGGTTCTCTGTCCTATTTTTTTTAACCTGCTTGCACCATCTCTCGGTGGGTGCTCCTATACTGAATGGACTTTTACCCAAGTTGTACTATATATATGGAAGATATAGAGAAGCTGGGGGAGGTGGAGGTGTATTTTACGAGCAGCGAAAACTTTGCACACTCTACTCGAGTAGAAGTATGTTCCGCTCTTGGTGTCGTGACTGGAGTAAGCGATGTTCCCCGAGCGACTAAGAGTGTGTGGAGTTCGGGGGAAGTTCAGCAAACTTACCCTTCATACCCGAAGAGTTCAACAAAAGGGCTTATCACGTGGGTTTGGGTAGTCTCAGACCCTGCTATGCTGCCGTGATCAGGGCACTAGGCACCACTTTACACTTAAGGCTGCATAGAATCTCTCGCTAAAGATGTGAATCGAAATCTACTAACAACTTAGGAAGCGATTCCCCGTCCCATTATAGTCCCAGAATTAAGCTCTCAGCTAGTTGAGTATTCATTTCCAAATTGACATTCCATGAAATACCTAACTAACCTGGCGCAGTGGTTAACATATCGAGAACCAATTAATCCCTGTCACAATTAGCAGGAGTACAGGAGTTCAATTCGGACTTACAATCAGTTATTCTTGAAAGATCTATCAAGTATGGCAGGAGAAATATTAAATAATCCTGGCCCATGGGAATTGAGGGGGTTAGGGAACCTGGCGTTTATCAATAGGGCTGTGAGGCTTGTCAATCCTACTATGACACAAGGTGGTGGAATCATACAATTGGGCATAAGGTTTGCAATCGGCGGGGTAGTTGAAATGGAAGCAACTTTGTCCCCGGCTCGCTCTGTCTTGGAAAAGCTGCTGTAGATTCTTGAGCCACCTTCAATCGGGCAAGCTATGCTCGCCATATTTGTTGCCTTGTAAACATATTATGTTTTCCCCCCTTGGGCGTATGATTTTGCCTTGTGGGGGGCGTAGGATCTCGGAATACGGTACCGGGGGCTGGGAGTAGGTCTCTCAAACTTAACGAACTGGTTCCTCGAGCCTGGCGCCAAGAGTTCAATAGACCTTTTTACATCCCCAAATTTCGAGGAAACCCACCAATTGTGTAGTTTGGGCAAGGGTTCATGCACATCCAAGATGGGATACCTATTGCTAGGACAATTTTATTGAATCAACCACATGTGAAATTCAAGTTCGAAAGACTTTTTTCCAACCCATATTCCAATACAGGGCGATATCCTTATCACAAGCAAGAAAAGTATTGACAGTAATGTATCAATAGTTATCTCCGAGTCTGAGACTTACTGTGTGTCTGCGGCATCTGAATCTAAAGGCGCTAGGTTAATAAAACACCCTAAAGACGAAATGGACCCTATTATCATTACTGGTACTAGCTCTTAGAGGTTATCATACTAGCTTGCCTATACTGTAAGCACTGGAATAATTGGACCCAAGGCAAAGGCGTCTGAAATTCCCTCTCCTGGATAGGGGGGCGAGCCCACAGCGATAACTAACCCCTCAGCTCCTGCTTCTGATAAAACAAAAAGAAAAAACGAGCCAGACCTTACCAGCAAAGGCAACTCCAACTCAGTCCAATTATTCGACTTCTTATCGGATTTACAGGTCTTACTCCCCTGACTTCATGTACCGATATCATACTACGGTTTCGCTAAGCCCAAGTACATTAGATGGGGAACCAGATAATTCTTGGCACGGCTGCTCGGACCCTCGATTGACTGCCCGGACCCTCGGTTCGAGCTCAAGACCGGTCCAGTATCACACAATGGAGATACAGAACCTTTAAACGCACTGTGTGGAAGCTGTAAAAATATTTGATGTAACAAGGGCCCAAGAGCGCAACAGCTCTACGCCACAGTGCAACCGTCGACTTGCATTTGGTGATTGGTTATAAGATTAGGTTATATTGTAAGATATAAATCTTACTATTAATTGTAAACGAATAGAAATAGGAATTAAGCAGATATAAAGACTGTCTTTCTTCCTAAACTTAAAGGAAGAATAGTACTTAGCTGGTAGTATGAAGATATCCTCCCAAGGGTATAATACCTTCTATTTATACCTAATTTTCATACTACCCTAACTTAGATGACTAATCACTTCAAGAAATTCACCTTCCCTGACTTATAGTAAGTCATTGTGCTCAATCTATCTACTTACTCCTATGAGTCATTATACAACAAGCTATAATCAATCAAAACACCATACTACATCAATCATAAGACCCAAAGTAGTCAGACGCATGAAGCATATTACTCATAATAGAGTTATATGCAAAAATCATCATCATATTATAATATTATAATCTTACAATCATGAGTTATAAAATATGCAATAAATTATAACACAACTATACTAACCAGAAATTTCATTGTCATAAAAAAACGATGAGTCAAGTGACATCATACTGTGAAATACAACATATCTATAGCTAATAACTATCAGTTATATAGAATTACCCTTTCTTTCTCACTATTTATAATGACTTTTAATATAAGTCAGAATTGAGTTTCTTTCCAAAGCCTGATAATATGAAAACAGATACAGGAAAGTATGCCTGAGACAGACCCTGCAGGCAAATGAAACCTCTCTTCCAAATCTGTAATACAGAACTCACTATCAATAAAGTCTTCTAAGTTAGCTTCTATAGCCAAGTTCAAATTTCCAGTATTAGAATTAAGTTCAACAAGAATGTTCATCTAGTATTCAAGAAGTGAGATACCCACATTCTGGTCCTTGAATCAGACTTGATAGTCAGTCTTCTTATAGGTTATAGCTTTTTGAATTACCTTTTATTAATGCTTGTCAATGAGACTAACAAGCTTGTATTTCAGATTAGTTATATTCTCCAAGAAATCATGAACCTTCTTCCGATTAGCCACCTTGTCAGTATCCTGGCACTTCATATTCGGCATTCAGTCAAGCATTTGTTTTTCTTGCTCTTCTTTGATTCATACTGTCTAATAGTATATACTATAGCACAAGTTCAAAAGGGAATAACATTTGAGGATTTTGAGAACCCCCGCCTCAATGCTCTTATACGCGATATCAGCAGTTACACACAGGCTTCGTAATTGTATTTGTAAATGATTGCTGATATTTTTATATGCTTGTTCTGGTACCCTTTGACCATTCACCTTTTTCTAAGTCTTAGTAAATTCATCACAAAATAATACCATATTCTCCAATACATTTTATTCAGAGCCATAGAGAAACTGCATTTGGAAACTACAAACTTGATATGGCTCTTACCAAAGAAATCCTTTTCTTCAAATAAACAGCTTTGAAGTTTTACTAGATATGGATATAAAACTTTTGTTATTAGGATTGATTTTGAAGAAAGTCTCAATAAAACTTCCGTCAATATCATTCATGTTAATTGATAAAACTCATTGATAATGTCTGTCACTTAGTAGAGATATATGCAGCTGTAACTGCAATTTCCTACTCTATGTTACAAGTATATAGAACTTGAATATAATGATAAAATGTTCAGTGCTATTACTAGAGCCTGATAGAGAAATTTCCTAAAGCTTCAGAAAAGCTATGAGAATACAATACTATAGTCTTTACTTATCCACAAACTCACTGAATTGCCATTATTGTAAAGGTTTAACAACACTTTATTGTTTACTCATAAGAGGAACAGATGAACAGGTGCTTACTGAGTACTTTCCGCTTCTGAATGCTATAAATAATTAGCTATATTATGATCTTAGATAGTGGGGAACTCTGTTATTATCTAAGGATAGATTATTATAGTTTTTCGACAGCAAGCCTGTTTCCAAAACTATCATAATAGCTTTGGAGTCTTGAAAGTAAGTACTTGAAGGGTTTTGGGTATTTGTAAAGTAGAGGTAAAGGTAAGAAGTTGTGTTGCAACACCTAGTATAGAAAATTACTTAAATAGTTGTATGAAAATTCTATATTTAAAGCCTGAGAGCAGGATTATATAGCCTTCTTCTCACAACCCTGACCCTGATAACTTATTACCTTACATCATGTGACCCCTATAACCCATGATGAGTTATATGATAAAATCCATCTGCTGACTTCTATCAGTTATCTCTACAATATACCTTTTACCAATCAAAACTTATACGACACGTCACCAACATATATAGATTACCTATATAAAACCTATGACCTAAATATAGCTCATGTTAAAACTTCATTACCTCATAGTTAGCCTTGCAAGACTAACCACAATGTGCGTGTAGACTATAAAACTAACTTTTCCATCATCCAATCAAATCATAACTATAATATGCTATTACTATACTCCATTATGTAAAATACTATATGTCAAGTGATATCATGGTGTGAAACGTACTATTCCTATAATTGATATGTATTAGTCATGTATTTTTCTTTAGGCTTAGTCATGATTTGTAAGAAAGGATGATATCATGTTATGACTCATTTAGGTACTGTTCTTTTACCTAACTATCAAACTCAGCAACTAACCAGACCGAATAATACAATATATTCACTCCTTCTCTTATCTCAGCACAGACTATCAGCCTTGTTCATCACTTTGAAAATCCTTTTATTGCAAACAGCTTGTAGGAATTTGAGTTTTTAACAAGATTCAAACTTGAATATTTGAGGTCTATATAGATCTATCGAATATTCCAACCTCAAATCATACTTGACTCTTTGTAGTTTGCAATTGCTGTCAGTTTTACAAATAACACGAATAACATACCAAGAATAGATCACCCATGGTTTCCATTTTGGACCGTAAACTTGAATACACTTACACTATCTTTTTTAATACTGTTTTATATTTCAATATATTCATATTACATAAAATAATCATAGTACTGTACTATTAGCTGGTTATTCTTATGTTATGATTAGGCCCTGTTCACCACGCCACAATATACATATATCACAATAAAAGTTGTAAATGGCATATATGCTAAAATAAATTTATAGCATATTTCAGAAATATTAGGTGTTCTTTTGCGCAACTACAAAATAAATATTCATGTTAAGAAAACACATGCCCTATTCTGATCATTGTAAAAGTAGGGTTATAAAACACCCTGAAAGATAACTGAGCCTCGTAGTGTAACTACAAAGCATATTTTTCACTCTGTTAATTCACAACCTATAACAACCACACACCAAAAGCCGATTCAGCACCATGGGCAATAGTCTTTAGGTTGAAGACACGGAACGACTCCTCATCGAAGCTCTTTTAAAATGAGTAGAAGATGGAGACCGGAGTGAGAACGGGTTTAAAAAGTCAGCCTGGGCAAAGGTTGTGGCGGAATTGAATGTGGCTAGCAAGGATACTTTGGAAAAGCCAATTACGATTGCCCAAGCCAAGAGCAAAGAGGTTACAGTAAGTTTAAACCCAGATTGATTAATTTAACTTGAGATTTTAGCAGTGTACAATGAGGTATATCTAATAATGAAATAGTTGAAGAGAGAATTTGAAATTTTGCATGCAATTAGACAGTGTTCAGGCTTTGGCTGGGATGCAATGAAGGGGATTCCAACAGCCTCTAGTGATGTTTGGAAAACCTATATTCAAGTAAGTTTTACTCCTAATAGCTTTCTATTGTTTATTTATTCTATCCTATTTATAAATTATGTAGTCCTTAATAGCTAATACTAAAGTATTTTAAATAGTCTCATAAGGAAGCAGCCAAGTATAGACATAAGGGATTTCCCCTTTATGACAGGCTTGTGGACCTGTTTCTTGGTGTGAGGGCTACCGGGAGATTTGCACGTACCGGATGCAACGGTCAGAAGCAAAAGAAGAGGAAACTGTGAATGACAGCTCTTCGCAAGAGTTGATAAATTCTGTCTTTCCATCCCAGGATATGAATTTTGCGATGATTGATCCAACACTTCTGCATAATTTGGACCCTATCGAGCCAATGTTTGATGGGCAATTTCGGTCTGCATCTCCTCCCTCAAGCCAGTCTTCTAATCCTGCACCTTCTATCTCGGGTCTTAAACATCAGCGCAACGAGTAACCAAGTCCCATGAGCCGCAAGCGCCCTAGCAATAGCCACTCTTCACTTTCATCATTGACTGCCACCCTGGCAGATGCAAATGAGGAGGCTGTGTATCAGAGAACACATGGGGTACTCTCAAAGCAGGAACGTGCTGTCCATATTCTGGAACAGGACTATGGTGATCGGTATTCTACAGATGACATGGTGAAGGCAGTGTGTTTGTTTTAAGATCGAAGTAAAGCTTGTGTATTTCTAGGGCTTTCAGCTGGTATAGTTCGTGATGCTTGGTTGAGAGGGCAGCTAGACATGTAAATCTGGCGTGTATGTACTTATGAGATAGGCAATGGGGGTTTTTTTTGTTTTCTATTTGTTTTTCTATATGTAGAGAATAGAAAACATTTTTTCCCCTATAATACTTTAATCCATTACTTGTTATCAGACATATTAACAACCTATTATATGCCCATTCCCTGCAAATACAGCTGATAATCATTCCACATGTGACTAGCGATCTTATCCCATAGTGTAACCATTTCTATCACTCCATTGCATTCGTTTTCTTCCTCAACAGTTGCATTCTGTCGACTGCTATGATGGTACTTGTAAGGACTGGTATTGTGGTTAGGTTGTCCAAGCACAATGTTCCTATCTACCCAGTATGTTCTGTCAGTACCTAGTCATCTCATTTTTGTTTATATAGTTTTTGTAATACAAGTAGAAAAGATTTGCAAAGAACTTACCCAAGGTACAACTCTGACCATCAGATTCCTGTTGACTTGCAAAGGCAATTTCTGATTGTGTTGACTTTTTGCGAATGAAATTATGAAGTCCTGTCAATGCCAACACAATTTTTACCTGACTCTGCATAGGGTACTCTGGCTGTGCTTTCAGAATGGGAAATTTTCTCTTCAAGATACCAAAGATTCGTTCCACCACATTTAGTAATTGTGAATGCCCAAGATTGAACAATTCCTCCTTTGTTCTTGGTCTAATAGACAGTTTTCTTATATTAGTTTTACCAATTCTACAAGGTATCAATTCAAACTGAATATCAGGAAAGGAAATATTAGATATATACATACTTTGTACAAGAAAGGTAATGCTCTCGCAAGTGATATCGCACTCCCCGATATGGTGTCAAACAACCTTTCTTTAATGCATATCCAGCATCCCCTAAATAGTACTTTCCCTCTGGGATCTCAAAGCCTTTGGACCTTGCATCCTGTAAAACACGGCTGTCATGGGCTGATCCCTCCCAGCCAGCAAGCACATAGCTGAAATACATATCAAAGGTACAAGCAGCAAAGACATTTTGACTAACTTGGCCCTTACGGTTACGATCTGAGGCCACTCTACTTGAGGGAACATGCGCCGCAATATGTGTCCCATCAAATGCACCAAGTGCGTCCTTGAAGTATGGATAAAACTTCTGATTGGTTTCGACCTCCTTGGGACATTTATTCGCTGGCAGTTGGACTATCTCTGCCTGTAACGCCACAAGCCCATCAAGAACTTGATTGAAATATCTAAACAATTTAAAATTAGCTTAAGCTCGTCATAATTCGTTCATACTACTTGAAATATTATTATAGGATTAACATACTTGCTCACAGTACTTCCACTAAGCTGAAATCTTTCCTTTGCTTGCCGGTTGGATTTGTTATGGCCAATAGTCCATACAAACATCGCTAGCTGTTCTTTAATATCTACATTTACTGTAGATCTCAAATGGTTTCCTCTTTCCAACCATTCACATAGATCCAGAAACACTCTTTGTGGCATACGAAACACATCTGCAAACCTCTGCTTGTTTGTATTTTGAGACAAGAGTTCCTCAACATAGGCCCTACCTGTAAGTATTGATGTATTTGACCTCTCTTGATTATACTCACCTATAATTGCCTTACCAACTATTTCAACTGTTTGTAACAAACTATTAGCATTTACTCTACCTTTCAGGGCTCTACTTTCGTTATCAGAATCAGTGTCTAAACCACTCTCGTCTCTTAAAAGATTAGTATCCATCTGATCTATCAAGTTGAAAATTAGAATTAATTTTGTAACAATCTTTGATCAAGTCCTCTATTCATTATTCATTATATACAAATTATTTCTCATAGCATTATTTTATAATCCAAGGGTAAAGGGCTTTTGTTTCTACTCCTTACCCTATATACTCTATTTTTATTTTTATACTATAAAAATCTATTGTGAAAATAAAACTTGATCACGATATTTTTGTACACAGTGAACACACCCCTATATAAAAACTTTTAGTTGCCATAATTTATGCCATAAAAGTCACTTTTATGCTATAAAAATGGCAAGGTGAACAGGGCCTTACTTAATTGTTTCCAGCACTCACAATTGTGAGTCAGACGATATAATGACTTTTGCATATACTCATATCAGGAGTGATGGGTTTTAGCTTTTTGACTCATTTGAGCATATGATAGGTTTTATGGGTTTTGATTGGTTACCAGAGGTTGGGGAGTTGACTCATAAGAGTCACCTAAGAGATTTCGCACTATGACTGATTACAAGTTATAGAGGTTACATAATAGAAGGTGATTAGTCACCAGGGTTAGGGTTGTGGGAAGATGCCTATATAAGGTTTAGCCTTGGCCAAGAAGACAGAATCTTCACTCAACCATCCAAGTGGTTTTCTATACTTAACATTGCAACTTGAATATGATTCCTTCTTCTCTCCTTACATACACCCCTCCTTTATGAAAGCCTCAGTACCAAACCTCAATCTCCTACTTACAGGAGTAAATAAAACCAGAACCTAGAAACTATTGTGATAGTCTCAGAGCATGGTTTCCTGACTATAAATTATTAGAATAGTTCTTGTCTTTGCTAAGCAAGCCAGTCTTGTATTATTTGAAAAGATAGTATCCTCTACTCTCTTGGTGCAGAAAGGTGAGACTCATTTCTGAAGCACTTCTCTGTTGTTGCCTATTTCATCATATCCTGATAATAGGATTATTACAAAATCTTAATTTGAGCTAAGATCTTTTATTGAGCTGAGAGTCATACTCAGACATGGTGCATCGATTTTGGAACTATACCAAGTTATATAATTTGCAGAAAAAATTCAGCACAGTTATTGTGCAAACTCCTTCTTCTATTCAGGTCCAATTCCTATTATCCACCACCTTGGTCTCTATGCATAAACACTCTATTATGCTACTAACAGTCTCCAGATGGTATTCCTCAACAGTCTGGAATTGAATAATGGAATTTGAAGAGTATTCTACTTTCTCTAAATCTCAATATCAGCAACCCAGTAGAGCTAGCATATTCATAATCACATTATGGTATTCTTCCTTTACCAAACATAAATTCCTCTGCATTTCCAACTGACATATATTCCAGAGTCACATACTATTAACAAATAGCTGTTACAACTATCTACTACCCCCCCAACCTATTTATCACACATCGTCAACCAATCAAGTATCCTCTCTCTCAAACCTTCTTAACATGTTGGAACTGTTTTTCGGGTGAATCAGGTTCTCAATTTTCATTTGTACTCTAACCCTCCTGCACTAGAGTAATATCTATGTGGAAGATTTCAATCATCTAATGAAACTTCTCCAACACTAAACAAACTATTTCAAACAATACTCTTTTCAGTAATTGCATTACCTTGCCCCTTGTTCTTTCCATATTATTACTAACAAACTTCTATAGGGTTTCTTGGTTTGCCTTTGAAAATATCTTGAAGGTTAAAATGTCATCTAAACCTCACAAGTCCTCTGGCGAGTGGCTTAACGAGATGATCAATACAGCAATGCCCTACCACATCCTGCTAAGAACTTGGTATCAAACAATCTGCATAGTTACCTCCCCAAGTCCCTTTGCCTATTTTCTCATCTTTAAATACATAAATCAAGCTAACCTGGTTCATCAGCCTACAAAAACTTTGTCTGAGAATACACAGGCTCTGTGAATGAGGCTGACCTAACCATTCTACCTGGGTCTGGAGAACAATCTTGGGACACACAGGGGCATTGGAGAATTACTCTAATTAGTAGTAGTTATATTGCACTTTTTTTTTTGGTTCTTTCATACTCCTTCCAAGGTATGTGCTCAGGCCTCTGCTGCCCCTGCTCCTCCCAATACTTCATGCCTACCCCAAGTGCCCCTTGTGGGCCCAGACTGGACAAGAAAGCCCCTTACCCCAGTGTTATATTAGAACTGGGTTGGCACAAATCAGCGGCTGTGTCAGCAAACGATACTCGTGTTTGGCAAGTGGGTTCATCAAAGGCAGTCAGGGTAATTCTTTTACTAAATCCTTTTCGCGAAAATCCAATGCGGGTTCAGTTATCAATCAATCGGACCTCCTCAGCTGGGGCCTTAATTGCCCCCAAACACTACACAAGAACCCCATTATACAAGTACCAGTATTTACAATTCCACCAATTCCTTTACTAATATGCCCGTTTAATTTCTCAGAAATATTCCCAACCACCAACCCCCCTCCAGAGAACCCCCACATTACCCTTGACGAATTCTATGCTGGAAACTACCCCCCGACAATCGACCCCACAAGCCACGTCCAGCTCGACCTCAACAGACTTCATCTTACCGCAAAAACTTGAATCATTGGACGGTGTGCTATGAAGTCCAGAATTCCCTTCTCTGGAAAGTGGGCAAAAAATGCCCCAAAAACACGGCCCCTTTCCCCCCTACGAGACCTAATAAAACAAACAAAAATTTCTTGACCTTACTCGGAGAGGAAAGTCCAACGACATAGCATACCGTCCAATTATTCGAGTTTTCACGGGTATAGCACGTTCAGAGATCATAGCACTCGGAAAACAGCCCGCATAAAATATCTCAAACTTCCCAAGTTACTTTAGCCCCTCCGCTTCCCGTCCTTTTATTTTCTCTTACCAACTTTTTATGTATCATAGTCTGGTTATTGTAACGTTGCGTAGGGCAGGGTGGTGCTGATGGACAGTTCTGTATTCGTTCCACAGAGTCGGACGAGACGGTGGAGAAGGGGTTAAGATATGGAGCTTTGATTGGGTTGCAAGCGTACTTGTACAGAACAAGTTTTTTCGTAGTATAATAGAGTTATTTTTATACTACATTCTGTTATTTGCTGTTTTTCCCAAATGCGTCTTGCCCCCACTGGTTTTCTGCGTGCCGCGGACTAATCATCAGTTTCCGGCTATTGCTAATCTACATACCATGATCGAGGGTTTCCTTTTTTCTTCTCTTCCCCCCTTTCTCTCTCTTGATTTATCACTATGGCCGCAAATCTCTATATCAAGGGGTACAATGAATTCCTAAAGGTAAACCTGGTGGGGACGGAGATTCCAATGATCCTCGGAACCCTTCAGGCGGAAAAGGCAAGGATCGAGCCCTAATGGAGGAAGGATGGCTTACATATGACGTCCTACTACAAGACAAAGGGTGAGTGTCTCCAACCACTGCAAGGGAGCTGATCCCCCATCTTCGGGAAAATTCTGCCCCAATGGAGCTCCATAATGTAGAAAGGCTCGAGTCGCACGATTCCTCTAGTCCCACCGGAGAGTGCGAATTATGTCAAGTCGGCGAGGCGGAGGCTTGTGCAGAGAAGATTGGGAACAGTGAATTGGGTTCTCGAAGAGACTACTCCGACAAAGCCTCACCAAGAGGGTGGAGACAGATATCTACTGCAATTCTGGTTAGATGGTGGTCAGCAGCGCGCTAACTCCAGGAAGCGGGAGAGGAGCGATCGCATATCTCCCACAAAAATCCGTTCTCACATACGCTAAGCCGCCGGAGGTTTCCCCCACCGAACCATATGCCACAGGTGATGCGGGCAACTTAGTCGGCGGGAGTCTCTGAAAGAATTTTGCAGCAGGCGATATGTGGCGACCGGATGGCCATGATGGATCAAGAAGCGTTTCCCGCAACAGGAGGAGCATCCCACCCCCCGTCCGTGTGTGCAGTGCCAACGTTCCCGGGAGTGGAATGGGTTTTGGATCCCGGTTGAGATTGAGGGGAAAGTTAGCAGTGGCGCTGGATACACCGGGCAGCCACAGGGGGTTGGTCTGGATACTGCTGTCTTGATCGATCTGTCGTGAGTCCCATTTCTATCTGCTCCGCCGCAATTTCTGACAAAGATAGCCTGTGTACCTCCTGTACATCCTCTCGAGTATGAAGTCGGGGGCGAAACGAATAGTAGAGTCGATGGAAACCTCGAGGGATCGAGTCGCAGCAACGGCCTTTCCATGCGCTATGCCGAATAATGAGCACACCCTCAATTCCTCTGGAAGCGTAGCAAGCCAACAGCTAGTAGAAGATATTATATCTCTCTCTCGGGCAGACAAGCATCCCTCCATCGTCCGCAATGTTAAGGAACTAGTAGTGGTCGCTATTAGAAAATTGAAGTCAATCCCTTCAGACCCGGCAAGATATTCACGGGCAGATAGCAGTGTTCATTTATTCTTGCTAAATTTCTCAAGTAGATGATGGAGCTATAGACCTACCACCGGAGGTGTTCATGGGAATGATGCAGATTCACCTCGTTGGTATTGGACCTGTGTTCTGGCCCAGGAACGAGATGGGGTCTTGGGGGTGGTGTGTTCCGGTGAGCACTTCCCTCCCACAGCCTAATAGCAAAGACAGTCGCAGCGAGCTAATGCCTATCACGGTGGAAGAGATTGTATCAATGTTAAGAACGGGGGTATATCTGGGTGAAGCACGTAACGTCGTCGTCTGTCTACGCCGTGTAGGAGATCAGCGAATCCTCGAAGTGATCGGTGAAACCGAATACCCCCGCCTCGCCCCAGGTGAAAAACGAAGCCTCCTCATCAAAGGAAACCCCACAGCTCTTGCTCCACCCACATTAGCACTAGAGATCCAACCGGCGGCTGGCCCACCGTCGAGCAACAGATCAACTCAATCCTAGCTGAGATCGGGGTATATGAATCCCCCCTGCTAACATTAACCCTCACCTACCAGCCCAGCACCCACCCCTCCCAGCCCCACCCTCTCTATTTCCATAACCGCAGGAGTGCACTTCTTCAATGAACACCCACCCCGCACTCCTCACCCGCACCGCAAACCAAACTCTTTGCCTCCACCGAGAATTCACCGAAGCCGGGTGAAGAAGCGGTTTTTGCAGCAGACTGCTGCATCTGCTCGTGATGGGCCGGTGGACAGTGCGCTTAGTAAATCGACCTTTGCAAGTGACGCCACAGACAAAGTCCTCACATACTGGCATGGCAAGGAATTGCGCTCTTCTCCATCCGTTCTATCCCTTGATGAAGCGCCCCTCGCCAGGCTTGGTTTGGACGAATCGGATGCAGGTAGTGAGGGTAAGGCGGAGGCACAGAATATTCGGAGAGATATGAAGGTTAGGAAGTATGGTTCTGGGAGTGGGGTGGAGCATTGGGTAGGTGGAGTTTTCTACCGTTGTGAACAGGAATAGTGGGGCCGGGGTGGAGAGACTGGTAGCAGTGTTGGAAGCAAGGGTCTGGTCAGGCTTAGGGATGTTAGAGAGACTGATTCTGGGTCCTGGAGTGTTTAGGGGGGAGTTTTTTTTATTTTCCACCTCCGGTTGGGTCTGTTGAGGGGCAGGGCTATCCGGCCAGACGCCAAAATTGTTGGGTCCCATGGGTTGGTAAGGAGGTGCCGTGCTTTTGCTTCACGAAGTGGGCTGGAGATGTGAGGTAGACTTGCCGGGTACGATAGCTTATCCGTGGCCCGAGTTTGACCAATCATGAATCAGCGGGGTTCCTCTTCTTATTTTCTTTTCCGTGATAAAGGTTAGATTTATTTATGAGAGAGACAAGTTAGCAATATCTCGAGTGTGGTATATACGAGGTTAGGTAAGCGAATTATGTAGGAACGGTCATTGGCGAGATCCTTATCAAACAAGACCTGCCCCGTTCTCTTTAAATCATAGCATATCTTGGAATGTGGAATTGCGCAGATGTATCGTTGATTAAGGGGGGAGCTCTAGCTAATCATGAGAGAGATATCCCCTCCAGAGAATCCTGCGCCTCGAGAATAGATAGATATACCAACCAACACACAAGCACTCCCAAAGTATTATAGAGACCCTAAGAGTAAAACTAGGGCAGTATCTAATATGTACCGCACAGTTCCTGCACTTCTTAGTCATCAAAAAGGCATACAGCGTTTTTGCTGTCAAAATATCCGGGTAACATGATCAAAATATGCAAGTCACATGCTCAAAATATCAGTACAAGTGTGATACTGTGTACATCATAGGTATTTCTCATCACAACCTGATTTTTTCTATATGAGGCCACAATCACCCCTTTCTCCTCCAACCACCTTCCCTCCACACCTTCTTAATTTCACTCAGTCAGAATACACAACATTTATCTTCCAACGCATTTAACACACACTGAGGCAACACTGTTCTTAGTATGCCACGCTGTACTCAGTGCCACCGAAATCGAGGAGATGAGCACTTTGACCGCGATGCCCGTGGTCATTTCCGGCGTAGCTGCCGTCAATGTTTGGTAACCTACTCTTTTCTAACAATTTTGCTCTGTTTCTTATTTATCTACTAATTGTTATAAAAATAATACAGGAGAGAAGAACTGCGGCAAGAAGATCAAGGCATGTAGTACCACAAGAACTAGAGAATGATGAGATACAACAACAGGGAGTCGGAGATGAAGGTTTGCTCAGTTTCATAAAATGAATACAATCAGAATAGCTAACAATCATACAGGGGTAGAAGCTATGGAATTGGCTGCTGATGGGGCAATGGGGGGACAGGAGGTAGTGCTCAATACAGAGTCAGGAGGTAGGAAATATTTGGAAAAAAGAAAGAGATATATACTAACAGGAAATAGGTGACAGGAGAGAAATACGAAAATGTCGACACTGTAAGCAGGAGAAAGAGATAGATGCGTTTGAGTCAGACAGGAGAGGAGGTAGAAGGTTGACTTGCAGAGAGTGTCTGGTAAGTGGACTGCTGTGAATAGGGTTTTATCACAAGATGAGAGGTATATGGCTAACTCATAAGGGAATACAATCTAGACTGCTGGAAGGGAAAGAAGGGCACAGGCCCCCCTCAGAGGGAATAATCAGGATTTTCAGGAGGGTTCAATGGCAGGAGATCGACTAGCACAAGCACCTGAACCATTGGCCTTCCTGTCACAGAGAGCTAAATGGATAAGCCATGATCTGGGAAGATTGAACATCCAATGCACAAGCTGCCATGCTTTGCACTGGAATTCAGAGTCATCAGTCAAGCCACAACAGAATGGTCAGGCAAGCTATGAATCCTGTTGCAAGCAGGGCAAGGCCAGGGTGGAGGCAATGCTTCCCCTACCCGAACCCCTTAAGTCTTTGATGAATGGGGATAATGCTCGCTCAAGGTCATTTCGCAGCAGTTTGCGTAGGTGGAATGAGCTGTTTGCCTTCACTAGCATCAAGTTCAATATGGATAAGAGAATGGATGGAATTGGTACATCATTCCAACTGTTTCAGGTGCATGGTGCGATGTATCACAGACAGGGACCACTGGTACCTGTAGGTGGACGGGATGCTCTCTATTCCCAGATCTACCTCTATGATCCTGCTTATGCAGCTCAGGAGAGATCAAGACGTGCATCTGATCTGGATCCTGAAATTGTTTCTTCCCTGACTTTGATGTTGCAGGAGTTCAATCCAATGATTCAAATCTACCTCACCGCTAAGGAAAGGTTAGCAGAGCTTGCACAAGCTGAAGATAACTTTCGTTTGATTCTTAACCCACGACTGCAACTGGTGGTGGAACGAGGTGCTGATCTGCGACGTGAGAACCTGCCTACAGCAAATGAAGTTTCTATGATTCTGCCAGAGGAGTATGGAAGTGCAGGATTTAGGGACATTGTTTTGGCCAGAAGGATAAATGGTGATGATGATGATGCTAACCCTTTCACGCTCATCAATTCTAATCATGCATCCTATCTTCCACTCCACTATGTTCTCCTTTTCCCATATGGCGAACCAGGATGGCACTGGGGAAGGACACTGGATAATCAGGAAGAGAACCACCAGAACAAGAACCTCTCACAGCGGACATTTTACAGATTTCGTCTATTTACCAGGCCCAATGAGCCCTCTACCCTCTTCCGTGCTCAGAAATTATTCCAGCAGTTTGTTGTAGATGCTTGGGCAGTCTGTGATCAGAACAAGCTTAGCTGGATACGTTCACATCAAGCTAACATCCGTGCAGATCTCTACAATGGGGTCACAGATGCGTTAGAAGCTGGTGATGTCGATCTTGGGCGTATTGGGAAGAAGGTTGTTTTGCCATCAAGTTATGTGGGAGGTGATAGGTTTATGCAACAGCTATACCAAGACAGCATAGCGATTGTACGCCACTTTGGCAAACCATCACTGTTCATAACCTTTACTGCGAACCCAAAATGGGTTGAGATTGCAAATGAGCTCTTACCCAGTCAGAGCGCTGCCGACAGGCCAGACCTTGTTGCAAGAGTATTCAATCTCAAGGTACGCGATTTGTTACATCAGATTCGGCACAAGGAAATCTTTGGCCCTTGGCTGGGATGGGTTTGGACCATAGAGTACCAGAAGCGTGGCCTGCCACATCTACACCTTCTGGTATTCCTCAGGACTGACCATCAGTTCCTTACTGCTGGCAATATAGATGGCTTTATCAGTGCAGAACTTCCTCCAGCTAATGATCCTATTAGTCAGGAGCTGAGAGGTATCATTGAAACAACAATGGTACACACTCACTGTGTAGCACATAATGGTCAGGCTCTTTGCATGCAGGGGCTTGATCCATTTAGTGTGCTGATGTGCCGTAAAGGCTATCCTCGTTCCTTTCAGGAAGAGACAATTATCAATGAGGATGGCTATCCCACGTATCGGAGAAGGCAGACAGGTCAGTCTTATACAGTTGAAGTTCGGAGAGATGGAGCAGATATTACAGCAGTGATTGACAATAGGAGAGTTGTCCCCTATAGTCCATACCTGTCTCTGCGTTACAAGGCACATATCAATGTAGAGGTATGTGGGTCAGTCAAAGCTGTCAAGTATATTCATAAGTACATTTACAAGGGGGGTGATCGTGCCACTGTTATCCTGGATTCAGAGCACGATGAGATTAAGCGATATCTTCATGGTCGGTATATTGGTCCAACAGAGGCTGTCTGGCGGTTGTTTGAATTCTCCACCCATGGAGAGGAACCACCAGTAATGCATCTTGCTCTACATCTTCCTAATGAACAGTCAATATACTATGCTGCCGGAGAGGATCCAGCTCTCCTACGTCAGCGGATGGATAGTTCCCTCAGAACACTCATAGCCTACTTCAAATACAATTCGGAGAAGGCAGATGGAAGACAGTACTTGTATCATCAATTCCAGTTACACTATGTGTATGTGCGGAACGTGGGATGGAAGCCAAGGACCCAACGTACATCAATTGGTCGCATGTATGCTCCCAGCCCATTTATGGGTGAACGCTATTATTTGCGCTTGCTACTTACCGTAGTAAGAGGTGCTACGAGCTTTGAACATCTGCAGACAGTTGATGAGATCGTCCATGAAACCTTCAAAGCTGCCTGTATAGCATTGCGCCTCTTGGAGGATGATGGGGAGTGGATTTCAATGTTTCGTGATGGTCAGGAGTTTATGACAGGTCATGCATTGCGTCATCTCTTTGCAATGGCCCTGCAACATACCACAATTGGCAACCCACTTCAGATATGGCAGCAATTTGGCAACAGCTTTTGTGATGATCTGTCATACCTGCTTCGTACGGGAAGGGTAATTGTTCCTGCTAATGGTGAAAGTATGGACAATGAACTTTCACTAGACTATGGACTTTACCATATCCAGAAACTCTTGAATGAGTATGGTAAATCTTTAGAAGAGTTTGGTCTACCACAGCCAGTATTGGAGTGGAGGAACATTGAAGGACGAATAGTAGGGAATGTGTTACTCCGCGAGGAGATGGAGTATGAGGTTGAGCAGCAGAGGGAATTAGCAGATACAATGAGAGAGCAGTTGAATGAGGAACAAATTGCCAGTTTCCAGGCAATTGTTGCTGCGGTGAAGAGCTATGAGCAGCACCCACACCGACGGGAACTACAAAATGCCTTCTTTCTACATGGTCCAGCTGGAACTGGAAAGACCTTCCTCTACAACTGCTTGTGCAGCCACTTTCGAGCCCAAGGAAAGATAGTATTATGTGTAGCATCATCTGGAATTGCTGCCCAGTTACTCCCGGGAGGTAGGACTGCACACTCAAGGTTTCAGATTCCGCTATCTAATGATAGCCATTCTGTTTGCAATATTACTCCAAACTCGAATCTTGGGGAGCTGATTCAGAACACATCTCTGATCATCTGGGATGAGGTTCCAATGCAGCATAAAGCTTGTTTCGAGGCAGTCAATCGAACCTTGAATGATGTATGCAATACTGGCGATGACAGAGTCTTTGGTGGGATTCCTGTAGTACTTGGCGGTGACTTTGCCCAGATCTTACCAGTAATTCGTCGTGGCACAAGGCAGGCAACAGTACTTGCCTGTATTCGCCATTCATCAATCTGGGAAAACTTACAAGTTCTTAAACTAAGTACCAGTATGCGTGTCATTGCCAGCGATGCTAATCATGTCTTTCTCAGCTTTCTTAAGAACATGGTTACTAATTCTCTGCTGCATGGGCGGCTTCAACTACCAAGATATATCCGCCGTGTCTCTACAGTTGACCAACTCTGTGATCAGCTCTATCCTCAGGTATTATTGAATGATGCTGTCAATAGCCATAGAGCACTTATTGGAAGAGCTATCCTGGCTTTCCGTAATGATACAGTAAATGATTTCAATGATGTGCTGGTGGACAGAATGCCTGGGGAGGAGCACTGCTTTGAAGCTGCCAACCATGTTGAGGTTTCTGAGAGTGCTGCTGGTGCAGAGCCCTTTCCTGTGGAATATTTGCAGAGCATTAGTCTAGCATCTATTCCACCTTCATGCCTAAGACTCAAGATTGGAGCACCAATTATTTTGCTACGTAATCTGAGTCCAAGAGAGGGCCTCTGTAATGGTACAAGGATGAGAGTACTGGGAATCAGACGTACCTGCTTACAGGTAGCCATTATGGGTGGAAAGTTAGATGGAAAGATTTGCCTTCTTCCCCGGATCAAGCTTACCACTACACATGATGACCTCCCTTTTATCCTACAGCGTACTCAGTTCCCTGTCCGTTTATGCTTTGCAATGACTGTCAACAAGTCCCAGGGCCAGTCCTTGCAGCAGGTTGGTGTTGATCTACGGACCTCTGCCTTCACTCATGGGCAACTCT
>Ga0307509_10002340_pt1 | contig 30833 bp, 23 predicted proteins | sample 10_EM_MG_FD_202245 | JGI IMG/M metagenome (GOLD analysis project Ga0307509, IMG submission 202245) | Populus trichocarpa ectomycorrhiza microbial communities from riparian zone in the Pacific Northwest, United States - 10_EM | ecosystem: Host-associated > Plants > Roots > Unclassified | place...
GGTTGACGTCGTCTCGCTCGAGTAGTATTTCCACCACTCCCTCGTGCCCATGGTAAGCAGCCCACGAGAGTGGTGTCTCGCCGTCGTTATTTGGTTTGTCGGGGCTGACGTCGTCTCGTGCGAGTAGTATTTTCGTCACTCCCTCGTGTCCCTCGGAGGCGGCGTCCCAGAGCGGTGTTCGGCCCTCGTCATCTGGTTTGTCGGGGTTGACGTCGTCTCGCTCGAGTAGTATTTCCACCACTCCCTCGTGCCCATGGTAAGCAGCCCACCAGAGTGGTGTTCGGCCGTGGTTATCTAGTTTATTGGGGTTGACGTCGTCTCGCCCGAGTAGCATTTTCACCACTCCCTCACGCCCATTCTTAGTAGCCCACCGGAGTGGCGTTTCGCCGTATATATCTGGTTTGTCGGGGTTGACGTCGTCTCGTCCAAGCAGTATATTCACCACTCCATCGTGCCCATTGAAAGCAGCCCGCCAGAGTGGTGTTTGGCCGTTGTTATCTGGTTTGTCAGGGTTGACGTCGTCTCGTCCGAGCAGTATATTCACCACTCCCTCGTGCCCCTCGGTGGCGGCGATCCAGAATGGTGTTCGGCCGTCATTATCTTGTTTGTCGGGGTTGACGTCGTCTCTCTCGAGTAGGATTTTCACTACACCCTTGTGCCCATTCCTAGCAGCCCAGATGAGAGGTGTGTTACCCCGAGAATCTGTTTGGTTGATATCACAACATCCCATCTGTATCAGGACAGCTACAATCTCAACAATCCCGAAGAAGGATGCACAATGTAGACCACTGAACCCGGAAAATCTATCCACATCAACACCCGACATATTCTGTCCTTTTATGAGGATTTTAGTAGATATATGGCGGTTGTAATCGTCAAACAGCTTTAGCACAAGTAGTTTCGCGGAATCTGAAAGGTCCCTTTTTGCGTGAACTCCCCAATACACAGAAGAATATTCGAGAAATGGTGTGACTTGGAGGCCGGGGGAGGGGCCGGTCGAACAGGCCTTGACCTCCTGGGAATTCAGATAACTCAAGCAAGTTTCAGCCATTACTGCGTGAGCTGCGGTGAAAAGGTCGGGATGAGCGCGGAGGTATTCTTGAAGGGTAAAGTGGATTAAGCGGACTGTGGAAGCCTCCTTTTCCACCATAATAAGTCCTTGACAACAAGCTAGTAATGTATTTATTGAAGGTACATTGTCGGTATTGAGATTCAGGGACCCGATCTCGACTGCTAGGGCATGGCATAGTTCACTCGTCTTCAAGGGCCGCTCTGAGTGAGATATCCACATCAAAGTGGCCATGCCAAGTCTGGCCTTCTCTCCCCCTTGCCTCTTTATCCTACCCAGCGTTGCGCCATAAGCATCCCCTAACCCCAAGCCATCTGTCATTGCGCCGAGCTTTTGCCGTCTGCGATGGATTGTTGTTTCCTCCAGGATGGCATCGATATTAAGCGAGACTAGAAGGAATCTGGATGTGTATTTGTCAGTGAATGCTTGAGGTAGTTTCCACAGTATCGCTGTTTCTACATACATTTCGGAAACGTCTTCGGGAATTTTCCTCAGGATATCTGCCTCCAGACTGCTATCCATCGCATCGGGTGTTGTGTCGTCCTCCAGCCTGGAGCGAAGATATGTAATGATGTCATCTCTCTTGGTGCTTATGGGTACACTCGTCACCTTTCCGACAAGACGCCTTCCGATCTCGGGTCGGATGTGTGGTCTTCCAGTCACGAATATTCTGCTGCCTGGAGAATTTTGGAGAATTTTGCTTAGTGAATCGAGAAGCTTGGCTCGATACTCTGGCACACATTCGTCGAGAGCGTCGATACATATGAATGTGCGCCCTTTGGAAGTGGTGGTCTGTAGCATTTTCACAATATCCGAAAGCCGTGGTTCCCGCCCTCCGAGGACTTTTCTTTGTTTCTGGTATGCTTGCGATATCTCCTCCGGGATCTCCTCCAGTCCGCCGACTACCTGCTTTAGGAGGGCGCCCATCGTGCTAGTGGGGGACTGGTCCTTTTGGTCGGCAAAATCGAAATAAAAACATGTGACGGTTTCATTTTGTTCTCCTGCCTCATCACCCAGGCTGTCTATCACTAGCGAGCTAACATCACCGCTGGTCAGCACTTTCCCTTTTCTTCCATTCCGCGAGTTTCGTTGTGGTTACCTAATATATGTTTTTCCGACCCCTGGACCTCCATAGCAAAACAAAACCGTGTTATCGGATCCATCTCCTCCACCACCCGCGTGCCAACTTCTAAATTCCTCAGTTTGTAACAACCATTCCCCTATATTTTCGACTCGACGGTGTTGGATGTCTTGATGCCGTGATTTGGGATCTAGTGGGGATAGCCATGCTAGGATATTCGATCGGTCATCGGCAACGGTAAAATGGTTCGATACTGTAACGGTGTTAAAAGAGTTGGTGTTGTGGCTAGAATATTGCGACATTCTCACTTTTTCGCTGGTTAGAATATTGTGGATGATGGACGATTGAGTGAGTCGGCTACTGGAATTCTTGGGGGCTGAAGGTTCCGTTCTCTTATTTAAAAAAGCGAGCGAGCGACGAGTCGCCCAGATTTGCACAATCCTCCGGCTCAGAAAAGCGGGGTCACTTGTGCAACATCACCGATGCCACAGGACCGTCCAATCAACCCCCCACATTTGTGCAAACAGCTTTCTGTCTGTGCCTACCGCACTGGGAGTTGGAAAAAGGCCACGCTTTTTTAGTATTACCGGTAACCTGCCCTGCTCTGCTTATGTGGTAAGTTAATGCATACTGATCTTGCGCTCCAGTGCCCGGGTGCTCAAAAGATACCGCTTGTGGTTGAATTCACTCGTTTAGTATATACACGATTACTCCGAAAGACAAGTAGACTGCCCAAGTACTGTACTCGTATTTGTAATTGTCTGATTTTTGTAAAAACGACTGCTATTTCATATGGGCAAAAAATTTCCCTGAGCTTCAAGATTCTGACCGTGTGCAATAGCAGTCATTTCCCACCAACGATAAGGGATTGCGAGTAGGACCGCACAGGAAACCTCGGTGAATGGAGTGAGGGTGCCCCCGTGCATAAATCAAAGTTTGAAGTCAGAAGTACTAAGCCTCGGCTCGGCAGCCATGCTCGAGGCAAAGCCCGGGAAAAAGCACGGAATAGGCACGACACAAACTTCTTGCTGTGAAGAAGTTTTCCTCCCTCTCAAATTTTCGCCAAGAGTTCCAATTTCCGACTTCGAGCTTTCCTTTCTAGGCGGGGAGCCGTCACTCTAATCAACCGAAAAACCTAAGTTACATATCACCACAGTTAAAGAATCACATCATAGATCTTCCCATGCAGGCGGGAATGCGCTCTCGTACAGGGTTCTAGGAAGATAAGGGCGCTCCTTTTGCTATTCGTTGCGACCGCCAAGTAATTGTGATCTTGCACAACAGAGGCGTGCGGGGTTGCTGTAGTTTGCTCTACGGTATTTCTCACACCGGAAATGGCTCATCTCTCTCCTCGAGAATTAATCGGGACTTAAATTTGTTGAAACTGTCTGGCTTGCCTAAGTGGCACCTCGGTAGGGTCGTTGACAAATAGAATTATATCCAAGCGTTGCTTAATAATGCACGATCTAAGATTTAACTTACCGCTGAAAATTACAAGCCCAGATAATAAATCTCATAATATATTATCAACAACTCTAGGAGAAATCACTCTATGGACTACAAACTTAGTGTCAAAACATAAATAAAAGTAGTAGCCGATGGTGCCGCGCAGCAAAAAAAAAGTAACTTTAATTTAATTGGCCTATTCACACTGAAGGAGAGCTAAGCCTTTTCAGCTATGATTTACCTACGATATCTGTCGTTTACGATAGGGTAAAGTACGTACTGTCAGATGGCTGGGTGGGCTATGGGGAATACACGAATCAAATAGCGTAATGCCGTCGTGTTTTTCTTGTAGCAGAAGAACTTGTCGCTTAGCATAGAAATATCGTATAAGAGGGCTCTTCTGAAAGACACATTGGTGGAGAACGATGACCGGAATTGTTGAGAACGATCGATCGTTGAGTGCGGTTTCTCTTTTCGTCTTTCCCTTGCTTTCCAAGCCGTTTTGTGACCTTACAAAATTCCCTTGCCAATACCCAAGAATGAACGCCTTTCCCGGAAGGCATCTGACAGTAACGGAACTCTGAAAGTGGAATGTTGGAGGTAATTTGAGTTCCCTATCTGGGGTGAGAGCGGGTCAGCCGCCGTAGGCCTGGCCCATATTTTGGGCCTGGGAAGGAAAGGCAGAAGAGGCGGGGACTGATATGCGGGCAAAAGGTCAGAACAATAGGGTCGGTGCTATATCAGTAAGTCACGATGCTGGTGCTGGTCATAGTATGTCACTCGGTATCTGAAAACTTAGGGTAAACCAGTAAGTTGACATAACATATTAACGTAAAGTATGATACCAGACATACAATAACATCGTTATCCGTGCTAGAGCATATAAAAGAGACGACCTCGAATCTCAACGGAGATGGAGGATGGAGTGTTTATGGATAATATGGGAAATGAGGGTTGCAGGAAGTGGTCTAACTATAGCCTGAGAGAGTCCAAGTTGAACTTAGTCACCTCGAAAGTTTCACCAATCGCACTTCGTTCGCTTGGTGCCAACTTCCCCAAATTAAATCCAAACTAACAGTAGAGACAGGTGTATAAGTTAGGCCCAAATGCCATATTCTGATCCTCCTGTGGGTCTCCACGGCTATCTATGTATTTCCTCACCTGCATTTGTTCCTCCGCACCTTCCCCTGATAGTAAAAGAAAGACGTCTCAATATATTCTATTATTGAAAAAATATCCTGTACACGAAGCATCTGCATATCTCCTGAACGATCCCTCACCTCGCAACAGAGCCAAGCACATCCATCCAACATTTATATTGGGACGGAGCGGAGAGTACGGAAGGTGAGAAGTCACCATTTAGACCTTTTAAGCACTCTACGAATTAACACCTCCTTTGTAGGTGAGAGAATATTTTTTCTCAGTGTTCTCAATGGGGCAGTCAGTCCGCCCTGGAGGCGGACCGCGGTAGACGACGTCGTGTAGTCCCGTCCTGTCTTCCAAGCATGCCCTGCTACTCACCGGCAAAAAAGGACTAGGAGACAACCGTCCCCCAAGGGAAATGTCTCATACTGTCGTTCCTGCCATAACCTACAGTCCCGCAGTCCCCCGCAGTCCACCTATTGGTCCTGGAGTCCAAGTCACCGGAGATCACTCACTTGTTTCCTATCATTTTTTTATATATTTTCTTTTTATGCATTAGTATTATGCCTGCTGCCCTGTTGTTTCCATTGTGTTTAGTGCTCTTCCTTGTCGTTTTCTTTCCTGTACTGTAACTCGGGCCTGACTGATGGAGCCGGGGATTGAACGGCAATTTAGAGGCTATCACAGATGCCGGGGTTGTAACGTTGCTGTGGTTGAGTGCCTAAAGACTTCCTTTATATCAGGTTCTCGGACACAAAGGGATATTAGGCGGGAATCAGGAAGGTGAATTCAGTGCTTCATTGTCATTTTCAGGGTCTACCATATTTCCTACTTATGTTCCACTTCCTGCCAATAATGGGATATTGGAGGGACACTATCCATACAAGAGTCCATTTCCTCCAGTAGTTGAACCAGGATAACACGCTTCTTTTGTTATCTTTTATGATACATATTCCTACTTCTGTTTGGCACACGAAATAATTGAATGGAGTAAAAACTCTGCCCGACAATCCCTAGCAGTCCTCGGCGTCCCGCACTGTCGCACTGTCACCTATGCCGTTTTGTCTTACATTGTAGGACCAGCCATCCTTAGCAATGACGGCCGTCCTGAAGTTTCCCGGACGAGAACGGGCAACCTTTCGCCGTCCAGGGCTCTTGGCAGTCCCCCCGCCGGGCCCTACGGGGGCCCCGGACCGTTGCGAACACTGGTTGGGTAGAGAGATTGAAGGTGAAACTATGATATCATTGGCCACTGGCATCTAACTTAAATAGTATATCATTGTCAGGAGACCTGTGCACCGTGCTGTGCTTGTAGGCTATACTATCCCACACCTTATTCGTTCTATAGACACCATGGGAGTTTTTTCTCACTTTGCACATATTCTACTCCAGAATCTGTGTAAGACTTTCTGGGAAACTTCCCCCCCTCTTCCCCATCGTCCCACTCATGCGTGTGCAATATATAAAATACCTGGACGCTGACCCCCACAACCGCGAATCTCAAAACCCGGGTAGAGGAAAGAATGAGGGAAGAAAGGAAGGAAAGAAGCCTGAGCCATACCGGATCCCCCTCCCGATGGAGGTAGTTGCACGATTCGTTAGGAATGTGTTAAACGGAGGAGATGTTGGAGTTATATTAAGTTGCGTTGTCTATGGAGGTTGCTAGCTACGGTTCCCTCTAGTAGGGAAAACTCTGCTCTCTACATGTGATACCCATATGTCTCCGCATATGCCCTAATCATCGGTGCTTGCCCAAGAACGTTCACCCGTCCACACTTCTATGTTCCTCCATACATGCCCCCGCTGCCTGTCAGCCTGCGGTATCTCTGCTCCTATTGCAGTGCTCTACTACTGGGATAATAATACCATCACCTCCCACCCTGCAGTCTCCCCAGGCAGGGAGGAAAAATAAAAATAAAAATCAATCCGACTCTAAAAACCCCATGTATCATAAGTTCGGACATTCCATCGATCGTGTGAGCCTCGTTTTTATTATCAAGTATTCGTGCTGTAGGATGGTGAGTTTGCGGATGCCCACCCATCTCCGAAATCTTTCGAGGAGGGAGAGATCGCGGGCGGGTGGGGAGTTACTCCGCCGCTAGGTACCAGTTCTACCGCTGCGGGACGGCGATGCAGGGGATAATAAATCTTGATTCTGGCTTATTTCTGTATCGCAAAATTTGCAAATGGACTCTTGTAGTTATTGGTGTTTGCCCTTATGTGTATAGGTAACGAAATGTTACTCTTACGGTATTTCGGGCGCGTGCTCCGAGCGGAATCGGCACTGTTATGATGCTAGGCCTATCGATGAGTTGTGAGTGGTATGCTACTGTTTAACTAGCATGCCGACGGGAGCTGGAGGGAAGAAGTGGTAGGCGGAGTTAAGAGCACAGTGCATGCAATCAGCAAGTTGGGAGGGGAGGTGGTCATCGGATGTCACTCTTTGCTGCTTTGCGCCGACCGGTGTTTGCACGGCATGATACCATATAGCACATACATAGGGTAACACCGCTACGCCCACCCCCCCTCAGTACACACAAAAAATGGCCTTAGGTTTCAACCGAGTTGTGAGAGGGGTAGAAGGGGAGAGTTCAAACAGGTAGGAGTGGAGAGTAGGAAAGTGAGAAGCTGTGGCTTAGGCTTTTTTTATTTTTAAAGTACAGGAGAGTGCAAACTAACACCTTGCTTGTGACGACAATAGTTTTTCCGAATTGAAAATGGGTCTAGTCCTGCTTGGTCTTACTCCCTGAAATGGTACGTGATGCGGGTGATATATAGCTGAGATTGAGTGTCGGGTTTGGTTCCATTGGGAGTTTTCTTTTTTTTTTGGTTGTGATATGGGAATTGTGGGATGGGGATTTTGTTTCGGGGTTAAGGGGATCCTTGCTATCATATCGTGCTTTGAAGAGAGGGTGGGGAGTGTGGGTGGTTCGTCAAGATTTGTTTTTCGGGTGGGATGTAGGTATGATGATTGTTGAACTATATATGTCTTTGGTGGAAGCTGATCACCGTCTTAGTATGGCTAACTCTTAACTTTTCAGCACTTCTCATGCGCTGTTAGGAATACTTGAACTTTATATCCTTTTCTCTATCTATATCTGAATAGCTCTCCCGTCTAGAATTGACATGAGGGGAGGGGGGGGGCAAGAGGAAGAAAGGTAATTGTGGAGGAATTGAAGAAACAACCAATGCTTAAAAAGGGTATGCAACTAGAAATAGAAAGGGGGAGGAGAGCGTAAATATGATGGAAATTTTGAGCCATGCTGGTTTATTTTGATACAATAGAAATATCCCCTACCAATGCCAAACTGTAGAATATGGATAGAAATTGGCAAATGCTGACTTGACTGGAGAAGAAAGTCCGTGAAGAGGCTAGGATGGGTATATCGCGCGGCCGAAAGGGAAATATTAAAAATGAGGTTGTGACGTAGACTTATTCCGTCAGCAAGGGACAGATGGGGATTAGCGCAAAGTGAGGACTTGAGCCGGGGGAGGAGGTTGGGGGGGGGGATGAGGAGCAGGCAGTGGCCGTAATGGGGGGTTATGGAGCTGTTGTGGAGGTGTTGCCGTGCATGCGGGGATGGCATATATATAGGTTATGCGGATCTGAAGGGGGTGAGGGCGCAATGGCTCTTGGGGCTTATGACATACTGGGGGCGGTAGATTCTGAAGGCTGGAGTAGCGATATCACTCCCTTGTGTCCATTCTTAAGAGCCCAAAACAGTGGGGTTTCGCCATATATATCTGGTTCGTCGGGGCTGACGTCGTCCCGGGCGAGTAGCATTTTCACCACTCCCTCGTGCCCATTGCCAGCAGCCCGCCAAAGTGGTGTTTGGCCGTCGTTATCTGGTTTGTTGGGGTTGACGTCGTCTCGTGCGAGTAGCATCTTCACCACTCCCTCCTGCCCATAGTTAGCAGCCGACCAGAGTGGTGTTCGACCGTTAATATTTGGTTTGTCGGGGTTGACGTTGTCTCGTGCGAGTAGCATTTTCACCACTCCCTCGTGCCCATTGCCAGCAGCCCGCCAATGTGGTGTTTGGCCGTCGTTATCTGGTTTGTTGGGGTTGACGTCGTCTCGGGCGAGTAGTATTTTCACGACTCCCTCGTACCCATAGTAAGCAGCCCGCCAAAGTGGTGTTTGGCCGTCATTATCGAGTTTGTCGGGGTTGACGTCGTCTCGTGCGAGTAGCATTTTCACGACTCCCTCCTGCCCATAGTTAGCAGCCCACCAGAGTGGTGTTCGACCGTTGATATTTGGTTTGTCGGGGTTGACGTCGTCTCGTGCGAGTAGCATTTTCACCACTCCCTCGTACCCATAGTAAGCAGCCCGCCAAAGTGGTGTTTGGCCGTCGTTATCTGGTTTGTCGGGGTTGACGTCGTCTCGTCCAAGTAGCATTTTCACGACTCCCTCGTGCCCATTGCGAGCAGCCCACCAGAGTGGTGTTTGGCGGTAGTTATCTGGTTTGTCGGGATTGACGTCGTCTCGTCCGAGCAGCATTTTTACCACTCCCTCGTGCCCCTTGCGAGCAGCCCACAAGAGTGGTGTTCGACCGTTGATATTTGGTTTGTCGGGGTTGACGTCGTCTCGTGCGAGTACTATTTTCACCACTCCCTCGTGCCCGTGGGAGGCGGCGATCCAGAATGGTGTTCGGCCATTGTTATCTGGTTTGTCGGGGTTGACGTCGTCTCGTGCGAGTAGCATTTTCACCACTCCCGCGTGCCCATTGTAAGCAGCCCACCAGAGTGGTGTTTGGTCGTAGTTATCTGGTTTGTTGGGATTGACATCGTCTCGTCTGAGCAGCATTTTTACCACTCCCTCGTGCCCCTTGCGAGCAGCCCACAAGACTAGTGTTTGGCCGTTATCTGGTTTGTCGGGGTTGACGTCGTCTCGTGCGAGTAGCATTTTCACGACTCCCTCGTGCCCATTGTAAGCAGCCCACCAGAGTGGTGTTTTGCCGTTATCTGGTTTGTCGGGGTTGACGTCGTCTCGTGCGAGTAGCATTTTCACGACTCCCTCGTGCCCATTGTAAACAGCCCACCAGAGTGGTGCCCGGCCGCCGCTATCTGGTTTGCCGGGGTTGGCGTCGTCTCGTTCGAGTAGTATTCTCACGACTCCCTCGTGCCCCTTGCAGGTAGCCCACCAGAGTGGTGTTCGGCCGTTGTTATCTGGTTTGTCGGGGTTGACGTCGTCTCGCTCGAGTAGTATTTCCACCACTCCCTCGTGCCCAAAGTAAGCAGCCCACGAGAGTGGTGTCTCGCCGTCTTTATCTGATTTGTCGGGGTTGACGTCGTCTCGCTCGAGTAGTATTTCCACCACTCCCTCGTGCCCAAAGTAAGCAGCCCACGAGAGTGGTGTCCGGCCGTCGTTATTTGGTTTGTCGGGGTTGACGTCGTCTCGCTCGAGTAGTAATTTCACTACTCCCTCGTGCCCATTCTGAGCAGCCCACATGAGAGGTGTGTTACCCAAGGAATCCATTTGGTTGATATCACAACCTTCCATCTGTACCAGAACCGCTACAATCTCAATAACCCCGAAGAAGGATGCACAATGTAGACCTCTGAACCCGGAAAATCTATCTTCATCAAAGCTCGACATATTCTGTGCTTCCATGAGGATTTTAGTGGATATGTGGCGGTTGTAATCGTCAAACAGCCTTAGCGCAAACAGTTTCGCACAATCTGAGAGGTCCTTTTTTGCGTGAACTCCCCAATACAAAGAAGAATATTCAAGAAATGGTGTATCTTGAGGGCCGGGAGAGGGGCCGGTTGCAAAAGCCTTGACCTCTTGGGAATTCAGATAACTCAAGCAGGTTTCTGTCATTACTGAGTGAGCTGTGGTGAAAAGGTCGGGATGAGCGCGGAGGTATTCTTGAAGGGTAAAGTGGATTAAGCGGACTGTGGAACCTTTCTTTTCCACCATAATAAGTCCTTGACAACAAGCTAGTACTGTACCGATTGAAGGAACATTGTCGGTATTGAGATCCAGCGATCCGGTTTCGACCGCTAGAGCGTGACACAATTCATCGGCTTTCAAGGGCCGTTCTGCATGAGATATCCACATCAAAGCCGCCATGCCAAGACTCGCTTTCTCCTCACCCTGGCTCTTTATCCGGCCTAGCGTCACGCTATAAGCATCCCCCAATCCTAAGCCATCTGTCATTGCGCTGAGCTTTTGTCGCCGGCGATGGATTGTGGTTTCCTGCAGGATCGCATCGATATTGAGCGAGACTAGCAAGAATCTAGATATGCATCTGTTAGTGCTAAATGGCTTCTCTTGTGCTGTTGTTTTTACATACATTTCAGAAACATCTTCGGGAATTTTCTTTAGGATGTCCGCTTCTAGACTACTATCCATCGCATCGGGGGTTGTGTCCTCCTCCAGCCTGGAATGAAGATATTTAATAATATCATCCCTCTTGGTGCTAATGGATAGACTTGTCACGCTTCCAGCAAGACGCCTTCCGATATCAGATCGAATGTGACGTCTCCCAGTTCCGAATATTCTAACACCCGGGGAATTTTGGATAATTTTGTTTAGTGAAACGAGAACCTTGGCTCGATCTTCTGGTACACATTCGTCCAAAGCGTCTATACATATGAAGGTGGGCTGTTTAGAAGAGGTAGTCTGTAACATTTTCACAATATCCGAGAGAAGAGGTCCCCGCCCCCCAACGGCCTTTCTTTGTTTTTGGTAGGCTTGTGATATCTCTTCCGGGATTTCCTCAAGTCCGCCAACCACTTGTTTCAGCAAGGCGCCCATCATGTTCACGGGAGACTGGTCCTTTTGGTCGGCAAAATAAAAATAAAAGCATGCGACGGTGGAATTCTGTTCTCCTGCCCGATCACACAGGCTGTCTATCACTAGCGAGCTAATATTGCGGCTGATCAGCGCTTCCCCTTTTTCCATTTTGAGAGGTTCGTCTTTGTTACCTAATATATGTTTTCCCAACTCCTGGATCCCCGTAACAGAACAGAACTGGGTTATCGGATTTATCTCCCTCACTACCAGTTTCCCAGCTTCTAAATTCCTCGGTTTTCAATAGCCATTCCCCTATATTCTCGACCCGGCGGTTTCGGATGTCTTGATGTCGTGACTTGGGATCTAGTGGGGATAGCCATGCTAGGATATTAGATCGGTCGTCGGCAACGGTAAAATTATTCGACACGGTAACGGTGTTAAAAGAGTTATTGTTAAAAGAGTCGATATTATGGCTAGAATATTGCGACATTTTCTTGTTTTCGCAGGTGAGGATAGCGTGGATGATGGACGATGGAGTGAGTTAGGAACTACGATTCTCAAGTGCGGAAGAAAAGCGGGGCTACTTGTGCAACCTCACCATCACGCCTATGGTTGAATCTACTCCTCGAGTAAAGCTAGTTCGGTACGGTGCGAATCACTTAAAAGCTTCAGCTCCAAACGACCCGCGCATGAAATCAGATGGGTATCGACAAAACCATAATTTTACAAAAATAAGACTGCTGCATGATAGCTGGGATGCAGCACTAGGAACCAGCTGCTTTGTTTTGTTATATAAGCGAGAACTCAGGGAGGACACTTGAAGATTCTGGGAGAATACGAAACAAGTTCCCAGGTATTCGCAGCATAGGATACTAGGTAAAAGTGCTGGGTAAAGTACTCGTACATGGTCGACTGGTAGGGTTGCCACTATGGACTCAGATTGTGTTAAGTAAGGGTGCGTTCGGTTAACAGCTGAAAGGACCGTTCTAGTAGGAAATTTAGAGGGTTGAACCGTTGCATCCAACGGGACCGTTTAGGAAGAAGATTTGGTGTTCGGTTACCATCCTGCCGTTTGCTGAAAATGGGTGAGAACGGTCAAAAACGAAAAGGTCCTCTGAAGGTCCTTTTCATCGGCCCGTTCGTCGTTGTTGACAACCACGATGGCTCCTCTCCGGCACCCACGAAATCGGTTGACTAATGAATGGTCGGTTGAACAATCTGCTTAACCGAACAGCTTTCCTGGGGGTTGACCAAATCTCAAGCAACCGTTGACGGCTGTGAACGATCATGTCTGGAACAGCAGTTGAACGGTCCATAGTTAACCGAACGGAGCCCAAGCCACAGCAATTCTGTGCTGTTCCCACACATGCCGTTTCAATCCCGGTTCAGCTTCTATCGTACAAGTGCCATGGGTGATGTTTTCGCACACGGATTGGGGATGTGTTAAGCATTTGGCTTAAGGAGTAAACGACACTATGTGAGATGCACGCAGCCTTTTTAGAGGTACAAGGCAAGTAACGTAAGTTAAGTTTACTGCCCGTATTCTTGATATGCTTGTGAGTTGTGTCTAAGAGATTTGGCTGTAACCCGTAGCGTCCTTGTGGCGGAGGGATTGGCAGGCTGAACACCTTAGCATGGCGAGCTTGTGTGGAAGGAGAGGAGCAGCCTTAACTAAGGAGAAAGTAAGTCCTTTGGTGGTCATGACACTGACTACGCTTTTGCCGGGCGTCTACAATTGGGGGTTTCCCGTAAGGGACATGATGTTATTGTTAATTCAGCACCTTTTGCGCAAGTAGGCGGATTGGAAGCATCCCCCCAAAGTGTTGAGTGTCGTTCATGAAGGCGTTGGCATCCATTGCAAGTGTCATCTCTGGATTGTTCGTCGGGAGTAGGCAAGAGGTTAACGTTGCCCGTGTTTCGGATCGGGGTGAGTTGTAGTATAGGGGGCTATGGCTACAGTCATGAGCCGGGAAGTTCTGATCGCCACCTGGGGCGCCCTTTTTATAGTGGCATCACCGGGCTGACTGGGGCTGGCTGGGCGGAAAGACGGATTGCGATCCTGATCCCGCTTGCTTATGCAGGCCGAACCGGTTGGCCATTACCGACGGTGAAGTTCTTGTTGATTACTCCGACTCGTAGTCCCGCGAGGGTATACGCGAGCGGCCGTCTAGGCGGTTTCGAGGAGAGGGGACGTTGGCTTGGATGGATCCTACCGTTCCCCTGGGCTTTGGGTTGGGACTGGTAAGTAAAGGGCAGATGGGGATATTGGTGTTGGAATGGTCGTTTGGGGAGTTTGGCCGGGGTTTTTCCACGTCGTAGTGGTTTTTTGACCTTGGAAATTTTCTTTTGTTTTTACTGCTAGGAAGGGGGAGATGCCTGTAGCTTAGTGGTTTGATACAGGCCGTACGCTTTAGAGTAGCAGAGGTGCCCGAAATGGAAAAAGTTTTTTAAAAAAAAAAAAAAAAAATGTTTTCGCACACACCAGTTTGTGACCTCACCAATTTTTACCATTTTTTTGCTGGTAAGCCACTTTGGTGTGTCCGAAAACATCACCCATGGCACTTGTAAAAACTTAAATAATTGGGAATCACGCTTGGACGTTGGAGTTGCCTCTCCTAGTAAGGTCTGTGTCTCAAGTGAGGGTTGAAGCAGAATCTTCTCGCTGTGCCCCCTCCCCCTAATCCAAAGCCGGCAATTCTAGACATCTTAGCGTCATTCCCAATTATTTAAGTTTTTACGGTAGGTAGGTTATTTGCGCCGTCCTGTACTCGTACTGTATCAAAGACACCAAGCACCAATGAATCAGCCGACACACCTATTCTGACTTGACAAAATTCACCGAACAACGAATGAAGACAATTTTTTCCTTGACGACAACCTGCTCCTCCATACATCAAACTACCCCAACATCAACTCACAAAAATAATTGAAGTGAATTTAAATCTGTACTTGTATGATACTAGTACTTGGTATCCCACCCATTAGCATTACCGGTAATAATTATAAAAGTAGAAGGAACTATGACACACTAGTTGAGTAAATTTAGTAATGATTTTTTAGCGAGGGTTTATTCTGCCCGGTTCTGAGGAAGCGATGTGTTTCAGCAGTCCCCGCGGTGTTGGGTTAATTTTGTCAATGTAGAATAAATCACGTTACTTATTACCTAACTTAAAGAATTACGGAATAGCTCTTCCTAAAGTTGATGTAGGTAGCGAGCTCTCGCGCCGGGTTCCTGGGAGATCACAAAAACCCTTTTTGGGGTTTTTTGATTCGTTGCGACCGCCAAGTCCAGCGCTCTTGCATCAGAGAGGGGTCCTGGGGGTTACCGTAGGTTGCCGATATTTCTCGTGAAACAGTGACCCACGGTGAGGCGAGCCTACGGTGAGGCGAGAACGCGCATTCAACTGTTATAGGACAGTAATTATTTGTATGGGTATTGTCGTTATGCCGTAGACTCGCTTTGCCGTGGAATACTGTAGCCCGCCTTTCTATGAGTGACGATCGGGGCATAAGTTAAAACCGTTCGGCCAACCTGAGTAGGAATTTAGGAGGGGGGGACGTTGACGAATAACATTCTCTCCGAGTCTAGGTTAGTGATGTAGGATCCAAGATTCATCTTACCCCTGCAAACAACTAACCGAGATAATAGAGTAGATCTCCTGTTAACAGCTCTGGGAGAAATAACGGTATTTGCCTCCAATCTTAGCAAACTGTACCCAAGACATGAAAAGAGGAAACTGTTCATGGAGCGCGTGCAAAAAAACATAATTATGCTTTAGCTGACCCATACGCTCTGAAGCAGGGTTAAGGTTTTTCTGGCGTTTCTGTACCATACTATATCATTCAATTTATCTACATGGGGGTAACTTATTGTAATTCGCGGGAGCACATTACAGGATCGTTGAAGTTCGTCGTTGGGGGTGGGGATGGGGGGTTCCCGCGTGGTGAGCTCTTAGTTTGGGAATGGAGGGGGAAGGAATTAGAAAGAGGGAGTAGGGAGACTTAAGAGCATGGGCGTTCTAGATTAGCAAGTCTTAAGTCCAAAGGCCGTCACCAGATGTCACTCGCTATAACTTATTGCTGAAAGGGTAAGATGGCATTCCGTACTATATGACGTGTGATAGAACAATACCTACAGGTGCACTCTTATCCGTGCTAGCACGTGCGCAAGAGAAGACCTTAGGTTTCAATGGAGGTGTGAGGGGGTGTGGCAGGGGGAGTGTTTATAAAAGCATGGAGATGACCAGGGATCCGGCGCTGTAATCTGGGCTTTTTGGGCACGGTAGAAACCTAACTCCCTGGTTGTACAGTAGGGAAGAATAGTTTTTTCGAACCTGGTTGGGTCATGTTCGGCCCTAGTGCTACTTCCTGAGATCGTACGTGGTGAGGATAATATATCTAAGGTTGCACATGGGGTCGGTTCCATTAGGAGGTTTTTTACCCAAAGGTATGATATGGGATCCGTGGGATGGGGTTTGGTTTTGGGTTTAGGGGTTCTTGCTGTTAGATTTCACGAAGGTTCCATATCTTCAACACTACTACTACACGAGATGTTTGGACTAGGAGATTATGGTTTAGGAATGGGTTGCGGAAAATGCGAGTTGAGACGATAGTTGTCTGAACGGAGGGTTAGCTGTAGCGGAGATGTTTTGGGTACACACAGGATACGCACTAGGAAGTGGTAAATGTTTGGGACTAAGGTTAGCGGGAAGTTGGAACGGATCAGTGTCGCACTATGATAGTTAGGAAACGGACGAATGTATGAGCATAGCGGAGGTTTGCAGAGGATAAGGATAACTGTGTAAGAGGACGAAACAGAAAGAAGGGATTCATGGAATAGGAGTTTCGGGAAACTTCTGAGAGGTGTGGATGGAACGAAGAATGGAGAAAATGGAGAAGGATGTGAGAGACGAAGAGTTTTCTTTGGAAGTCAATCTTGTGTATATATAGGACACCGCTGGCGGTACAGAAAAGAACAAGAATCCCAAGGTACTCTCGACAGATCATAGCCTATATTATTTGACTTGCTGTATTGGCCCTTTTTGGGCGGGTGGGGGTGAGAAGTGTGGGTGGTTTTCTGGATCCGGTTTTGGACTTAGGGCAGGGATAGGAGGGGATGGGATGGTATCCTACATCTATGAACATGATATTCATTGAACTGTGTTGCTGGTGGAAACTAATCATTGCAATACCGTAGTTAACGTCCAATCTTTCACAGCTCTCTAGCGTCTTCAGAAATACTTGATTATATCCTTTTCTCTATTTATATCTAAATTACCCTCACTTCAACATATTAGAGGGGAGGAAGGGGAAAAAAGGGAATTATGGAAAGATCGAAGAGAAAATCAGCGCGCAGAGGGGATACAAAGCCAGGGTTAAAGGAAGAGAGAAGATTTAAGGGAAATATTGAGCCATACTGGCTTGTCGTGATACAATAGAAATATCTCCCACCAATGCTAAAATCTAGAGTGTAAATAGGAGTAGATGAATGCTGAATGCTGACTTGACTGTAGCCAAGAAAATGTGGACAGAGATTTCTTTCTGCTAAGAAAGAGGGATCATATCTAAGATGGGGTTCTATCGTGGTATATTCCGATGCGAGGGAAAGACGAGAAGTAGCGCAAGGCAGTGACCCGAGCCCCGAGAGGAGGTTAGGAAGGGGCGAGAGGTGGAGGCAGTGATGGTGATGTGGGTGTTTTGGAGCTATTGCGGTCCATGAGGGGGTGGTATAGATCGCCAAAATTTGGAGGCTGTGAGGGATGCAATGGCTGATCACTCTTATGATGGGCTGGGGGCACAGATTCTGGATGTTCGAGTAGCGCTATCACTCCCTGGAGCCCTTAATTGGTGGCCAGATCGGGTGGTGTTCCTCCATACTTATCTATCTGCTGTGCTTGACGTCCTCCCGAATGAGGACCACTTTCGCCACTCCCTCGTATCCATTCCAAGCAGCAAGATAGAGTACTATTTGGCTGTTGGTGTTTGGTTTGTCAGTGTTAATGTGGTTCCATCCCAGAAGAATTTTCATCACACCCTCGTGTCCATTATCAGCAGCCCGCCAGAGTGGTGTCTCACTGTGGTTATCTGGTATGCCGGGGTTGACGTCGTCAGGTGCTAGTAGTATTTCACCACTCCCTCATGCCCATTCTTAACAGCCTATATGATAGGTGTGTTACCTAGGGCATCTATTTGGTTGATATCACAACCTTCCATCTGTACCAAGGCAGCTACGATCTCAACGATTCTAAATATGGAGGCCCGATGTAGACCACTGAACCAGTGAAATCTATCCAAATCAAAAATCCTCATAATCTATGCTTTTATGAGCATTTTAGTGGATATATGGTGCTGTTAATATCAAACAAGCTCTGGCGTGAGCTGTTTCCCAACGTCTAGGGGGTTTCTTTTTTAAGTAAACTCCCCAATATAGAGAAGAATATTCTAGAAATAGTGTATCTTGAAGGTCAATGGAGGGACCTGGCGAAAAGGCCTTGACCTGATGGGGTTTCAGATAATTCAAGTAGGTTTCTGCCATTACTGAATGGGCTGCTCCGAAAGGCCTGAATCAGCCCGCTGGTATTGTTAAAGTGTAAAGTAGATTAAGCTCACCCTGGAAGCTTCCTTTTCCACAACAATAAGGTCTTGATAATAAACTAGTAATGTACCTATTGAAGGAGAATTGTCAATATTGAGATTCTACCATGGGATTTCGACTGCCTGAGAATGGCCCAACTCATTGGCTCAAGGACAGTTCTGCATCAGATGCCGACATGAAAGCCGCAATGCCAGGTCCAGTCTTCTCCTCACCCTATCTCTTTATCCGGCCTAGCATGATGCTAGTAGAATCCTCCAACACTAAGGCATGTGTTATTCCCCTCAGCTTCTGTCTCCTGCAATGGACTCTTGTTTCCTGTAAGTTAATCTGGCATTGATATTCAGCGGAACTAGCAGGAATCTGGATATGTATCTGTGAGATATAACTTGTCACCTCTCTACTACTGTTGTTTATACATACATTTCAGAAACATCTTCATAAACTTTCTCTAGGATGTCATTTTTCTTAATTGATACTTGGTCTCTAGGCTCCAGTTTTTTTCTTTTTATGACAGGTATTATATCTATAGATAGTGCCAATAATATGGGCCCCACTATTCCGCTAGACATATTTCTGTCATATTGAAGTGATATCTGCATATCTGACTTATTATGAAATGTTACTTTGTATTGGGAAATGAGAGGATTGTCTGAGCTCCCTACTCACTAATACTAGTATAGGGGTCGATGTGGGGGTTGAGATTCTGCATATTGCCGGATATTGCCAAAGTGAGATAAATCAATGCCATTTGCTATGTTTCTTAGACAGGTAATGAGCATTCTGAAAAGTGCACCTTTGCTCAATAAGCTCTGAAATTTGCAATCGAAGGGGTAAGATATGTTAGATTTACTACAAGATCTAATACAATGCCATTCAGTCATATATGGAGCATGTGCCAGATGCTATTTGCAGACAATTGTAAGGCTTCAGATTATAGCCCAGAATTTTATCAGTAGTATGATACAGATAGAATAACCACTCAGGCTTACCCTAGGTGATAGTTTCCAAGAGCTATCGTACTTGCATTAAATATTCGGCACTTCTATCTCTTGCACCCTGCCCACAGTTAAGTCCTGTAACATGTATACATGTTCCGGTAACTGTATACAGGAGCGGAGTGCAGGATTTACTATGTTTAGTTGATTACTTTGCTTACTTTGATTGGTTTGATTGTTTTACAGCCCCGGAGCTATATTAAGGCCCGGTAGCTTGTGTTAAGTTTAGTTTTGCATGTTGATTGTTGTATTTAGGAACATAAGTGAAGGAACTGTCATGTAAGCTGACGATAGTATTGAGGCAGTGTTATGACTCTTAGGTTTCATGTGGGATCACAGGACATGCAGGGCAAGGTGCACTGCCCGGTAATGATCGTGGTTGCAGGATCTGATTACTATCGCTCTGGGAGAACTCTTGTATTTAAACTCATCTCCTGGCTAGCAGGAGAACGGCAGACTTCAGCAGACTCATGTTTTACGAATATACTTGGTTGAACGGCGATCTCAGAGTTCCACTTGCCCTTTAACTATTATCTCTCTTTATTCTCGAGCTCTCTGAGGACTCCCTTAGACCTAGCGCTTGCCGGTCAACCGCTAGCCTTCTATTGTACCTTTTCGTTAGACAGGAGTAAACCTGTTACAAGTCCACAGAAGTATTCACACAATGGAAAAATTGTTGAGAAGTTTTAGCACTAAAGGCCTATTCAAAATTCATAATAGAAAATAATGGAGGGTCAAGAGTTTATATTGAGTGTATCCGAAGTTTAATTTGAACTGAAACTTTTTAGGCACAGGCTAAACATTTGCTATTGGAGAGTAGGCTATCCATGCTAGGGTTAAATTATGTGAATTCAATATAAAATATCAATGTTGAAAGACAGAACCACCTACAAGCAAACTCTTAACAATATTATTACACTAGTGATCAACTTTTATTGGCAATGGGAAACAAGACATGATTGGATACTAGTAGTTCATATTTTTAAACTAGCTACTAGAACATGAAACCCACCAATGTCAACCACTTTTATTTTTATTTTTTAATTGTTTTTTTTTAGTTTTTTCCATTCAAGTATGATGACTTAGGGTTTATGAAATGCAAGCCATGTACCATCTCCATCTTCAAGTAGGAATCTCCCCCCTGCCAGACCATTCCATGCACAATAATCTGTAATCCAAAACCCAGCATACCCAGCATAGTCACAAGGCACCCACTTCCCATAATTCCCACAAATACTAGCTGCTGCATTGCCTGCATGAATGAAGGTATAACACATACGAATATCGCTATTCTGCCTGCATTTGCCATGTTTCAGAAGGCCACGAAGCTCTCCAGATATCTCACGAAGCCAGTGTACACTTGGAGATCCTGAGGTTGTGTCACAGACATAGGTGACTTGTGCTGTCATGTTCTTCATAGTGGTCTCATTGGTAATTGTGATGTTTGCGAAGAATTTAGGTGTTGGGTCGTTGATAATAGCAAGAGCTGCAAGGTCTTCGGTAGTGATCAAAGCTTCAGACTCAGCTTCAGCATCAAGAGGATAGGTAAGAGCAGGCAATACAAAGGAGAAGAAGGAAACAAGGAGGACAATGATCTTGAAGATGAACATTGTTTCAGGGTGTTTGGTGATTGTGATTTTTGTTTTTTGGAAGTGGTTGAAAAGGTGGAGAAAGAGTTGATTGTTTGGATGATCTGTAAGGCTGATGTTTGTATGTGAGGATGGAAAAGAGGAGAGAAGCTTTCGGTTCAATTTATAGAAGATAGGTGGTCGCTTAGGGGTCTACTAGTTTTGGGACATAGGGCATTATCTGAGGGCACTGTGCCCTTATTATCATTCTCTTTTTGAGTCTAGGAATGAGCAAGAAAGAGTGCAAGTCTTCCTCTTTTAGACACATTTTGAGGGAAGCCTGCACAAATAACACCTGGGTACAGTATGGCTCTTTACTAGTACTTGTTCCCATCCACCCCAACCTCTTCTACAGGCTTTTCAACCTTCAACACCCTCGACCATCATACTACACCTTGGCGGAAAAAAAAACAACCAATCGAATAGCACGCCCTCTTTAACCGAATCGTGCTCAAGAAAATCTTCCCCCCTCTCACTTAGGGAAAGCCGCAGTTGCCTTCACTGAAATGCTACCTGTGGAAATTCTCCCTAAGCCAGGCCTCTGCGATGACGACTGTATACTGCATGGCACTACAGTATTAACCCCATAAATTGAGTAGCACTTGGCAAAGTCTTGTCGCCTAAGACAAGTGAATTTTGAAAAGATCGTAGGTGAGCGGGGGAGAGAGGCTGGTCGACCGCAGTTTAAGAGGCCCCCCCATTCCCACTTTGTTCACTACTAAAAGTTCTCCGACGACTCCTTCCGGTACAGTGCTGGGCGGGGCCGGCAGGCACCACGCTTACCAAGAGAACATGGGCAACCAATAATTGAAGTGGTAACCTCCTCGACGATTTTCGGAGCGACAGTCGTGCTAGCAGAAGTCAAAACTTTGTGGGGTGTTCGAGTGGGGGACGCTTCAGCTCGGAAACCTGGCTTTGAGAGCTGTGTGGGTTTTGATGGTTTGTCTGGCTGCGGTCGCGTCGTCGCTTGGATTGCACACTTGGTTGAATGACCTAGGAGATCTACCTGGGGAAGGAGATATGTTAATCGGTTTGAGGTGGCTATTTTCTGTGCATTGCATTGGGTCTTCTGGAGCTTGGTCGATCCGCTGCCGATAAGAAAGGCGGATCAGAGCCTCTGGAGAAACTGTAAGGTGTTACTTGTCTACCGGGACTGTGTTCACGTTTTTGTCTGCCTGTTCACTGGAATACGTACTTGGCTTTCTAGCTACCAGAACTCTGTGGAAAGAATGTCTGGCAAGAGTAGGTTTGATAGGTGTCTCAGTAAGTCTAATCTCTTGATCTTTGGCTCGTTACAGTCTAACCGTATGTTTTCGTGGTTGATGGCGTTTTTGTGTGGGTTTGGGTGTTTGGCAAAATTCAACCCCGAGAACCGGTACTGTAGGGAAACATTAGCTCACCAGCACTTTTCAGCTGGGTTTGGTCGTGTTTCTCCGCCATGGCTTAACTTTACCGTCAAAGCGCGGTCCATTATCGAAGTTGGGATTTCGGGTGCTCGAGGTGGCTTGGATGCTACTATTGAGATTCTCGAAACTGAAGGAAACAGGGTGAGGTTCTTGGAGGGAAGGATCCAAGATAAGAAGGTAGGAAGACTTTTATCTTTAGCGCTTGGCTGTGTATTGTTTTGACGACTTTGCTAATGAATGACCGTCCCAGGAAGGATTGATGAGTAATGCTCTTTCACGAGTTCGTGGAGATGCTGATGCCCAAGGTTTGTTCTCTAGGCTGCCCGTATTTCAAGGCGCTGAGCATGCTAACCTATTTATGTAGAATACGGTAATAGCTAAGGAAGTGGATTAGAGACGATGCGTACTACACTTGCTGCAGAGTTTGCAGAGCTTCAACGTCGCCTGTTATCGGAGCAATAGGCCAAATCTTTATTTGGCATTTGGCATCTACTGCAAATTATTTCCTATGGCTCCCCCGTCTATTGAGTCTACGGGATTATTCCAACTTCCCTCGCCCACCTCCCTCGCCTACACCGAATCAAATCTTCTTTCTCACAAAGTGACCCTATTAATAGCCTCATGGCAATCGCGAAACACTGGAACCCTCATCACGATCATATTGCTTGGTCCCGCAAAATTGGCTTAGCTCTCTCGGGGGTTATTATTACCGGCTCATTGAGCTCAGGCATGACAACCTTCAATATGCTCTCTCGCGCGGCGCCTCGAGTCAGGGGCCGAACCGGTAAAGGCGAGAATCCGAATCTCGCACTCCTCGTATCACAGATCGGGGCTGTGTATGTCCTTGCATCGGTGATTTAGGAGTAATTTGTCCCAGCACAGGAGCACTGTGACTAGTAAAGCGTTAAGAGCGCCCTTGGACCCCCGAATTCGTAGGTAGGCGGTTTGATACTCTGTTTCTTGGTACCGTGGGTCTCGCTTTGGTTGGGATGATTATTGGCAGAAAGATTGGGTGGTGGGGAGGTACTGGAAGAGATGATCCATTCTGCGATGAGATGGAGCAATTAGAGGCGGGGGAGAGGGGATTGATTGACCGATGTGTTTTTGTTATGATACATGACTGACATTATTTGGTCATTGTCCTTGCTTCCTTTTGTTCTCACCATCACTAGAGACGTTACTTGGGTTTGGATTTCCTGGTTGGAGTTAATTTATACGTCTTGTATCGTTACTCGTTTTCCTCGAATTCCCTAACATCATTTTCTAGTCTACCACTAGCCTTGCTTTCGTTCCTCTTTCCTCTGCACTTTTGTGTTCTTCTCTCCTTCGGATTCCTTTATTAGTTTTCTCTTTAGAACTTTCACGTTTCACCCCTCTCCACCTTCCTTTAGCCCTCATAATGCTAAATTCCCATGCTGCGCACTCCGTAATGCCTCCCTCTCCCTTTCCCTCTCACGTATCATTACCCCCCGCCCTAGTGGCGTTAGGCGCACAATACCCCTCACCCAGGAAGTAAAGAAAAGCATCAGTTCTATAGGCATTCTTACTTTGTTATCCAGTTTGTTCACAATACCAGCAATCTGTTAATTTTCAACTTTTTCTTCGGAAATTCGGGCACGTCCCAAGAAACCAGCCTATGAACCCACCTGATTTGGATTTGCCAGCGCACTCTATCATACATGTTGGAAACGTCTTTGGAATTTTCTTTAGGATATCTGCCCCCCAGACTACTATCCGTCATAATTCCGGATGTGATGGATAGTAGTCTGGAGGCAGATATCCTGAAGAAAATACCCGGATGTTAACTCCCATAATTGTGAATCTTAAACTCGGGTAGGAGAAGAAAGACAGAAGGAAAGAAAGAAGTAACCTGAAACAATACGGGATCCCCACTTCCACCTTGTTGTTGTCTCCGGGGGCAGGGAGAAAGAATTATGGATCAGGCTCGAAAGAAAATCCATGTATTATTTAAGTGTAGATATTCCATCGATCGTATGAGCCTCGTTTCTATCACCAAGTATTCGTGCCATAGGATGGTGCGTTTGTTTGTGATCACTCATCTCCGCAGCCTTGGGCAGGAGGGAGAGATTGTGGTACTCCGCAGCTAGGGACCAGTTCTATCGTCGCTGAGCGGCAGCGGGGGGATAGTAAATCTTGATTCTGGCTCATTACGGTGTCGCATAATTTTCAGATGAACTCTCATAGTTGATGAGGTTTGCCATGTTTGTAAGTTAGCGACATGTACTGTTGAATGATTCGGGTGCTTGGTCCAAGCGCAATGAGCATGGTTATGATACCCGGCCTGTCGACGAGTTAGGAATGGTATGCTGCTAACTAACCAACACATTGCCGAAAACTGAAGGAAGAAGAGGCGGCTGGCGGGCTTTAGAGAATAGTGCGTGCCATCAACAAGTCCGAAGGCGGGAGCTGGTCATCAGATATCACTCGGAAAGACTTAGCAACTGGTCTTTGCGCGCATGCATATGACAATACCGCCCTCCCCGCAGTACGCATTAAAATGCCTTAGGTTTCAATCTACCATATTTGCTCGTATAATCCACTCTCTCCGTATGTGAAGCTATCTCCGGCAATCCCGGCCTCGGCCCACGATAGGTTTAGTTTGACAGGTTAACATTTATTCAAAATTTCGGTACTAACTACCAGGAAGCATAACAGAATTGCGAATAAATACCAGTTAGCGAGTTTTAGCACACTCATCACACTCAGGCTTGACCATGTGAGGAAAATACTAATTGTTCTCGGGGTTTTTGTCTCTGATCACGGATATGGCCTTGCATACGGGGATGGTGGATTGTACGGGTAAATACGGTAGTCCCACCAAAACTCCCGAACCATCCAATTCTATACTGGAAATCATGCCGATAGTGACAGGAGGGATCACAAAGAAAGGAAAGGAGGGAGGTGAGGATAGGACAACCAGAATTGGAGCTCAAGAAGCATGGAGTTATTGCTGATGGTGATGGATGGTGTTGTGTGGTTTCCGGGACCTTTGGTCGGGGGTGTGCGTTGCCAGCCCCTACCGGGAAGCGGCCATAACTTATTTAGCGCTGGAGTATTGTATGTTGGTTTTTCCTGGGTGGAGAGAGTAGGGAGTACGGGTGGTTTTCTAGATTTGGCTTTGGGAAGGTGGCAGGGGTTTAGGCATGATCTTCGTTGAACTATGTCTTTGGTGGAAACCGGTCGCCGACATATCATTGTTATCTTCTAGCTTTCCGCCACTTCTCATGTGTTGTTAGGAATACCCGAACTTCATATCATTCCCTCTATCTATACCTAAATAACTCTGCTGTCTATAAATTGAGATTGGGGAGGGAAGCGGAAGAAAGGGAATTGTGGGGGAATTGAGGAAACAGTCAATATCCAAAGAGGATATACATCAAGAAAGGAAAAGGAAAAGAGAGTAAATAATATTATGGAAATTTTGAGCCATAATGGCTTATCTCGATACAATAGAAATATCCCCTACCAACGCCAAACTCTAGACTATGAATAGAGATTAATGAAGGCTGACTTGACTGTATAAGAAAGTCAGTGCGGGGGTTAGGATGGGTGTTTCCTCAGCCGAAAAATAAATATTAAAAATGAAGTTCGGTCGTAGGCTTATTCCGGGAGCAAGTGAAAGTTGGGGATTAGAACGAGGCGAGGACTTGAACTTGGTGAGGAGGTTAGGAGGGGAGGAAGGGGAGGCAGTGGTGGTGATGGGCGTGTTGTGGAGCTGCTACGGTGCATGCGGGGATGGCATATAGGTTATCTGAAGGTGGTGAGGAGGCAATGGCTCTTCGGACTTATGACATACTGGGGGCGGCAGATTTTGGAGGCCCGAGTAGCGCTATCACTCCCTTGTGCCCGTTCTTAAGAGCCCAAAACAGTGGGGTTTCGCCGTATATATCTGGTTTGTTGGGGCTGACGCCGTCCCGGGCGAGTAGCATTTTCACCACTTCCTCATATCCATCCCGAGCAGCCCACCAGAGTGGTGTTCGACCGTTGATATTTGGTTTGTGGGGGTTGACGTCGTCTCTCTCGAGTAGTATTTTCACTACTGCCTCGCGCCCCGCGGAGGCGGCGGTCCAGAATGGCGTTCGGCCCTTGTTGTCTGGTTTTTCGGGGTTGACGTCGTCTCGTCCCAGTAGCATTTTAACCACACCATGGTGCCCATTATAAGCAGCACCCCAGAGTGGTGTTTGGCCTTTGTTATCTAGTTTGTCGGGGTTGATGGCGTCTCGTTCGAGTAGCATTTTCACCACCCCCTCATGACCACTCTCGGCGGCGGCCCGGAGTGGCGTTCGGCCGTCGTTATTTGGTTGGTCGGGGTTGACGTCGTCTCGCTCGAGTAGTATTTTCACCACCCTCTCGTGCCTATTGGAAGCAGCCACCAGAGTGGTGTTCGGCCGTCGTTATTTGGTTGGTCGGGGTTGACGTCGTCTCGCTCGAGTAGTATTTTCACCACTCCCTCGTGCCCATGGAAGGCAGCCTGCCAGAGCGGTGTCTGGCCGTCGTTATTTGGTTGGTCGGGGTTGACGTCGTCTCGCTCGAGTAGTATTTTCACCACCCTCTCGTGCCTATTGGAAGCAGCCCACAAGAGTGGTGTTCCGCCGTCGTTATCTGGTTTGTCGGGGTTGACGTCGTCTCGTCCGAGTAGCATTTTCACCACTCCCTCGTATCCAAGGTAAGCAGCCCACCAGAGTGGTGTTCGGCCGTCGTTATTTGGTTGGTCGGGGTTGACGTCGTCTCGCTCGAGTAGCATTTTCACTACTCCCTCGTGCCCATTGAAAGCAGCCCGCCAGAGTGGTGTTTGGCCGTCGTTATCCGGTTTGTCAGGGTTGACGTCGTCTCGTCCGAGTAGCATTTTCACTACTCCCTCGTGCCCATCGAAAGCAGCACCATAGAGTGGTGTTTGGCCAACCTTATCTTGTTTGTCGGGGTTGACGTCGGCTCGTCCGAGTAGCATTTTCACCACTCCCTCGTGTCCACGGTCAGCAGCCCGCCGGAGTGGTGTTCCGCCGCGGTTATCTGGTTTGTTGGGGTTGACGCCGTCTCGTCCGAGTAGCGTTTTCACCACTCCCTCGTGCCCATTCCTAGCAGCCCACATGAGAGGTGTGTTACCCGGAGAATCCGTTTGGTTGATATCACAACCTTCCATCTGTAGCAGGACAGCTACGATCTCAACAATCCCGAAGAAGGATGCACAATGTAGACCACTAAACTCCGAAAATCTATCCACATCAACATTCCACATATTCTGTGTTTTCATGAGGATTTTCGTTGATATGTGGCGGTTGTAATCGCCAAACAGCTTTAGTGCAAGGAGTTTCGCACAATCTGAAAGGTCCCTTTTTGCGTGAACTCCCCAATACAGAGAAGAATATTCGAGAAATGGTGCGTCTCGGAGGCCGGGAGAAGGACCAGTCGAAAATGCTTTGACCTGCTGGGAATTTAGATAACTTAGGCAGGTTTCTGCCATTACCGAGTGGGCTGCGGTGAAAAGATCGGGATGAGCGCGCAGGTATTCTTGAAGCGTAAAGTGGATTAAGCGGACGGTGGAAGCCTCCTTTTCCACCACAATAAGTCCTTGACAACAAGCAAGTAATGTACCTATTGAAGGAACATTGTCGGTGTTGAGATCCAGCGATCCGGTTTCGACTGCTAGAGCGTGGCACAATTCATCGGCATTCAATGGCCGCTCGGAGTGAGATATCCACATCAAAGCCGCCATTCCAAGCCTCGCTTTCTCCTCGCCCTGTCTTTTTATCCGGTCTAGCGTTACTCTATAGGCATCCCCTAGCCCCAAGCCATCCGTCATTGCGCTGAGCTTTTGTCGCCGGCGATGGATTGTGGTTTCCTGTAGGACGGCATCGATATTGAGCGAGACTAGCAAGAATCTGGATATGTACCTGTTAGTTCATGCTTGTAGCTGATGCTGTTGTTTATACAAACATTTCTGAAACGTCTTCCGGAATTTTCTTCAGGATGTCCGCTTCGAGACTACTATCCATCGCATCGGGGGTTGTGTCCTCCTCCAGCCGAGAGTGAAGATATCTAATAATATCATCTCTCTTGGTGCTTATGGGTAGACTCATCACTCTCCCCGCAAGTCGCCTTCCGATCTCGGATCGAATGTGCGGTCTTCCAGTCATGAATATTCGAACGCCTGGAGACTTCCGAAGAATTTCGTTTAGTGAAATGAGAAGCTTGGCTCGATATTCTGGCACACATTCGTCCAGAGCGTCTATACATATGAAGGCGTGTTCTTGAGAAGAGGTAGTCTGTAACATCTTCACAATATCCGAGAGAAGAGGTCCCCGCCCCCCAAGACCTTTTTTTTGTTTTTGGTACGCTTGCGATATCTCCTCCGGGATTTCCTCCAGTCCGCCAACCACTTGTTTCAGCAAGGCGCCCATGGTGTTCGTAGGGGACTGGTCTTTTTGGTCGGCAAAATCGAAGTAAAAGCATGCGACAGTGGCATTATGTTCTCCTGCCTGATCACACAGGCTGTCTATCACTAGCGAGCTAATATCGTGGCTGGTCAGTCCCTTGCTTTTTCCTTCCATTCCCTGAGCGTCGTCTTTGTTGGACTACCTAATATATGTTTTGCCGACTCCCGGATTGCCATAACAGAACAATACTGCGTTATCGGATTTATCTCCCCCACCAACAGTGCCCCAGCTTTTAAATTCCTCGGTTTGTAACAGCCATTCCCCTATATTTTCAACCCGGCGGTCTCGGACGTCTTGATGCCGTGATCTGGGATCTAGTGGGGATAACCAGGCTAGGATATTCGATCGGTCATCGGCAAGTGTCAAATTATTCGACACGTTAATAGCTGTGTAGCTCGTGTTAAAAGAGTGGGTATTATGACTGAAAGATTGCGACATTTCTTCTCTTTCGCAGGTTAGGATGTTGTGGATGATGGAGGCGATGAGAGCGAGTCGGCTATAGGAACTCGTGGGGCTCAAGAAAAGAGGGGCTATTTGTGCAACCTCGCCGATTGCTGAGAACCATCCCCCAGATTTGCGACAGCAGTGTTCTGCCTGTGTAGTCTACCGCATCAGGAGCAGGAAATGCCATGCCGGTATCACACTGGTTAAAAACAACAGTTTTCCACTCCATAGGGAGCGCCCTGCCTCTGCGTGTGTTAGCAATGTGATTGGCTGAGCCTCAGTCCAGATTTAAATAGTGGCCACTGTATCACGTGGTTGGGTGGCTCAATATGCAGGTCTCTCACAATCGCGTGGGATAACCATCATATTATGGTTCCGGTACAGTACTATACAGTACAAGTAACCTCGAGCACAGGATGGCCAGTGCATGCCCCAATTTTTGCTAGAGTAGGGGGGCGCCCTCAAGCGCCTGTACCTGATCTACTTGTTCATTAAGCGCTCGCGTGCACCTAACCTCAACAGATCAACTAAAAAAAAAACAGAAACCGAAGCTATCCATCAACTAACCTAAAGAACCACAGCATAGCTCTTCCTGAGGTTGATGGGGGGAGAAGGCGCTCTCGTACGGTACAGGGCTCTCTGGGGATAAGAACAATCGCTTTTGCTATCCCTTACAAGTAGAGATCTCGTGCCGTACTCATACTTGTATAATAGGTTGCTACATGTATTTCTATTCGAGTACCGGTAGTCCAACGATCGGGCCATAAATTTGTTGGAACCCTTCAGTTAACCTAATTTATCTCAAGAGTCCGCTTACCTAACCTTCTAGATTTGAAATTTTGGGTGGAAAAGCTAGAGGGTGGCGTCATGACCGGGATTATCTACCGGCGCAACAGAGTGTACCCAATATTCTGTGATACTATCCTAAATTCTTTTAGCTAGATGGTCAAAACCTCACCTTGCTTCGGAGGTGCATGTACAAATTCCACCAGATGTTGGACGAGACGCTAAATGTAGGTACATGTAAATAGTATCTACTCGCGATGTCGAAGCGTTTTGAGAAAAGACTGCCATTGCATATCGCCAAAATTTACCACTTTTTCTCCAATTTGCATGGTTTGCAATATCAGTCTTTTCTAAAAACACTTCGACATTGCGAGGACTCGAGTACTTGCCCCCCACACCACGAGACACCTGCAACCGTTAAGCCTCCCGTACCTGCCGCACGCCTCTCGAGTATCGGGAGAGCCACCTGTAAGGGACAATGTAAGAATTCGGGTGGGTTCTTGACAAAATACATCCTATCCCAGCTTTGTCTACTGGTAATAATAAGGGACCCAAGTTTTAACTCAGCGCTGAAAATAACTAACTGAGTTAAGAAATCTTCTGTGATTAACAACTGAAGGGGAAATCAGTCTACGCTGCAAACTGTTCTTGTACTTTGAAATATAAATAAACCAAATAGCTGTTAGAGTCATGCGCGACATGACGCCTGAGGAAAAATGAAAAATGAAAAGAAAATCATGGCCCCGCTTTGGTCAATCGATACACACTGAAGAACAGTTGATCTTTTTGTTTTCCCATCTATAAATTGCTGAATTGTACCGTATGTGTTGTTCGCAAGAGGAGAAAGCTACTCAACTTATACGAAATTACTAGCGAACAGCTGAAGCCTAATAAAACTATGTAATACCCCATCAGCCTAAATGTAACATGTATACATGTTCCGGTAACTGTATACAGGAGCGGAGTGCAGGATTTCCTATGTTTAGTTTGATTACTTTGCTTACTTTGATTAGTTTGATTGTTTTACAGCCCCGGAGCTATATTAA
>Ga0307509_10002341_pt1 | contig 30819 bp, 36 predicted proteins | sample 10_EM_MG_FD_202245 | JGI IMG/M metagenome (GOLD analysis project Ga0307509, IMG submission 202245) | Populus trichocarpa ectomycorrhiza microbial communities from riparian zone in the Pacific Northwest, United States - 10_EM | ecosystem: Host-associated > Plants > Roots > Unclassified | place...
CGCGTCACACGGGACCTGAGGTTTGTTTAACTCAACGTTAATATCCACAGGCGACCTGAGTGGGGGGATCGGACCTCTGGCCACGGATCCACCGAAACCCAACGATTCCGGTCTCGGGGTCTTCCGACCGTCGGCCCGGACACCACTCAGGATAACATCATCATTGCTGGTGGAGCTGAGACAAGGTGTAGACCGACGACGAGCAGTGGGACAACGAATATTGATGGGTGTACATGAGTGGGGGAGTGTGTTCTCGAAGAGAAAGGAACAAAGGAATGTGTATCGAATAACACAACGGAATGGCACAATGTAATGGGACGACGGACACGCGGAGGCGAACGTCGATCCCATCACTCGAGATCCCTACCTGAGAATGAAGGGTCAATAGGTGTAGGAAACAGCCCCGTGTCAAGCAACTCACGATCACTGTCCGGTTCGTGAGTGGCAACCGCGGTATTCATTTCCTCCGATATGCGCTGGAGGAGACCTCTGCACCTCTCCAGATCCCCCGCAGCTCCGAGTTTCTCGAAGGTTTCGGCAGCACACAAAAACTCGGACTTCGCCTCTTCAAGTCTACCCTGCCCATATAGAATGTCGGCGTGCAGATCCATTGCACGACCCAGGTTGTATGCATTGTTGACCGCATGTGACTTGGAGTGTTCGATGTGAGTGTACGCGACACCGGACCTGCCTTCGTTAAAAAACAACCATGCCAGGGAGTAATAAGTCCAAAATTGTAGATTGTGCAAGCCTAAACGGGATGCGATCCCGAGGGCTGTCTCAAAGTGGTCGATGGCTGTTTCTGACTCGCCCTTGGATTGGCATATATCACCAAGGAGACGGTGGCAATGGGAAACCTGAAATTGATCACCTTCACCTGAGGAGAGGTCGAGTGCTCGGGACGCGGCTTCTTGTGCGGTGTCGAGCTGGTTGCTCCCATATAATGACCGAGCAAGCAATCGTAAAGAATGCACTTGTCCTGACGTGTCACGGAGCCGTTCGTAAATTTCCAACGCTTCCTTCGCCTGCGATATTCCCTCCTCGTAGAAGGCTAGTCGCCTATTTGTGTCAGATAGGAGTGTCAAGGTTTGAGCGACCCAAATATCATCCCCCTGCTCTCTCCAGAGCCCCAAGGCGTGACCAAGGAGCCGTTTACTCTCCACATGATTTCCAACCGGGCTGATCAACAGTGCGAGCATGAACAAACACTGTGGCTTGGAGGGATGGCTGTCTGGAAGACCTTCGAGCTTTGGCCCAAGTACAACTAGCCGTGGTTTATGCCAATAGAGGTGGTCCATGAAATAAGCACACGCATCCCAGATGTCGTCTGAATCTGTATCAGTGGATGTGAAGACGTCAAGTAGATGCTCGACATTCACATCCTCCGACACGATCCATCGCGCCTCTTCAAAGCCAGGCTCGATAGGATCGATGTGAATTGACAATCGGCTGAAGTAGTGATCTTTGGTTGCACAAAGGAGTTGGGACGACTTTGGGTCTTTGGGGTAAAGGTAGTCCCGAAGGGGTGCCAACATTGTAACAAACCCACCACTTTGATACGTCAGGGAGAGATTGCAAAAGGTGTCGAAGACGCTCGTTATGTCGGGGAGGGTGGGAAACAACCAATCAAGGTTGTTCTCATCGACGCCTTGAGGAAAGAAGGCGACGACTCCGAGGAGCTCTCGGGCGTCAGCGCCGAGTTCTTGGAACATCGGAGAAGCCAGTGAAAGCTCGACAGTGGCTGCCAGGCTCTTGTTGTGCTTTGTATGAAGTACGCCTGTCCGTCGTTTCCCCCATTCCATGGTTAGTCGGTCAGTGCCCCACTTGTTGTGGTGCGCAACTGTGGCAAGCAAGGTGACCGACAGCGGATGAAAGTCCAGTTGTTCCAGGATATCGCTGACTTGATCAGACTGTTTGCCGTGCTTGTAGATGCAATAGAAAGTGTCACGCGCAGCATCCATCGACAATGTCGGTATGTCGAGACACTCGCAGGCGGGAGGAATGATGGAGATTCGAGATGTGATGCAGAGGCAGATGTTGCCAAACTGGCCCAGCTCCTCCACAAGTGCGTAGATCTCCTGGGCATTCATCCCTCCCGGGTCGAGAACAGATTCGGCGTTATCAAGGACGATGAAAATTTCCCTTGAGGATAGGAATGGTCGTAGGGGAGACAGATCCCCGGGGTTTTCCACACCCGCGCCGATAGCTGTGGAGAGGTGGTGGAGGAAATGAGGGAGCGAGGCGGGGAACTGGTCGCAACGGATGAACCGGCGGTTTTCACCAAAACGTCGTTTGATGCGATCGTCGTGAAGGACGGTTAGAGCGGTACTCGTCTTGCCAATTCCACCGGCACCAATGAGAGCGATCGGGGTGAGGTTTTCTGCCAGACCGACGATCTTCTCGGTCAGCTCGCCGCGTCCGAAGTAGGCCCTCGGTGGCGGAGGTGGAGATTCCCCGGGTGTGCTAGATGCGAGTATAAGGCCCTGGGCCCCCTGGTAGTTGAGACAACTGACCTGTTTTGGATCTGGGCGGTGGTAAGTGCTTATTCGGTAATGTAGAAGCACGAGTCCCACTCACCCCTCGATTCCGACTGTCAGCATCCTCGCGAGTTTTCAACATATTCTGATGGATGCCAACGACTATGGTGTGGGTATTCATAGCCAGCTCGGTCTGAAAAGGGGACGGTTAGCGGTGACCAAACAAGAACACAGTGAACACACGTTGAAGACGTGGAGGATCCCGTTGAGGTCCAGCTTCCAGGCAGCGATCGCTACTGCGTCGTCCTTTGCATGAAAGAGTCGAGAGACCGAATTCCGGCCACTCCGTTTGATGACCTTTCTTTGTATTTCTGCAACGGTCCTGGCATCGAGAGCACGCTAGGTTGGAGGACTCGAAACGTGGATCGGTGGTTCAACTCACGTCGTCAATTGATTTATCGCATCGCACACTGATTGACCGAGCTCCTCCAACCGCCTCCCGTTCATTCCTCGGTCGAGGGCTCCGCAGATGTTGGCACAGGATAAACCGAGCTCGACATAATCCAGTTCGTTGGCCATCGAGTCCTGAGTGTGTGTGAACTTGGAACATCTGATCACAGGGGAGGAGGGGACGTACTCTGATCATCGTGAGGAGGATGCTGACGATGCCGAAAACTGCCTTCGCTGGGGTGATGCTCGATACCTCCTTCGCGAGATTCATGGCCTCGATAGCCACGTTCAACGAGGAGGGAAGGCCGCCCCGCTCCTTTGGTCGTTGGGACCTGTTATCCATGAACCAAAGTAAAGGCACCACGAGAATACGATGCAAGGTAGAGGTTACGAGCAAAGGTGCAGACGCTGATAGGGATGCCGCTGCCCGCAAACGCCGCCATTTGATGAAGCAAATTGTATTGGTGGCTGAGGCGTTCTAGATGACAGATATTGGCCGATCGTCCACAGTCTCTCGCTCCCCTCGCCTCCCGTTCGAGACTTCCCCGAAGCGTTCATACGGGCCGCTGGTGCAACGCTCTATTTCTACTCTATCTTCTGCTCTTCTTGGTTTCGACTTGGCCGGACTCCGTACATCATGACCAGTCCTGGCCGCTCTGAACTACTGGAGTTCTCGGGTCCGTTTCGAACTTGTCTTCCTGTCCGCTATGGGCCGTGCGGGACGACCTACAGGACACCTCAATGGGAAGGTGATACCTCCGGTCATGCGTTCACCCTGAACCAACGATTTCGGTCTCGAACTCTCCTTGCAATTTGAACCGTCACAGTTCTAGGAACTTCCAGGGGGTGAATTTGACCGATTTGACCAATACCAGAGGTGTGATCCCTGTCCCAGAATGTTCGGGAGATAGGGAGTGTATTATTGAGGATCGCGCACACTTGAGTTTCGGGGCAAGTGACCGAATGCAAGGTCAGCTGCCAGACCGGGTCCGTCATCAACCTCACGTCTCAGGTGGGGTATGACCGTGGCTGGTTCGATTCTCTAACCCCCTTCCCCCGTCCTCTCGCCGCTCCTTCCCCTTACCCGCCCGTCGCCAAGATCAGAGAGTACCGCCTCGTCAAACGTGGTGCTGGCGGCATCTTCGGGACCGCTCTGGGGGGAGCACCTGGATACGATCTGCGTGATTATCCCGGGGTGCCTTCTCGATAGCGTGTTGGTTGTCCAACCGCTTTCCCCCACTGTGGAAACCTTCCTGAACGACAGTATCAATCTCGAAACCATGAGGTAAGAGTCCATTCCAAAAAAAAGGACGAGCGCTGAGCGAGGGAAAAAGACGGGGGACGAAGAACATGACCGTACACGTGGGTCCCGCCGTGAGGTTGCTCAAGGAAAGATTTCAAGAGGTCTCAAGCCGCGTTCGTCGTGTGCGTGGATAACCAAACTCACAGGGGAGGGAGGAGTTGAATCGACGGCTGAGCCAACCGGTTACTAACTCAGGCCAACACAAGGATATTCAAGCTCTCCCTCGTAGTTATAATAACGCTACGGCCAACGTCACCAAATGAGAACTGAATATGACCAAGAAATAGCCGGTTGCGTCCCCCAAGATCGTTTGCGGGATATCCGGCTGACCACCGGGTATGCACTCCAACCCGAACGACAGGCCGGTTCCGAAGCTGACAAAACGACCACGGAAAAGGCCATGGCATCTTAGAACGGGGCCCGTGTTGGGGGGGGAGTCACGTACATATAATATCTCAACGGGGGGAGACCTAGTGTACTATACGCACATGTGATAGGCGGGAAGAGGGACCGACGGCATTTCGAGAGCCAAGGAGACAGCGAGTAAAAGCCAATAGCAATCACGAAATTCACCACGTACAGGGTCTGCCGGCAGCAACCCCAACCATGAACTGTGTGAGGGGGATCACGGGAAAGAAAACGGCAACCCGCTTCTGGAGGTCAACACATATCATTGGCGGTGAGATGAGACGACGGCCAGGGGCTCTCAAAATCCCTCCCTACGTAACAGCGAGACCAGAATGACCCACAGAACTCTCTCGATACCTGCCTTATCCCCAGAATTCCGCTGGTCCCTGGTTGTCGCTACTGACGGTTCCTCGTTCTCATTACGCAGTTTCCATCCCACCGAACCAACTTGAACTCCCTGACGGGCTTGTTTGCATCTCGGAACCGATCATGAATTAGGTCTCCGGGATCAACATCCGATACCCAAACCCGAACTTCCCGTACTCGTTCCCCACGTCCACAGGTACCGCCGCGGTGGGAGGGAAAACTGAACGACGAAAACCTGCGGGGGACGCTTGGGCTTTTGTTGACGATAATCCCGGTGCTCTATACGGTCAGGAACGTGTGGGTGGGACGAATAATTACGGGTTGAGGAGGATGTTGAACATTCCCGCTCCGTGTTCGAACGGTATCGTGGGATGATATCACCGTCACGGTTCGCTACAATCACGCTCCCCATGTAATGCCCCAGAACTTGTTATAATTCTCGTCCTTCGGGCTTGTGTGAATGACTTGATTTCAAGCCTTTCCAGGTATCCGCCATGGTGGCGACTCGGTCGAACGCGCTTTGAGCTTGTCGAATGGATGTTCGCAACACGAACGCTGAGTGTTCTAGGACTAGAACGGAGAGGGTGTGCTCATCTACTGCCGGCCAGCCAGCCCTAAACCAGGGAGGAATAACCTTAAATCTCCTTTACGGCAAAAGTTCGGCCATCGGCCTCTCTACATTCAGAGCGGTCATATTAACCTCTCACCTTCCCTTCTTCCCACCACACAGCCATCACGTTCTGGGGAGGATAAAGCGGCTTATGAGTGGAACGAAGGGACCAGCCACGACCTAGGAGGGGGAACAGGTGAAATGAAAGGTACCACCAGGGAGGGGGCGTTGGGCCGTGAGTTCTAGGGAAAGTCCTTAGTCCAGAAGTTCGCGTTTGCCGTGGACCTCTGGGGTGGGAGATAAGATGGGTTTGAACTTCGGTAGCGTAGGATCATTCGAAGGGTAGTAGGGCTCCTTCCAACCCTCGGGGGGGGACGGGGGTGGGAGGGTGGGTTTCTTTTCGAGGGTGGGCTTCTTTCGGAAGACGGGTCTGTTGCCTGAGGGAGGGTCGCGCTTGGCCATGAAGTAGTCACGGGCGAATCCCGCCCACTCAGCCCAGTCCTCGGGTTCACGCGAGAACAGCTCGTCCGAAGTGCGGGGCTCGCGTGAGAACAGGAAGGTTCTGGCCTCGAGTTCTTGGGCTGTTGAAGGAGACCAAGGCCAGGTTGTGGTAAGATGTGATAGAGGACGATCGGGGAAACTTACACTCCGACTCAGGAGCAGGGGAGCGGGCGACCGGGGTGGTCAAGGCGTTGACGGAGAGAACGCCGATGGCGAGGAAGGTGAGAGTAGCTTTGGAGAACATGATGGTATGGAGTGTCGTGAGGAAGAGCAGATAACAACGGCACCAGGCCTGAAGTTTGGGAGGTAGGAGAGAAGAACTGGGGTGGACTGCAGTCGAGGAAAGCAGGGAGTACACCTCAACCATTTTATATAAGTATACAGGTAGGGGGGTTTATGATCTCGTCAATCTCCGCTGTCCGGCGTGACAAGAAACCTGGTGAGAATCTTCGAAAACTGGCCCTAGGTCACATCGGTCACGGTCACCCGACATGAACAGAATCATTGACCCCCCTACCTCATAGATTTCCGGGAAGCCGTCGGCCCGACCGGCCGTTACGTTCATGGCCAGCGGCGAATGCACCGGGCGAGTACGTTCCATCTGAGATCGCGGTGTTCGTGAGACGTTGGGGTCCTCAGGACCGGCTCATGGTCTTGGCGATCATTGGGGCGTGACACAAGAGATGAAGGCCCCCAAAGTTGAGGCGGACTACAGTCGCCTTGCGGGTGATCAGGAAACGTGCTGACGAACTTGGTACGCGTAGACCTTTGCGACCGGTCCGTTCGAGGACGGGGAAATCAAACAGGCCAAGGTAGACGAGTGGCACCATGTGGCAGCTAGATGCATTCAGTCGTCCCGTGCACCTGAAGCGGAAGATTGCCACACACTGTGCAAGTGGAAACGAAGTGCAGGGAGCGAGGCGAACGATGGATGATGCAATGATGGATGATGGGTGGAGTTCGGGGAGGACGAAGAGATCAATATTGGTGGATGTGAACGAAGCGGACGGTCGAAAAAGATTCTAAGCCAATCTCGGCCCAGTGGGACTCTCGGCTGTTGGCTAGATGGCTACCATCGGGCGAGACCAGGGAACGCTCCGATCGCTTTCAAAGTGGCTGAAAGCACCAAATGTGACGAAAAGCGACTGAAAGTGCGCGAAGGTGTGTTCACGCGAAAGCCGAGTGTTTATTTCCATAAGCCCAAGACCCCTAGGCGCCCAACTCTGGCGGGGAAAATCGTCGAGAAAAGTTTGGCGGTCTGGAGTGATCAGACATTTCCTGGATTGGATCAACTCGATGTCGGAGAGTCCGAACCGAGAGGTGATCTATCGGTCCGATCGTCAAGTATCGGAGGGGTGCTGGGTGGGGGTGCCTCCTGTTGCTGCGGTGGTGGTGGCTCGAGGTCAGACGAGGCGCACCAGACCCTGTCGACGTGGCACCCCCTTCGTTTCGCCCCGACTTGGTTGATATCGTACTCCGGTGCCGGCCCATCCTCGTTGTGGCGGAAAAGCTGCGACGACTGAGGATATTGGGGGTCGGGAGCTAGAAGAAGAGGAGTCGGCGGTTTGTCGCCAGCAATCGCCCGGGCGGTCCCCCTGCCCAAGCCTGAAGAAGCTCAGGGTGAAGGGGTACGGGGGGCTTGCTTGGTTCCGCTGGAGCGCGAGGTCGATATATAAATCGGAGGCCGCCGAGTTATTGGATGAACTGGGTGATAGGATGGAGTTGCCCGAGATTTGCAAGGCCGACTTGGGGAACGGGGGTTGTCCTGGAGGAGAGATACGCCTGTTTGACCGCACACCCTATCGGTGACAGCCCCCGCGAAAGGGTTTTTACCAGGTCTGGGAAGTTTGGCGGGGGAGGGGCTTTCCGCTGGTGTTTTTCTTTCTTCTACACACACCCTCGTCGTTCCTTTTCCCCTTCGAGCGTTCTTGGACTTTCAGTTGGGGCGTGATTGGGTGCGTGATATGTGCGCTCCGTTTTTTGTATTCGTACTCATCGTGGCCGGATATTATTGTCCGTTCTCCCCGAAACAGGCAGCGTTTGTGTGCGTCCATAACCGTTTTCTGACCAGGAGGTTGTCGTACAGGGAACTTCGTAAGATTGAACACCGGTGGTTTCCCAAGAAGTCCGCATCCAGAGCCCCGGGTTCTCCAGCTCGGGCAATTTCATCGTCCGGTACACGGTCCGGTGCGCTACTCGAATCCCCGCCCCGTCCACGTCTGAGGTTGACCATGCTCGTGTCTCCCTAAGTAAGCCCAAACGTGCGCACCTGGTTTCGTGTGCCCGGGAGGCGGTGTCCATGAGGTAATGACGGGGGGGGATTGTCTGGTCAACAGAGGTGCCCATTTATATCGGCCCCTGTCAAGCCATGCGCGTCTACTAATCTCGCAGAATGTCGGCGAGCACAGACCTCGACTAGCTTGGCCCTGTGCATCGAACGTGGCGGGTGTAAGGTGGATCCGTCATATGTAATCCCGCTTCCACCCCTCTCTCCCTCAGCTGCGACAGATGGACGAAGAAGCCACGGAAGGAGAGTCGCTTATCGCCGCGTTCAGGTCGAGGCTGACGGCTCTAATTGAAACGTGTCGTCGTATTTCGACGGGAACGTGAGTGCTGAGCTCTGTTAGCGATGTTAACTGAATCTCATGCCCTGCATCATAGAAAAGCCGTGGCTGACCTTCAGAGGCGAAGCGTTGCCCTACTCGAGATGCAGTACGACAGACCTACTCCGGTTGGGTCAACACCCGCGAGAGAGTGGGTACGGGTTATGAAAACAGCGATAGCGTGAGTTCGCCCGGCGCGAGTGTTAGACGATGCCCACTCAACCCTCAGATCTTCAGCACAATATCTGCGGCAGACGAGCGGATGAGATTTTGGACCACAAAGAATCCGTGGCGCAGGTTCTTCCGGTTCAGGAGAAGCGTGGTCAGAGAAATCGAACACGCCACAAGAGAAATAAATCACATAGCCGGGGAACTCACAGTGCGCATTTTCCCTACATCTTCCATGCGCCGAAATCTGAGTATTGACGGCCTGAAATCCCACAGTTATTCAACCAAATCCACGCTGGCGAGAAACAAAAAATATGTCGGCCTCTCTCTGAAAAGCCATCTCGTGCTGCAGATCGTTCCCCCCGTACAGACCTTCCCTTTGGAGCCGTTCACCGCTCTAGACCCCGTTTTCCCTCTGCGCCCAGTCCCAGTCCCAGACCCCGTCCCCCCTCTATGGGACCCTCAATCTCTGCCGATCGCTCTCTGTATGAGAGCAGGGAGAGTCTTCGCAGACCACGCGTTAGGTCGTTGACAATTCAGAACCTTCACGGGTCCAATCGCAGAAGCAGTGTGGTTTCCGAGGGACATACGTCCCCCGATGAAGATGGGGAAAGTAGAAAGAGGGTTGGGTATGCTTCCTCTCGCTCACGTTCAGCGACCGGCTCTCTTGATGCCCGGGATTCCACCCAATTTAACGTAGTAGTCGAACGCACACATTGAATTCCCCAGCGCATTCTATTCCATCGTTTAGTTTCTAGTTTAGTGTACGTCCGCAGGCACAACTCATCAATTATCATCCTCCGTATGTGTTACTATCAGTCCGACGGGGACTTGTGTGAACCACTTGAGTCTGATTTCAAGGCTTTCGATATACCTGCCACAGCGGCGACGCGGTCGAACGCCCCCCGAGCCCGTCGATATGCGCGTTCGTAACACGAACGCTGAGTGGAACGGAGAAGGTGTGCCGGCCAGCCAGCTCTCCCAAACCGTGAGAAACTCACCTGTCCGCTTCTTTCACATTCCTCCCGGTTTGGTCCTCGCTCGATCTTCCACGATTCTTTACCATTAGTGTTTACCTTCTTCCCAGACACCTGAAACTGCACGACAGTCACCAATATAGATATTTCGTCTCGGGGTATTGAGGACGACCAGAATCGCGCAACTGCGCTTGAACTCACAGTTGGTCGGGAGTCTCAGGGGGATTATCCGTAGTAATCTAAAAGTCGCCCTTGAACAAGTCAAGGCAACGTGGGGGTCCTCATGGCCAACTGGGGCGTGCGTGACATGGGAGACGAAAGTTGAGGTGGACTACAGTCGCCTCGCGGGTGATCAGAAAACAAAATAGGCGAAGGTAGCTGAGTGCCGGCACGCGGTAGATCGATGAATTCAGTCGTCTCGTGCATCCGAAGCGGGAGACCATTGTAAGCCGTACAAGCGGAAATGAGGTCCAGGAGGCGAGGCGAACGATGGATGATAGATGAGGCCTTGAGGGTCGGGAAGGTCCAGGAGGGGGACGAAGCGAGAGATCGATGGGGGATGTGAACGATCGAAGCGAACGGTCGAAAAAGATTTCAAGCGAATCTCGGTCCGGTGGGCATTATGTATCGGTTGTTGGCCAGGTGTATCCTGTACGCTGCATTAGGCGGGACGGTAACGACCTCGTCCTCGATGGTCCATCCCAAATTTGAGACAGATGCTTCAAATGCAGCCCCCGCGAAGGGTTTGGGCTGAGTTGTCGGTTAGGGTGGGTAGAGGAAAAAGCAACCTCGAAGTTGGAGTAGTAACCGCTCAACGTTTCAACCTCTTCACACCGATCCCGCCGAACGCAGCCTCCACAACACGAACGATGACCGGGACCTTTCGGACCGAATCTCCAAAGGTGACAAACTCGACAGCGCATTCCCCTCCCAGAACCCTGTATTACTCGGAGAAGCACTAAAATCAAAACGCTGGGAAGCGGCATTGTTGCAGGAGAGCATACGGTCAGCCGGGAGGCCCATAGCGGAGTAATTCACGACCATCAAGATATGTTCGGGTACCTTTACTCGTGTAGTACACTGAAGGCCAGGTAACCAGGTACGACTCCCCAAGATCGAAGCGTAAAACTGGATGGAACAAAGGACCCGCGGAACCGGAATTCCGTCACCCATCGTTGAGAACAGTGACCTTGAGTGGTAGCTGACTCCCTTTCATCTCCTCCCCGGCTACCAACGGGGACATCAACGTACCGCGGGCCCTCTTGATCCGTGGAGGGTCTTCCGGGAGGGAGAAATCGAACCGTCTGACAAGAGTAACGAGGAACGCCTGGATTTCAATGACACTGTTTCCAGATGCAAGTCGAGAACTTGGTCAGCCGCGGAACGTACGAGGGAGAAATTGATGGCATACGCAAATCTCCACCCGATGCAGCTCCTGTGTCCTCCAGAGAAAGTAGCGCTGTGTTCCGGAAGACTCAGCATTTGGTGCGAGAATCACACGACGACCTTACAGATTTCCGTATACCCCAAGTGCCGTTTCAGGTTTTTCATTCATCTCAAACCAACGTTCCGGTCGGAATACATCAGCATCGGAACCCCATACGTCACGGTTCCTGTGGGATGAGTTGAGTGTGAAGCAACGATCGTGGATTGTCACGTACATGTTGTATCCCAGCGGGGAGACGAAAATAGGTGTTCCAGCAGGGATGGACAATTCATTGTATGCCTTCCCGGATGCACCGATTATCGGCTTCGAAAGAGGGATAACATCGTCTCTCGTTGGCGCTCGGATGACATCAATGGCGATGGGGTGCAACCTCAGGGTTTCTTTAGTGAGCGCAACCAAGCAGGGCATGGTTTCAAAGTCGTTCGCGGTGAAATCATCGTCACCCCTTGCCCTGACCCTCTTTAACATTTCGTTGATCTCCGTGCGCAACCGCTCTTGGAACTGGGGGTTCTTTGCGAGCTCCCAGAGAGCGAATGTCAACTAATGAGGCCGTCAGCTCCTCTCTCGTGTCGGGGGACAAGAATCTCGTTTACAGTTTTTGCTGCGGTCTCGTGGCCGGCAAATAGGATAGTCCTGTGTAAGGATCAGCCCCCTGATTCCGGGAGAATCACTTGGGTTCCCCCTACCTGACTTGGTAAACAATCTCGTCGTCGCTCAGCCTCCGATCCGGTTTCAGCGAAACACTGGATCTGACTGCGGGCTGATGGTGAGCCGACCTGCCCAACCCCATTGAGAACGCATCGTGCATACCGAGTAAACTCATAATGTCCCCTCGAGTGGCTCCCTCTTTCACCTCGCTTTTCTTCGACTCGAGAAGGTTTCGAGCGAGTTCGCGAACCAACGCCCTATTGTGTCGGAGCCTCACAAGTTCTGGACGTTTGCTGTGTTCGAGCATCCAGGGCAGCATTCTTTCCGGGACCCATCTGGACGCGTTAACGAAGAATAGTAGCCCCCTGCTTACGGTTCCGCTGATACCGCGCAGTCTGTAAACAAAGCTCGTCACCCGACGCATTCGAAAGCGCTGGATATAAAGAATCCGTACGCCAGATCCTCATAAGATTTCGTGAGCGGGTTCTCTGTCTCGTCGATCGCACCGAAGTCGTAGTCGAATGCGCAAACTCCGATCCTTTGTAGGATGTGTAAGTCATGATCTAGACTACCTTCGTGGTAACGCACGCATCAAGGGTTGCTTTCCCGAGCCAATGGTTCACATTGATGACCAGCCCGTCCCCGGCGTGTTCGCTCTCGATGATCTCCTGCCATTTATCTACCAGCTATGAAGTGGGTCACCCATGGATGAGCCTGAACACTATGCACAAGAGAAAACTCACTCTATTGGCAGACCGTGCAAAGGTCGGAACCAAGGCCTTGGCCTCTGCGGGGCCAAACGCGGAAGCCATGGCCCTCCTCTGGCGTCTATGGACGTCGCCTGGGTCGTATATTTGAAGTTACTTATCTGAGGCCAGTCCGAAAGTTACCCACCAGCAGCCCAGAAGAGACCACGATCAAGAGTTACGGCGTGCCGTTCCCTGAAAGCATATGGCTTTTCGTAGAGATATCCCGAGAGTTCAAGGATGTGATGGAGTCCCTTAGGATCAGCGACCCATAACCGATCCTCCTGCAAAGCGATTACCGTGAACATCTCACCCTCTACATCAGGGTTCGGGGCAAGACTCACCCCAAGGGGACCCTTCCACCGAACAACGCTCCCATATGCCTCGAAAAAACGACTTTCGATATCGCCAGGTTCCTCACTCTGAAAGTACCATTGGTGCCCTTTTGCCAGCGGTCAGCGGAAGCGCCTCAATATGGACTTGGTAAATGATTACGCACCAAATATCCAGGACGGGTTGTCTGGGCCTCGTATGTCCTTGATCAACGGTCGGTTGTACCTCCTGTACAGGGCGTATCCAAGCGATAACACACAGGCTGCCGCGAGGGCCATAGTCTGGGAGTGGTCCATCGAGAACCTGGGCGAGCGCGCCGGCCGCCGCGCTGAAGGATGGGAACAGGCCACCGCCCCGCAAATAGACGACCCAGATCAATGAGTTCATGTGCTTAGGTCACCGTGATTAGGTAGCATTGGATAGTCTGGTGACCATCCCTAATACGCCGGCGCGATGAACGGAACCTTTGCGTGATGGAACCCCTGTGGGGAATTCAAATGGTCAAACGGGAAACTTCCGTTGTCGAAATCCACCCACGAACCCGGACCGCGTGGCTGTGATCCAACCCGGGGAAGCGGTACTACGGCAGTATGGGGACGAAGGTGGCCAGGTTGGAGGTGGAGTTGGCTTTGGTCGAGGTATGAGTTTGACCTGGTGGGGAGAGAATGGACTCCAGGTGGAAGTTTCCCAATCCCGTACCCGGACTCGGACATCCACCTGATGTGTGCGGAACCCCTTATGGAGGGGTATTCTATGCATTACCTACCTTCTCAGGGGAATTCAAAACCGTCTGGTGACAATCTATGTGTACATATTGGGCGGCCAGCTCTGGATACCGTGACCCGAGATTCCACTCACTTCAAAGTGGGAGTCCAACGTACCCTTTGGATTCACTAGCAGATATTATTTTGTTGTTCATGCCTCCAGTTTAGCGTCCATCGTGCTCCGTATGAGTCCGTTGTGGGGAAGACGCGCTGCTTTCACCAAAGAAAAACCCGATCGGACCATCAGGCGGTTGCAGATTCGCTTCCGCGATCGCTGCTAGTGGTTACCCGAGCGTTCGCGTTAGTGGTGGCTCGAAAACCCCAAAATACAGTCGCATATGGCTGGCCTTCTAAAACTCAAGTTTTCGGTGCGTCTACGCTTCGCCTCGATTAGAACGGAGGTCTGACATCTCACCGCCCAAATTGGGGCCTCGCATGTTCGCAAAGGCCAGCGATGACGACCTTTTTATGGAAACAGATCCGGTGCAGATGTTTAGGGTACCGAATTTATCACGCGTCTACACCGTCCGCTAACCCCTGGAACGGGTGTTAGACGGCTATCAAGTTTGCGAGACTCTTGGAAGATGGACGGCGGGTTGAGAATATGAGTTGGAGGCTCACATTTCTTCGGTTGACGCTCCCCGGTGTTGGGGACAAATTTTCGGATTCGAGACGAGTCGGTAGTCGAATCAAGACTCTGGCGCCTCAGTTCGACGATGGGGTCTTCCTGCATACAACGGTAACCCCGATTGTCGTGCAAGAAGGCACGTTTTATGACTGCAGGTTACCTCTCGACTCAATAACCCACACTTCGCAGGCATGGGAGCCGCCCGCCCATTTGTTGACGTCGAGATACACAATTCGCTGGGGAGTGCAGGTCGATCGTCGAGCCCATCGATTTCGGAGTTATCGGACGGCCAGGGCAACCCGTCGAAGTACATGTGGTCGTCGCCTGGTATGGCAGAGAGGAGAAGGAATGCCGAGGCGATGCTCGACTATGACCCGAGTCCAGATATCGACTCCTGGGCGGATCCCACCACTCAGATGTCAGGCTCCTTGGGTGCTATGGGCCTGCCACCGCCTGAGCCGGAAAGGGACAGGAAGCAAGTCATCGAAAATCTCCTCACACTTGCCGGATTTGGCATATCCCAAACTCCTCCCAGGTCCAGATTCTCCTCGTTATCGTCGAACGGATCGTCCTCACCTCCCTCGTCTCGATCTGAGGTCCCCATCACCCCAATCCAGACCAGTCCCAACCCCAAACCTCCAACTACCCGAGCAGGGGTAAAGAGATGGTTGAGTGCCAAGGACCTTTTCTCGCCCAGTTCAGGGTCCACCGCCAACGCACCCGGACCGCCAGAACTCCGTACCGGGCCCCCCACGACTGATCCCCCCTTCTTCAAGGACGACCCTTATACTTCCACTCCAGTGCTACGCAGAGAGGGTGCCTGCACGCCTTGCCGGTGAGATGACCCAGTTAACCTCTTTCCCTCGCTGTGCTCAAACTCGATCTTTTTGCGGCAGTCGAAGGAAAATGGTCCGTGGTCGATGAAAATCAAAGCTTGGGTTGTTAAGCTGATCTACTGGGTTGTGGCAGAATTGCGATGGCGCACAGCCCATTTGTGGCCCATGTTCGTGGGTGGGCACCGACGATGAGTGTTCCTATCGTGAACCTCCGATCACTCGGTACACAGACGTCGGGGTTGAACGGTCTCAGAGTCCCCAATCGCCCGCGAGAGGGTCGTGGCGCAAGAGACACAACCCAAGGTTTAAGAACAGAAGTACACCAGAGCCAGAGAGTCCTAGGAGTCAGCGACGGTCAAGACCCGGTTCTCGGAACGACTCAATTTCTGAGGGATACCTCTCCGGGGGGCACCTCTCTGAGGGTCACCAGTCACCTGAGGAGGATGGGGAGAGCAGGAAGAAGGTCGATTGGTACGACGTGTAGTGGGCAGGCCGCGGTCACGTAGAAAATGTTCACGCTGGACGCGGCGGAGCAGGAAATGTCCACACGGGGGGGGATATATCTCTCAATGATTGGTCACGCGGAGGATATATGGTCAAAGAGCGGACGCGTTAAATAATAGATAACACCAAGGGGTGTACGGGACCAACCAAAAAGAACAGACAACAATATCCAGGACGGGTTGTCTGGGCCTCGTATAGTCCTTGATCAACGGCCGGTTGTACCTGCTGTGCAAGGCGTATCCAAGCGATAACACACAGGCTGCCGCGAGGGCCATAGTCTGGGAGTGGTCCATCGAGAACCTGGGCAAGCGCCGGCCGCCGCGCTGAAGGATGGGAACAGGCCACCGCCCCGCAGATCGACCCAGTTCAATGAGTTCATGTGCTTAGGTCACTGTGATTAGGCAGCATTGGATAGTCTGGTGACCACCCCCAATATGTCTGCGCGATGAACGGAACCTTTGTGGAGAATTCAAATGGTCAAACGGGAAACCTCCGTTGTCGAAATCCACTAGATTCTGAATACGGTTCCGGACCGTACAACCACGAACCCGGATCGCGTAGCTGCGATCCATCCCAGGGGACCGGTACTACGGCAGTATGGGGACGAAGGTGGCCAGGTTGGAGGTGCAGTTGGCTTTGGTCGAGGTATGAGTTTGACCTGGGACCGGTTCTGGATACCTGAGATTCCAGTCACTTCAAAGTGGGAGTCCAACGTACCCTTTGGATTCAGTAGCAAATATTATTTTGATGTTCATGCCTCCAGTTTAGCGTCCACCATGCTGCAGTCAAGATGATCAGGATGCTGATGGAAAGAAGAACCCGTTCGGACCATCGGTCGCAGATCCGTTTCCGCGACCGCTGCTAGTGGTTCTGGCAATGGGGTCGAAAACTACTTTCGGTGTCCATAGGAACAATCGACTACTGTACGGAGCTTGGTTGTGTTTGTACAAATGTAGCATCTGGAAATGTTTTTACTTTTTTATTTGTTTTTACATATACATCTCTTTTGCTTTTTGTCGTGGTAGATTCGCGCTTGGCCCACTGGGCCTGGTCCTCGGGCTCACGCGAGAACAGCTCGTCCGGAGCGCGGGGCTCGCGTGAGAACAGGACGGTTCTGGCCTCGAGTTCTTGGGCTGTTGAAGGAGACCAAGGCCAGATCGTGGTGAGATGTGATAGAGGACGATCGGGGAAACTCACACTCTGGAGCAGGGGAACGGGCGACCGGAGTGGTCAAGGCGTTGACGGAGAGAACGCCGATGGCGAGGAAGGTGAGAGTAGCTTTGGAGAACATGATGATATGGAGTGTCGTGAGGAAGAGCAGATAACAACGGCACCAGGCCTGGAGTTTGGGAGGTGGGAGAGAAGGACTGGGGTGGACTGCACAGCGGTTGAGGAAAGCAGGGAGTGCACCTCAACCATTTTATAGGTGGGTACATCGGCCCACCGGGGCCGAGCGCATACGATCTGGGATCGTGTTGTTCGGACATCAATCCTATACCGCCAATCAGACAGAGAGGTCACATTGAACGGAGACACGCGACGGGGCCCGCCTCCAAGGTTGCACCCACAGAAGTACTAACCACCACCACCACGGATTTAAAAGAAAACAAACCCTGCCCGTTAAACAGCCGGTTATCCCATCGAGCGGCCGGGAAAAAGCCTCGATCTGAGACCAGCCTTCCCAACCACTCCTAGATCCCCTATGATTTTTCCTGCGTCAGTTTGGCACGGTTACCCGCCTCGAATGACGATCACATCCGATGTTCCCCCACGGTTGCTACTTCTACGCAAACCGCCACAGTCCCATCCTCACTGTGGGTGTGTTGGCGCAAGCAATAACAAAACAACCACCGACGTTGAGGAAATATGAATCATGAGTACGTTCAAGTCACCGTGCATCGTAACTTGTATCACATCACGTCTGAATCATAGATTGTGGCTTTGGAGGAAAGGTTCGTTCGGATCGTCTGCAACCTCCGTTTTGCCTTCAACGCTGCGCGATCCCCTGCGAATTGGCACCCACCGGAAGTCCTTTCCCAAATCTTTGTACATCCACACACACCCCGGGTCAGAACCCCGTTACGGTGTTGCACTCCGGAAAGCCCCATACCTTCCACCGGTAGACCCGTCGAATGCAGGCGCTGCACGGAACTTCAATAGGACATTCTTGGATATGGAGCCAGCGGTGAAAGACGCAGAGGGTAGCGGGGAACAGATGAAAGGTATGGACGGGCCACAGAAGATGACGACCCTTTCGCCACAGCCCCTCAATCCCACAGTCCAAGTGTCGGTTCTCCGTGGGGTGCCTCTTCGGGACTCGGGAAACCACCGACCCCTCCAAGGTCCCCACCGTCCCTCGGCCCAGGATCACAGCACTTGATCAGTGTCCTGGGGGTAGCGATGACGAGCCTACGCGACTGGAAGGATATCCGACTTGCGCGATCATATTGGGCGGAAAACTTGCCCGGATGCCGAACGCGTGGTCTATATCGGTGGGTTATCTCTGGTCATCGATCACGAGATCTTGGGTGCGCCGGTGTTTCGCCCTGTGTTCCTCGGTCCGGGTCGCTCACGACGATCTTGCAGGAGACAGCGAATGAGGGGACATCTGTCGATATCATAGATCCGCCCCGCCCGCGACCAAGTACCCGTTCTGTCGACGAATTTGAACGAGACGGTGTCTCGTCACCCCCTCCCTCACAATCGCGCGCTAAAAGGGTTCGCAGTGGCACAACGACAACAGGTACCTCCCCCGTATTGCTACAGCCAACGTGTCATTAGTTACTGACCTCCATCTACCGAGCTAGGACGTCACTCTTCACCCTCCGGCCCAGGGTTGATCGGGTTCGGGGAGAACGCCACTCAAGACGCGGATTCCCTGCCACTTGTCGATAGGGACTACGTTGTGATGGGGGGTCCTTGGTCAGAGAAATCTCGTATTTCTGATACCACGTACACTGCGTGGAACGGACCAACCCATTCCTTTTTTTCATCCCTGATGCTGATGCCCCTCTTTACCTTACTACACCCAGACCTTAGGATTAGCGACCATTCCGAAGGACAACTTACCCTCCCTGCGCATAAACAACAACCTTTTGTGGTGCGCGATGGTATCCCTCGGTGAGTGTGATCAACGTGAGACGTGAGATGCGCGGTGCGCGATCGAAATTAAGTTTTGTGTATTTGGAACAGTATAATATAGGTACTGCTCGTCAGTGCCCTCACGCCTTACATGTCTTGTCCTTAGTCTTCATGATACATATCATTGCATGGGGAAGGTTCGCGCTTGACCCACTTGGCCCAGTCCTCGGGCTCACGCGGGACCGGGGCGTGGAGAGCTTGGAGCTCACCCCGGACAGGCGCATGGAGAGCTTGGAGCTCACGTGAGATCAGGTCGTATGAAAGATCGCGCCTGAGCATCCAGGCCTCGAGTTCTCGGGCTGTTGAAGAAGAACAAGGTCAGATCGTGGTAAGATGTGATAGAGAACGATCGGGGAAACTTACACTCTGGCTCAGGAGCAGGGGAGCGGGCGACCGGAATGGTCAAGGCGTTGACGGAGAGAACCCCGATGACGAGGAAGGTGAGAGTGGCTTTGGAGAACATGATGGTATGGAGTGTGTCGTGAGGAAGAGCAGATATTAACGGCACCAGGCCTGAAGTTTGGGAGGTAGGAGAGAAGAACTGGGGTGGGCTGCACAGCGGCTGAGGAAAGCAGGGAGTGCACCTCAACCATTTTATAGATTTCTGGGAGACGGTCAGCGTCGTACAACCGCTGTACCCGAATCGAAATCAGCTGCAAGATGTGTTTCGTAGGAGTCGTTTTTCAAAACGTTGGGCACTTGGTCAATGGCGATCCAGATGACTGCCCTCAAGTTCCAGCCCACCCTCGACAGTGAATGCACTGGCCCACCGGCCCACCGGGGCCGAGCGCATACCATCTGGGATGGTACTGTTTCGTCCTCATCTCCGATACCGCGGACGTCGGGATTGGCGTTCGCCAGTCAAGAACACGGAGCAATGATCGCCAAGGCCACAGGAAGGCAATTTTTAGATTACTATGGATAATCCGTGTCGGATCGTAATCGAAGCGTCCGTTATCAGCGAGACTCGGGTTCTCGGAACGACTTCGTTTCTGAGTGGTGTCCTCCGGGGGTCACCTGAGGAAGATGGAGAGAGCGGGAAGAAGGTCGATCGGTACGACGTGCAGTGGGCAGGCCGCGGTGACGTAGTAAATGTTCACGCTGGACACGGCGGAGCAGGAAATGTTCACACGGGGGAGGGGGGATATATGTCTCAATGATTGATCACGCAGAGGATATAGGGTCAAAGAGCGGACGCGTTATATAAATAATAGATAACACCAAGGGGTGTACGAGATCAATCAAAAAGAACAGACATCAATAAAACAACAGAGCAGGCCGAACAGACACCGGCACGGCACAACCCGCCTCCACGGTTGCGCATCGTGAACATGCAGGCTACACCTACTTGGCGGGGTATTCGTGGAGTAACGTTTCAAGCGAAGAAGGAAGCGACGGCAACGAAACCACAAGTCGCGAGGCTAAGGAGGGCGTTGGAGGAGACAGGGAGGGCGCCGCTGTTGTTGGCGTTACCGCTCGTGGTTCCGGAAGGTTTAGTGCTGCTACTAGTACTGCTGGGGGATCCAGAACCGGAGCTGCTCGAGCCTCCAGGGTTGCCCGAGCCGCTAGAGGGGGACGGGGGGGCTGAGGAGGGTGAAGGGAAAAATCAGTTACGTCAACCATCAAATGAACGACGTGAGATTCAACTCACTTCCAGAGGGCTTGACCTCAAACTTGGGTCCAATGGCGTAAACGTTGCTAGAGTTGGCCGGGTTAACGAACTCAACAGAGTAACCGCTTCCACTCTTCAGGGTAACGTTGGTGATGGTGAAAGTCTGTGTTAAACGGTGAACTTCGTGTGAGACCTCCCGAGCGAATAGAACGCGTTCGTGGTTACGATACCTTCAACCCGACGTCGACGTATTCGTCGATGGAGAAGGCCCCGTTGAGGACATTCACGTCTTCATTCACGATCAGGATCGAAATTGGGGTAGGGTCACCCTTTTCGTAGGTCCAGGTAATGGTCTTGCTGGTATTCTGAACCCTGTACAAGCGCCACGGGTTCAGCCTCAGAAGGGCATGTTCTAGGCCTGCAAGTGGACCGCACGTACCAGTAGTCGCTGGAACCAGGCCCAGTGATCTTAATCGTAGCTGTTGGGGTGAGGAGACGCCGTAGTTGAGCGGTTAAGTTGAAACGGCCCCAACATTCCTCGGGGTGATCCACATACCGAGGGCGAGGGCGGGAAAAACGGCAAGGGCGGCGAAGACTGCGCGCATCTTGATTAGCGAAAGGACAAGAGGAGAGAACGAGAGGCAAGGGCGGCCGGGTGGGCGACTGGTAACGAGGGAGGGACGAACGATGTGAAAATTGGCGGACCTCACCCAGTTTATATTCTGCCACGAGAAGCGACGGATCACGCGACCTCGCGTCACGCCGCGATGCTACAACATCCGAGAAGGTGAGATTTTTCTAGTGGTTACAGTTTACAGTGGCAGTAGTGAGGATCAAGATACAAAAAGCAAGAGCATAAGAATACAAAATAACAACTCGAATCAATGGTCAGCGTCATAAGCACCCCCGTGAACAGCGTTGAGATGGTCATAGATACCGTTATTGAACGTCTTGGCGCAAATCCAACACACGTGCCCTCCACAACGACAATGAATGTGATTGCACCCATCGATCTTCTCGATGAGGACACCACAATCGGGACATTTCTTGACATTCTGGTGACCATTCGCCCACCTCTCTAACAGCTGCTCTTGTCCACTCTTGGATCCAATCAACGTGTTCTCCTCGCAAGTGAGTTCGCGATGGGGCGGCTTGTGACAGTGTGAGCATGTATCGATCAAACAAGCGGGACACTGAATGACCACCGAGTCCTCCTTCGAGACGCGGTAGATTTGGGTACAGTCCGGCGTCGGGCAAAACCTATACTCATTAGGGTGCTCTGCGAGGTAGACCCTGAACGAGCTCTCGAAGATTTGCGTAAGGCGAGCGAGGGAGACAAACCTCTCCATGACGGGGAGAGGAATCGGGGTCTTGCACCGACCTTCGTTACCGATACAGCAGATGGGGACACTTTGGCCGTCCGTCGCCGAGATCAGCATGTGCTTCAAACACCCAGTACAATAAATATGTTGGCACGCCAGGGGGAATGGTTGAGTTGGCTCCTCAAAGCAGAGTGGGCAGTTCCGAGACCAACCCCGAACGTGTGGGCGGAGGGGTTTCTTTAACGCCTCGTGTACGAGTTTTCGCAATGCGTGCTCTGCATCGTGGCCTCCCCGAACGGACACAAAGTATGGCTTGGACGTGGTGTGTAGCCAAACGTTATCCTCTCCCAACATATCACCGAGAGTCTTTATGCCCTGGTGGATGAAGAACCCAACGCAGTGATCCTCGATGGTCACCCGGTAATCGAGGGCGGCGAGCGTTCTCATCTGCTCCTCGATTTCTTGCCTAGCGTGATCAACGGCAGTCTCAGAACCGTAGACCCTCAGAACCTGTTTCGTACTGTCGTGGCGGACGTACGCCCCGAATAGTCGTTGTAGCCGGCCGAAGAACGCAGCCCCTTCCCAATTGAGGAAAAACCTATCCCAAACCCCCACAAGCTCTCCTTGAGCGATCCTCTCGACCTTCATCTTCAACGCCCCGACCGCTTTTTTGTCAATCCCGACCACCTGGATGAGACAGACCATTCTGTACCTCGTCGCTACGATGTGTGCAGTTCGATCACGACCGTGCTGGCTTTCCAGCCTATCGTAGATCTCCTTCTGAGCGTCGTAGTGTCTGAGGGGGATGTGGAGTGAATATTGGTGAGGGAATGCGAGGAAGATGTGCGCGTGGTCGCGGGCGAGAAACTCCAGGTCGGTCTCCTGTAGCGATTGCCAGACCTTGTCCGCCTGTCCCCAGGTGTCGAACCGACCCCGAACGAAAATTACGCCCTTCCGAGGATTTTGGACAACTTCGAAGTCGCCAGGCTTCAGGCCACCAACTGTTCGCATATGGGTCTCGAGCCTCCGCAGGGCCATATCGACCCTGAACCTCCTGTGGCTAAACGTCTTCATGGACCACAGGTCTGAGAAGTCGCGGATTGTGGAATCAGGCGTGTCAACGGCGACGTTTGAGATGACGATGGAATTCTTTATGTAGGTCCACGTCTCATGAGGTTGTGGTGGACGCGCAACGGTGACGCGAACGGTCCGTCCCCAGCAATTGCCACCATTGAGGGCCTTGGCCTTTTCTATGGCATCCTGAACAGTGGGATAGATGGCTTGCACCTGCATCGAGGGGGCGCTGAAGGTAATCTCCAGGTAGGAAGATCGGTTGTATGTGTAGTCGTCCATCTGACCCCGTTTCACTGCGGGGGCGAGCTCGAACTTGAGGACCTCGTCATAATAGTCTTTTTTGTCGAGGGCCTCGACCACAGCCTTCGCATCCCGGGGGTCGTCGAAAATGACGCTGGCTTCTTGGGTCCTTCGGCTTATGCTCACGCGTAGGACTAAAATGCGGAAGGCCTCGCGGTTGAAGCCCGCGCGGGCAAGGAGAGCTTCTAACCCCTCCCTCGTCGTCCTCGAGGGTAAGTTTGATATGAGAACCCGACAAGACTCAAGGGCCGTGGTGACCTGCTTGATCTCGCAGCCTGCACCGAAGACAACCTTGGTGGTGCCGAAGATCGGACGATCCATGGTCTTTGCTGCAGCCTGTGCCGCTTCCATTTGCCACCTTTCGACCTGTTTTTCATGGTGAGTGGGTCGACTGACAGTACAGTGGTACGATGTAATTACCTGAGGGAGATGGACCATTTTACAGTTCCCACCTTCGGGACAATAGCCATCATTCCATGAGGGGCATTGATTCTGATGAAGGCCGATATCCGTAGATGATACGGGGGGAGACAAAGACCAGTTGGTTTGGGGGGGGACTGGCTGGCGATTTGCTCCACCGCTGTTGATAGGGACAGTGTGTCCGGTTCTCGGCCCGAGGGGGACGGTGAGTTGTTCTCGTTGAACTGGGGTAACTTCGTCCTACAGAAACTATAGTTAGAAACTGGCGGAAAAGGAGGAATGTATTACGGACAACGGGAAGCCTGAAGTGGTACCGACGACAATCCGGGTAATAGCATCGGGAGTTGAGGAAGTTTATGCAAACCGTTTGGCGACGATTACCCTGGTACAATGATGAGGAGTCTGAAATTGACCAGGACAAACTAGTTTACCTCCGGGTGGTAATAACTGCAGACATCCCGAGTGCAGGGGCTTGTGTACAGAATCTTGCACAAGGGTGGCTCGCCCACCTGTGCGATTCAGTGCGACGTTTCGCGTCGAGAACGGGGAGGCTCACCAAAGAGGGGTCGTGGTAATGTGGGCACGGGTATCGTGAACATTGTTTATGCAAGTAGTTCCGGCAGATGTAACGTTTTGACGGGATAGCGTGTTTCTGAAACCATTTTAAATAACACAGGCCACCGACCCTACTCATTAGCGTACCGGGTCAGGCAGCACAGGACGTGGTTCCGGGATCGATCCCTGTTCTGATGACACACTTTCCGGTGGAGGAGGGCGTGTTTCAGTTGTTGGATTCTCCGGTGCCTGAACCTGTTTATATTATAACTGGTCAAAGCACCGCTAGAACTAAGGCGGTACACACGACACACTTTCTTCTTTTTACGTTTATTCTTTTTGGGAGAAGCGGACGTTCCGGAAGTGGAGGAACCCGAAGAGATCTGTTGCGTGGGAGCTGGCTTTGTTTCGTCTATGGTGATAGTGTTGACCGCCGTGGTGCGTGATACTGCCGTCTGTGGACGGACCACAATGGAGATAGTGCTATTGTTCAGGTTCTTGACATGAGGAACCATCGGGCCACCATCGAAGTTGGACGCTCGGGCCTTCGTCTGAGCCCCAGAGGTAGGGGGAGATGATCTCGGTTGCCGGGGAGCGCGTGTTGAAACCGGTGGGTCCTGTGGCGTTCGCGATTTCACAAGGCGAGAGTTCGCGGGAGCGGGTTTCTGTTCTGGTCGCTCCGGGGCAATCGGAGGGGCGACCTTGAGGAGTAAAGTGAGCGACAGGGTGAGCGACATGAGAGCACAAACTTGAAGGAACGCACGGGTTTCTTATCCTTCTTTGGCGATTGTGGAGACTTGGTGGTAGAGGTTTTGGGGGTGGGCGCTGTTGGAGGTTTCACAGGGTTTGGGGCGGGCTCCCTGGGTAGTTTGGCGGACGATGGGGTCGTCTTCTGCGGAGCGGGTTGAGTCGGCTTCTCAACAACCTGCACAACTCACATCAATAGACATTTGCGACAACTCAAAGGTAGCTCACCAAATCTTTAGGGTGGAAGTACGGACAGCGTAGGCCGTTACACTCCCCCTTCTGATACTTCGCACATATCGGCTTCTTGGTGGGGGCCGGGCAAGACATCATGTCGCGATAAAGAGAGTACTTGTCCAGGTGAGAAACCACCGGCGAGGGCTTCATGGCTGAAGTGGCCATGACGACGGTGGGGAGAGAGGGTGGTGGTGAGTTGGTGGGTGAGGGTAAAGGAAGATCGAATTGGCCCACCAGTGTCCTCACGGCAGACCAATTGATTCTCGCGATCCAAATAAGGGTTACGCCAAACAACCGCAAACATCGGTTCCTTGATCGCGACTGTTTGGGTGGCATGGCCCTCAGGTCGGGTCCGTCCTGCTATATGCTTATTGTGTGTAAATATTGGTGATGATAGAATATTGATGTACAACGCGCCCACCCACGGTTGAGACCGTCTACAAGCTATTCATAAGATCCACCAACGCATTGACATCTTTCTTCATCCCGTTCGAGCTTCCTCCGCCGCCCGCAGCAGAAGACCGACTCTCAATGCCGGCTCCATCGTCAGCGATTTGACGTCCGTCGTCGATTTGTAGCCACTGGTTCAGCTGTTTCGTGATTGAGCGAGCTTTGAGCCGGAAATGGGTGCGAATCACATCCTCCCAGGGTTCTGGCGGATTTCGTAGGTTTCCCAACATCTGCCGCACCGTCAGTCGCAAAGTCGCAAGTACCCTCGATGTGAACTTACCGCTGTCTTGACGACCATTCGCCGGACGTTGGCCGAATCTACCCCATGGTGAGAAATGGACCAATGGTCACAGAGTAAAATCTTACAAGCTTTCGAAGGTGGAGTGCCCCCAGATTGTGACCAAGCGGGTTCATTCAGGTAAGGTTCTTCACAAAGAATCATTGACTGGATGGAAATCAAGACCTGAAATAGTCGAAGACGTCATTACGTGTTTTAAGCTCGTATGACACCCAATCTCACTTGGAGGAGTGTGGATTTGCCGGAAACCCAGCCTGAGTTACCGAGTAATTGGATATTCAGCTCTTGCCGCAGAACGGCAAGGACAGCACGCACCAGGGCCAGACCATGTGCCCAGTAAAGACAAACAAACTTTCCCTTCCTACGAAATAAACTCAGCAGGTGAAAGCGCCCACCGTACAGAAACGCCTTACAGCATAAAGGTTGGGGTTGAAGCGATATTTCCCTCCATTCGTCTATGGGGTCAGCGGTCAAAATGCATTTAAATGAGGTAGCCAAGGGGAGCATACTGTCATGTACTTGACGTGCGGAGGGGAGTGATTGTATGCAGCGGGCAAGAAGATGTCAAACAGGAAACTGTGTAACGTATGAGCTGATTTCACCCTACCTGGAAGGAGCGGCTTACCATCCATTCTCGTAGGGCGTCCCCTCTGGACCTACAATCAGCGCCTTGATAACATCGACGCGCGTTTCGTCGACCCTCAAGAAGATCGATGAGTTCCAGGCAATGGGTAAGTTCGTCGTTAAGACGGCCAGCTCCTTCGCAATTGCCAACGACCGTTTCGGGATGTCTTGATTTGCCATAATCCTAGCTTCCGAATCGTAATGGAACTTGTAGTGCGCCTGCGCATCCTTCCCTTCCTGTTCCGACGGGGGGATGGCCAAGTCACAGTACTCGAACCTGACCTTTGCCGCCCAATCAAGGTACGCCTGTTGTGTCTCGGTTTCGGTTTCCGGCGTGGCGACGTACTCGTGGCCCGTCGAAGAGTTGGGGATGCTAGGGAGCGAAGCGCGGAGTCGGTCCATGAACGGCTTACCCTTGGCCTCTTCGAGCGCCCGGTCAATCGCCTGGGCAGTTCCTTGAATACTCCTACAAAAGGACAGCAGCTGGGCGTTCTCGGGTGACATAGCAGCTGGGTCGGCTGCCTTAGCTTTTCCCTTATCACCGCTCGTCATTCGTTTCTCCTCCTCTGTCATTTCCGCGACGGTGGTCTCAGCTGGGAGGTTCGTCTCGAGGCCTTTCAGCGCAGCCTGGGCTTGTATTAAGATCGACTCCAGAAGTTCTCTGGGTCCAGAGCTACCCTCGTAGATCAAGGTTCGCTCCTTGGCCTTCGAAGTCCCCTTGGGCCATACAGACTTCTTCACAACGGGTTTCGACGACACCAGCACCATGATTGGCATGCCCATCATGCTGGCTAAAGCCTCGTGACGTGAAATCGTCTGTGAAGGGATAAGCTGGTAGTCAGGGAAACGATACCAACGTCATCTCACTTGAAGCCATTCAAAGAGCTCAAAATACAACACCGATCGGTCAGACATATCCGCGAGCGAGTCGTTCCTGAGGAGTGAGCTGCAGACGTAATTAAACCGCCGACGAAGGTGTGCGAGGGCCGTCGGGTGCACGAGGTAGTCCGATGTCCGACCACGGCTAATCGACGGAAGGTAAGTCCTGATAGCCTTCATCAGGTTTGCAATCCGCTCGTCCGCTGCCTTCTGAGCTCTAGCGGCTTGTTCTTGCCCGGTCGTCTGTGGAGCAAGGGTTAATGGAGGCTAATGAAGAGCCGGACAAACCGTACGTCTTCTTTCTGTGAACCTGCATAACCGGTCCCGCCTTTCGCCTTCTTCCCGACTTGGCCGGGAATCCCATAATCATAATCCTCAACTTCCGAACCGGGAGAGGAATTCCCTGTTCCCGTCTTCCGTCGCTTGGGGTTTCGGCTCTTGGATTGTGACGCATCGTCAAGTCCAGTTGGCGAATACTGGTCGGTGTATTTGTTCTCAAGCGTAAAGAGTCCGACACCGAGGAGAACCCCCTGAAGGTTGGGGCAATGGAACAGGACGTCTTCGTCCTTGGATTGGGCCTCGGTAACGGGTTCGCCACAAGCAAAACAGAACGTTTTCTTGCACCTCGGACACAGTTTACGGATTAGACCCTTCAATCGCTGGACATAGACGGAGAAATCGCTCTGGGATGGAGATTTAGAAAACAAACCGTCAGAAGCCGAGGGGTTGGCTTACGAGGACCGGGAAGAAATCGCCTTTATTCCGAGCGACAGAAAAACCGCACTTGTTGGGACATTGGCATGGATCACGAGAGAGTTCGTTATACAGCGAGAAGAGGAAGCCCTGTTCGCCACCCTCGGGGCACCCCTTCATCCATTGGGATTGGGTCATTAATTTCACAGGACCGTCCTGTCCGGGTATGACGATAGTCTCGGGGTCTTCCTCCACTTCGATAACTTCCTCGCGTCTGTCCTTTGAAAAGAATATACCTGGGCAGCTGATTTGAGCATGCCTCCGGACCAAGGCCTGTGAGGAGGTATACCAGCATAGGGATCTGCGGCACCCGCATGTCCGTCCATCTGGATATCCATCTCTGGACCGGAGTCGTAGTCGTAATCTACGTGCGGCCGTTGTTAATCAACTGCGGAGATACGACCAGAATCCGACGGACCGTACCTTCGAAGTCTTCATCATCCCCATCACCCTCTGCGTCATCGTCGTCGCTATCATCAGGGGCCTTCATTTCACCCTATCCATGAGAAACGCAGGTGGTGCGGAAATGAATACCGCAACTCACGATGTTCGTCGCCTTCCTCTTGGAGCCGCTACCCGTGCTGGATCCAGCTGTGGCATCGTCCATACTGGCATCTCCGTCGTCATCGGTGATGTGGGCGAACTTGCCCTCGAATATCTGAGAAGCAGCTTCCATTACATCTGGGTACTTCTTCAACGCCGCGCGGGCCTGGGCTACGGTGGCGCCCTATTGTAGCACAGTAGATCCGTCAATCTGACCGCCAAGCACTTTTGGTTGCGATGTAGACAAACAGACCATTTCCACAAGCTGAGCGATATCGTTATCCATACTTCGTGCCGGGGGATGACGGAGGGGAACAGTACGAGAGGGCGGCGGCTAAGCCTTGAAGCCAGTATTGTGTGGCAGGTCACATGTCTCTCCTGAAGCTCAACACCCATGCTCGCGGCGGCCGAGGCAATCGACCTCACTGGTTCTTCCCCAACTCCTCCTGTCCGCCTCTATAATGGGGACCGAACCCATGGCGTGGGCCGGACGACAGAACAACTGAAAAAGCCCGCGATTGGCAAGGACGCGGGCGTTTCGCTCGAGGATGGAGAACTTCCGCCGACCACGAAGTCGCCAAACTCCAAGCCGCGAAAGCCACGGAAACGCAAAGTATCCCAGGCAGACCCCGTGTTCACCAAGGGGGAGAACGGGGAGTGTGGCGACAAACGGCGAAGGCGGGGTGGCGAGCGAGACGAACCACCCCGAGCAAATTCTCATTCCCCTCCTGATCGTGCTGCCCGGAGACGCGCTCTGCGTGAAAAGCCATCGGACTCTTTGTTTTTCGTGGACGACAAACCTGGGGACATCAGGGACCCTTACATCTCTACAGCATTGGCCGGACCATCTAGAACGCAACAAACCGATGGACTCGTACTCCCCATTCACGTCAAGGTCGCCAAGGGATCCTCCGAAGCTCAAGAACCTTCTCTCGATGTGTTCTCGGACGCGGAGGAAGGCGAGGACTTCATTGATTATCTAGACATCGATGGTGATCGTAGTGTGTGTATATCTCTCGCCAAGCCCCTGCTACTATGTACACTAATTCAGAAAATAAAAGATCGGAATTTCTCGTTACTTCCATGATACCCGCGAAATTGATACCAAGACTCGATTTGCGTGTAAAAACTGTGGTGAGGAGGGTGACCACAAAGCCAGGGACTGTCCCCATCAAATCGTTTGTACACCTGTCCTTCTCCTAGCAGAAACGAGTCCTGATCAGCTACAGTGCCTGACTTGCGGTGCGAGAGATGAGCACTCCACTCGCAGTTGCCCGATCAGCAAAACGTGCTACACTTGTGGCATGAAAGGTCACATAAACAAAACCTGCCCAAACCGATACGCGTCCCGCGATAACCCCTCGCATGCACTCGATGACTGCGGCCGCTGCGGCTCTAGGTCACATTATGGGAAGGTCCGGACACGGCACCTCCCGCTGGAGAGCGTTCTGACAATCTCTACAGGAGTGCCCAACCCTTTGGCGGATATACGACTATTTATCTGACAACGGGAGGGATTCGACGCTCAACGACAGAGAGACAAAGAAAGATCTCCCATTGGGCGTGGGAGGCGAAGGTTACATTGGCCCGGAAGATTGGTGCTTTAACTGTGGAGACGCAGGTCATTTGGGAGATGTGAGCCGTACGATCTCGGTTTTGTTAAGCTAAAGCTGATACAGGGGACAAGGATTGCATCGAGGCCCCCCATCAGCATGACATCCCAAGAGAACCCTCAGCGTTCAGCGAGTACAACATCCGTTCTGGGCCCTTCTTTGACCCGCACGCCAGACCTTCCAAGAAGTCGGGGAAAAAACCGCAACGCGAGTGGGAAGACGAAGGCCGTTGGGGAGATGGTCATGGGTCTTCACTTCCCGTCAACGTCGGAAAACAAGGGAGGAAGAAGGAACAGCAGAGGATGCAGTCTCTGGATGCGAGAGCGAGGGCAGAAGAGGATGAGGATGACTTCTTCTCCAGGAATGTCAAGAACAGGGCGGCACCGACGAACGAACGGAACGACCATAAAGTCAAACATACTGGGATCGTGATCAAGGGTGCCGCTGAAAGGTTTTCTAGAGATCCTCCTCGAGACAAACCTCCT